>Ga0067045_1002558_pt1 | contig 100543 bp, 87 predicted proteins | sample TerdegcTABiofilm_FD_59184 | JGI IMG/M metagenome (GOLD analysis project Ga0067045, IMG submission 59184) | Combined Assembly of (Gp0054472, Gp0054536) Wastewater bioreactor microbial communities from Singapore -Terephthalate degrading...
GAGTCAATCAGCGTTACGTAGTCAGCGAAAATCAGCGGACTATTCCTTTAACAATCAGAAAACCCTTTATTTATAATATATTGTTATCTGATTTTATCTTTTTTAGAGATCAGAGTCAATCAGCGTTACGTAGTCAGCGAAAATCAGCGGACTATTCCTTTAACAATCAGAAAACCCTTTATTTATAATATATTGTTATCTGATTTTATCTTTTTTAGAGATCAGAGTCAATCAGCGTTACGCAGTCAGCGAAAATCAGCGGGCTATTTCTTTCTTGCTACGTTAAAGGATTTGATCTTTAATACCTTGTGGGGCTTTGTGTTTTAGTGTCTTTGTGGTAGCGAACTGACGTTATTAAAGATTCTCTGAAAACTTACCAAGCTCATAGGTTACATCAAGAAGCAATGAGAAATCTGTATATTGATATTTGATTATTCCAACACCCTTAACAAGCCAATAGGTAGATATTACACCAAGATTTTGTTGTGTCTCTGTAAAAACAGACTCTTCCACGACAAAAACTTGTGTGTAATCACCTGCTGGAACTGATATTCTTTCGTTATCTGAAACAACTTTTCTTATATATGTAAATCTAGGTTCAGTATAAAGCTTGGTAACAATCCATTCTTTGTCTTTATACAAAGGAAAAGACCATGCTATTCTCTCTGGAAGGTATCTCTGGAAATATGTATCATTCCAAGATGCTATCCATAGATCAAAAGCATATTCCTTATATTGATCTATATCTTTTGTAAACATATAATTTCGGACAGGAACACCATATAATGCGCCAGTATAATCAACGGGAATATCAGAATTACTTACAAGCATTCTGACAGTTGAGCCACTTATATTTTTTGTTCCAATGACTTTTAAGGTATAAGTATATCTTTTATCCGATCTTATATATTGCCATGAATTGCCATCAGCAGTGGGATAATCCAAAGCATAAAACCATGATGGATTGATTACTGGGGATGTTTTTTGATCTTCCCATTGCTCATCATCAGCACAACCAAAGAGAAATAATGTTATAAATACGATATTAAAACAAAAAATATGACTTAATATTCGCATATTTATTTTATTTTTTACCATAATATCACAAATTTGCCTTTCTTTATGGCGCCTTTATTTTCTGCTATATAAAAATACACTCCACCAGCAACAACTTGATTTTGCTCGTTCCTTCCATCCCATTCAGATTCATTATCTTTTAGCTTTTTTATCAATTCACCATTGATATTATATATGCTGATGTTATATCCAATTGGACGAAATTTTATATAATTATGCTTATTAATATAAAAAGGATTTGGATAACATATTAGGCTGTTTTCTTTTGTGTTAGATATAGTTCCAGAGCCTTTTATAATGTTATTGGATGATGGCGTTATTCCGCCTTTGGCAATAGCTGGAGTTCCCATAATGCCATACTCATTAACAGGAACAACCGCATAATAATATCTTACAGATTTCGGATCGAAGCCAAATCTATTGGGATCAACATCCTGAAAGACTGTTTTATCAATAAAGGATGTTTCTGCCACAGAAACTTTACCAACAATATCTATATTTCCATCTGGTATCCCATCATTATCTAGGTCAAATGCTCTATATACTTCTGGTTCTCTAATATCGCTGTCATCCAGATCGCCTTCGGATAAGGCAAAGCGTTTTCGGACTATAGCGAATTCCTTTATTTCTGATATATCAATTAAATCCCATGATATAACAACCTCTCCAACGTCATTTGATATGACTCTTGGTTCTGATAGCTTGCCTTTTGGTGGTTGTCCTGATGAGTATGATATGCCATAAATATCCAGATCGGGATGAAGATTTGATAATATTAGGACGATTTCTTCAATTTGTGAACCAAAGTTACTGAAAGTGATTTGACCTTCTTGTGAACTAGGGAATAATAGCATCTCCTCAACTCTTGGCGATCTATTTTTTTGATATACTATTAATTTTGCACCCCAACCTCTTGTTCCATAAGTAAATAGTCTTTGAAGCTCATCAGTATCGGTTATGTCTGTTCCATTGACTTTTATTGTTATGCTATTTTGATCGGAAGATGGTAGGAATCTGATATATCTTGCTCCAAGATTCTCTGGCGCCCTTTCGGAATCGAGATCGGTTTTCATTGGATATTTCGCTATTACATCGTCCAAATGTATTGGGATAGGTGGATAATCTCTGCCTCTTGAATAGAATCTTTCGTCATAACGGTAGTTAGTAAAATAATTCCATACGGTAAATTCTTTGAAAGCCTGCGATAATGTAGTTCCACGACTTGTAAAAGCATCATAAAAACTTGCAAGTTCTCGATAAGTTCCCTCTGCCATGCCTTTGAATATGTCTTTTATTATATCGATGTCATATCTTTCAGTAAGAAAAATACTCCATATAACGCTTCCGTATTCATGCCAGCCATCAAATATAGTTAATGACCAATCAGGATATCGAAACCAATAATTAAGCTGGTTAGTATAATAATTATTGCCATCGGTTTCACCCTGATCGCTGCCATCATAAACGATGCGTTCCATCCAAGTGCAAGTTGATTCCATGAACCATCGTTCTGAATAATAATTATATGCAAATTGTATCGAGTGAAAAAACTCATGACAACAGGTAGTTTCTATATATCTTCTTCCCTCTGAAGCGCCGACAAGTTCATAGGTTCGAGAGTTAATACCAAAATAAAATGAGGTTGTAATAGCGGTTGATTGAACAGAAACAAATTCTTCTGGCATAGTGAAACCAAGCCATGGACCAGAGAAAAAATATACGTCATATCTTTCGTCTCCGCCATTGTCCTTTGCCCATATATCGCTAATAGGCTTATTATAGCCCATTTCCTCGACTTCAATACGATATGATTTTTCAAAGCTTTCTGCACAAATATCAATCAGATCAGGTATGCCATTAAGGGGCGATATATCATCAGAAATAACAGCATCGGGACCTTCAGTAGTGTAGTGAAATTTAAAATGAGGCGTGCTATAGGTTTTTGGCAAGCCAGCGACATACCACCAGCTTTGAGGATTATTAGGTCTCAGAAACATTGCACTTAAATCTTGTCGAGAGAGTTGTGGGATACTTTTCCAGTTGTCTGTTATAGCTGAGATATATGGAAAAAGGCATTTTTGAGTTTTGTCAAATGTATATCCAGAATGCGATTTTGCAAAGCGCATCATGTTTATAGCGGACTGAAGGTCTATATCTGAGTTTCCTTTTTGAGCATGTAAAAAAGAGATATTATATAGCAGAAAAAAGTATATAAAAACTGTAAAAAGAGATACCCTTTTATTTGATTTTTTCATAGCAGTTTATTATAAAACAAATTCCTCAATTATTTTTGCAACGCCATCTTCTTCATTAGATTTTGCGATGATAAGATCATTAAACTTACTTTTTAAGTTTGTCTTTATTTCATCAGACGCATTATCCATAAGCACCTTACCGCCTGCTACTGCAATCATCGGTAAATCGCTGTAGTTATCGCCAAAAGCCATAGTTTGGTTTAATGGTATGCTAAGTATTTGACAAAGCTCTGTTAATGCGACTCCCTTGTCAACACCCTTTGCGTTTACCTCAACATATTCGGGATTAGTCTTTGTTATGTTTGCTTTTTCGCCCCATTTATGAAGGAATCTGCGATATACGCCCTCTCTGATCTCAGAATCAACAACTATAATGAGTTTTGTCGGTTGTGTTTTAGCTATTAATGAATAAAAATCATTGACAAATGTAAATGTTGCGCCAGTTTGATTATGATATATATCGGTATATTTATTTTGCTCTAATGCCAGAATTTTATCGGGATAATGCACAGTTAGACACCAACCCATAGATTTTGTATATTCCATGACCTCGTCAACAATACCAAAAGGCAAAGGTTGATGATAGAGAATTTCTCTTTTTCCATTTACCTTTTCTCCACAGACGATAGCACCAACACAAGCAATTATCGGATCATATATCCCTAATATATCAGAAAACCTATCTATCGTTTCAACTTCCCTGCCAGAAGCAAGGACAATATATATTCCATTTTCCTTACACTTTTTTATAGTATCATAATTACGTTTTGTTATTTCATGTTTGTCATTTAATAGTGTTTTATCAAGGTCTATAGCTAATAATTTATACATATTATAACTCTATTATTCTCCTATAATCTTTACTAGAACACGTTTTCTCCTGCGTCCATCGAATTCGCCATAAAATATCTGTTCCCATGTTCCAAAATCTAACTCTCCATTAGTAACTGCAATGACAACCTCACGACCCATAATTTGCCTTTTAAGATGAGCATCGCCGTTATCCTCACCTGTTTGGTTATGCCTATAATGCGAGATTGGTTCATGAGGGGCCAGCTCCTCAAGCCAATCCTTGTAATCGTCCAATAAGCCAGATTCGTTATCGTTGATATAGACGCTTGAGGTGATGTGCATAGAATTAACTAAACAAAGACCTTCTTTTATGCCACTTTCCCTCAAACAATCTTCGACTTGTGATGTTATATTAATAAATCCAACACGATTAGGCACATTAAGCCATATTTCTTTTCTGTAACTTTTCATGTTATTTCCTTGTATAATTTAAGAGAAGATGATATTATAAACATATAAATATATAGCTAAGTATCTAAAAGTAGATAATTTTTGCAATGTTTATTTGCTTCAATATTATATGAACTTATCTTATTAATGTCAACAATGATTAATAAATCCTTGCCTATATGGTATATTTTGTGTTAAAATGAGCATATTATAGTTTTTAATGATTTTGAATAGTTTTTGTAACGTCCAATCGTTATAGTTAATTTTTTTTATTTTCGGGGGATCAAGATATGCTAAAAATATATCGTGGTAAAACATCTGGTTTTTCTCTAATACACCTTTTGATAATTATTGTTGTCGTTGTTGCTATTGCAGTAGTTGCGGCACCAAGACTCTTGCGACAGCAAGAAAGGGCAAAGCGAACAACTGCAACGAATGATATAGATGCGCTTGGATTGGCTCTTGATATTTATGCAAGCCACAATGGCTCATATCCAAGCACAGAACAAGGGCTAAAAGCTCTTTGGGAAAAACCAATCGTAGCCCCTATACCAAGTAATTGGCAGGGGCCGTATCTTGATAAGCCTATTCTCAAAGACCCTTGGGGTAAAGATTATATTTATATATATCCGGGTAAACATAATAAATTTGATTATGATCTCCTTTCATATGGCAAAGATAGCCAATATGGCGGAAAAGGAGACAATGAAGACATCACAAACTGGACAGAAGAAGAATGATAAGGCTTTTATTGCCTCTAATTATTGCTATATTAATAATTGGATGCGGTGAAGAAGAGCAAAACGCACCGATTATATTTAGTATAAAAGCAGAACCCAAAATAGTTTTGCCCGAAGCATCATCAACGATCACTGTTGAGGCTGGCGATCAAGACAAAGATACGCTTTCTTATACTTGGATTTCGTCATCAGGAAGCATAGAAGGCTCTGGAAAAAGCATCCTTTGGAAATCTCCAAAAGAAGAAGGAAAATATGAAATTAAAGTAAGCGTCAGCGATGGATTTAATACGGTATCCGAAATCATATATGTAAGAGTCTGGGTTCCAAGACCCGGTGATTATTATCCTATGGCAGTAGGTAATAAATGGACTTTCAGGGACAAAAAAGATTCAATAATAGATTTTGAGGTAATAGATACGATTGATATTGAAGGTAAAAAAGCCTTTGTAAAAATGACTACAACCACAGGGGTTGAGAACGCTGTAAACTATTCCTATATAGAAAAGACTTCCGAAGTCATAAATCAGCACGCTGTCGGAGGCTATAGCGCTGGCGATGACACCATTATCTTTTCACCTGTCCTACCTTTATATAAATTCCCCCTAATACCCGGCGAAACATGGGAAATTGAATTCAATGTAAGCGTTCCGGGTGGATTCTTTGTCGGTAGTGGAAAAGCTACTTATGAAGTCATATCAGAAGAAACTATCACAACCAAAGCAGGCACATTCAATCACGTTTTTCAGGTAAAAGAAGATTTCATTTGGGAGATATTCGGTCAGGAATTAGATCGTACCATAAGCAGGCAATGGCTTGCGCCCAATGTCGGTATAGTGAAATTCTCAAATGAACAAACCAGAGGCAGAGAAACCTTTACCACCGAAGCGGAATTGCAGTCATATTCGTTGGTACAGTGAAATGGCTTATTGTGTTTGGTGTTATATAATTGATTTGTGGTGTCTTTATATAATCTTATGTTTTCAATAAAACATAAAGGGGCTGGAAATGAAAATTAAGCTAAAAAATCTTGGAGTAATGAAAAAAGCTGAATTTGAGCTTGGTAAATTGACAATAATTTGTGGAAAAAATAATACAGGTAAGACTTATGCAACATATGCATTTTATGGCTTTCTTTCATTTTGGCGCCAAGCATTCTCAATATCAATACCTGATAAATTGGTTGATCAACTTATGAAAGAGGGTAATGTTGAAATTGATCTTGATGGTTATATCAAAAATGCTAAGTCTATTCTAAAAGATGGTTGTGATGCTTATACAAAGCGATTACCAGTAGTCTTTGCATCATCAGAAAAAAATTTTGGGAGAAGTGAATTTCTTATAGAATTAAATCCAGAAGATATTAAACCATTGGAATCATTCAAGAGAAATATAAGTTCGGCGCAAGCGCAAATCTTCAATATAACAAAGCTATCTGGTGAACTCAAAGTATCCGTAACCCTTCTTGCCGAAAAGGAAAAAATAAGGATACCGGAAGTAATTATAAAAGATGCGATAGCCGATGCTATCAAAGAAATAATCTTTGGCAACCTTTTTCCTAATCCTTTCATTGCAAGTGCTGAAAGAACAGGAGCTGCAATTTTTAGGAAAGAGCTAAATTTTGCGCGCAACCGTCTCCTTGAACAAATGAGCGCGAACAAACAACAATTAAACCTATTTGATCTTTTGACCAAGGTATATACTGATTATGCTCTACCAGTAAAACAGAATGTAGATTTTACCAGACAATTAGAGGATATTGCAAAACAAGAAAGCTTTATAAGTAAAAATCATAAGGAGATTATCGAGCATTTTTCGGATATAATAGGTGGGGAATATAATGTGGTGAGAGATGAACTATGGTATATTCCTAAAACCAGTAATCGTCTTCGTTTAACAATGGATGAGAGTTCCAGTGCCGTTCGCTCTCTTCTAGATGTTGGTTTTTATCTTCGTCATGTGGCAAAAGAAGGTGATTTGCTAATGATTGATGAACCAGAATTAAATTTGCATCCAGAAAATCAGCGTAGAATAGCCAGATTATTTGCACGTCTCATGAATATTGGGATAAAAATATTTATTACAACTCATAGTGATTATATTATTAAAGAATTGAATACTCTTATAATGCTAAATCATGATAAACCTTATATCCACCAAATTCGTAGAGATGAAGGATATTTGGATGATGAGTTGATTTCGTCTAGTGATGTTAAAGTATATATTGCCGAAGAAGCCCTTATATTATTAAATGGAAATCAGCGCAAAACGAAATGTATGACTCTCATGCCTGCCGATATAGATTCAGAGCTAGGTATAGAAGCACGCACATTTGATACAACAATTGAGGATATGAATAGAATTCAAGAAGCTATTATTTTTGAGGAGGAGGGTTGATGGCTAATTTGGAGCCTTTGAAGGAGTTGCTTGTTGATGAAATTAAGGAAGATATTTCTATAAAAAACGGTCGCACATTTGTAATGCTGAAGGAAACTGGAGTAGATTCTAAATTGAGACGAGTTGATATATATGATGTGCCTGATGACTCAATTTTAATAAAGCTTGATCAATCTGAACCACCAAATTCATTATTTAAAAGTCATAAAGGACAATGTAAACGTTGTGATTATGTCCTTGTTACAACTTTCAAAAATAGGGATATTCTTCTTTTTATAGAAATGAAATCAACAAAGATTAACAATAAAGAAATTGAGCAACAGTTCAAAGGTGCTGAATGTGTTATTGACTATTGTGATGCAGTGCTAAATCGTTTCCATAATCAGAACAACTTACTTAAAGAGCATGTCAAACGTTTTGTGGTTTTTTATAAGCTTTCCATTTCAAAACAACCAACTCGACTTCAAAAACAACCTCAACAAAACAATGATATTCCCGAAAGGGCTTATAAATGTCTTGATCCTATCTGTCCTTCGTTGAATACTTTAATACGTCTTTGATTAAATCAGCAAATAAGGTGATTCCATAGACAAAAATTTTATGGCAACAGAACAGCTTTAACAGCTTGTCTTGTTGATACTGATTCTAAAGCTAATGTAGCATCTTCCAAGCTAAATCTATGAGTGATCATCTTCGCAAAGCTATCAAAATTTGATTGCACTAAACGGATTGCATGTAAGAGATGCTTTGTATCGCTGACCCATACACCATGCAAAGTCAAGTTACGCCTTATGACATATTCAAACCAAGGAAATTGAACCCCTCCAGCAGGTTCACCAAATCCTGCGGTTATGTATGTTCCACCAATTCTAACTAATGGTATGCCATCAATAATTGCATCAAGGCTTCCCGCTGATTCAAAAGCGACATCAACGCCCCTGTCATTTGTTAGCGACATAACTAATTCTTTCATTTCATCTTTAGGGCATGTTTTTCTATTTAGCAGATGCGTTGCGCCGAATTCACGACACATATCAAGGCGTTCTTGAGTGCCACCAGTAACGATTATATTTCCCGCACCTGCGGATTTTGAAAATGCAATAAGAAAAACTCCAAGAGGACCCGGCCCCTGAATAAGGACAGTATCGCCAATATTGATTTTTGCATACTCAAAGGCATGTGCGGATGTTGCGCCTGAACACGACGCAGGAACATATACGGCGGAATCCCTATTATCTAATAAAAGAACGTCGGTATTTTCTGTCAATATTATATGTTCTGCATAGCATCCATTAAGATATGGCGGAACATTTATTGAGCGATGAATACCATAAGCCCATCTGCTTCCGCAAAGTGCTGGTTGATGAAGCACATTGCAATAATAGCATTTACCACAAGAAACGCCTCTATTCCAGATTATCATATCACCTTCTTTTACTTTTTCACCAAGAATGGTCTTTTTATTGTCATTTATCTTAACAATTTGCCCAACTCCTTCGTGTCCAAGCGTCATTGGTATAGGGGTTCTTGGGTCTTTGCCTTCCAGCATGTGAACATCAGAACCGCATACCCCTGCGGATGTCACTTTTACAAGAATTTGACCTGCCTGCAAATCAGGTATATTCATTTCCCTAATGGATAGTGGTTTATTAAATTCCTCTAGGACTGTAATTCTTGTCTTTTCGGGCATATAATATTACCTATGATTTTATATTTCTTATTCTTTTTTATCTATATTTAGATTTGGTTCACGTTTTTTTATCGTAAGCTCGTAAGGTTGGACATTTAGGTCACGAAGCCTTTTCATAAGTTCGTTACGTTCATTTTGCCCTTTTGCAATGAATTGGGCGCACCCATCGCCCTGCGATCCGACGCCTTTCCCACCCCATATAAGTTCCTGTATACTCGGATGATTCAATGTGTTATGTAATAAAGGTGCAGTTAGTTCCTCTGGACATGCAGGGGAAACATACCTATCAAACAATTTTTGAGCTTCCTTCATTAAAAAACCAAGTTTCTCAACATCGCCTTGTTCAATGGCTTTTCTTGCTTGTGTAGCGATCTCTTTATTGCCTTCACCAAGCGCATATCTTAAATTGTCCCTGATTGGTCCGCTTTTATTTGTAAAATGGTGATTCAAATCAGCAAGTATCTTTCTTGTGTTTTTCCCCTTCATTAGATCAGCTATCACCATATATATTGTTTGTTTTGGGGTTAATTCATCAACTTCCATGCAATCACCAAAAAAAGTGAGAAATACAGGAATTTCACCATAGGCACAGACCTGATCCATCCTTCCGCACTCAGAGCCTGTTAGAATTTCACCTTTATAGGCATATTCCATTTCTTCTCGCCTTGTTAGGTTAAGGTCATATATTATACTAAAGGCTCTGGCAGTTAAAACGCAGATAGATGCTGATGAAGATAATCCTCTTTTAATTGGTAGGTTTATAGTATTGCTTATAGTTAAGCCTTTTACATTATGATCCTTTAATATATAATATGCCACACCAGCAGAATAGCTGAAAAAACCGCCTTCTTTGGCTGATTTAAGAAGCTCTTCCTCATTCATATTAAGTTCTTGATTACCTATTAGTTCACCTTTTATATTTGTTGATCTTATAATGAATTTATCTGGATTTGGTGAAACCGATGCATATATTCCTTGATCTGTCCCAATTGCTATACAGTATCCGGGTGTGATAGACTGGTCTATCCTTCTATATCCTCCTGCCCAATCAGAATGTTCGCCAAATAGACATAACCTTCCGGGGACAAAAAGATTCTTGATCTCTTTTTCCATTCAGGTATCTCCTGATTTTTACTTTATTAAACGTTTTTTTATTGCTGAAATATGATCTGGAGTTGTCCCACAGCATCCACCAACAATATTTGCACCTGCAGAGACAATGTTTGCAACAATATCGGCAAAAGGTTCAGGCTCAAGAGAGTATATTGTTCTGTAATCATCATCTATTTTAGGTCGTCCTGCATTAACTTCAAATATAAGTGGAAGTTCGGTTAGGTCTCTCATCATTTTTGCAAGTATGACCATCTCCTCAATTAAATCACCACAATTTGCCCCAACTATATCGGTGCCTTCTTCTGTAAGAGCTTTTATGATATCCGAAACGGAATCGCCCCATGATGTTCTAATATCATCGGGACGAGAAGATGGAGGACGTGCAAAAGTCATACTGCTTATTATTGGCAAAGATGAGTTTTCTTTCACTGCACGAACTGCAATAACAGCTTCTGCAAGGCTTGACATAGTTTCAATTATGATGGCATCGACTCCGCCTTCTGTGAGTGCTATTGCCTGTTCCTTAAATGTGTCATAAAAAACTTGCTCAGACTGATTTCCATAAGGGGGCAATTGATCTTCCCATCCTGTGGGACCCATATCTCCAAAGACAAGAACATCATCACCAGCACATTCTCTTGCAAGCTTTGCTCCAGCAAGGTTCAGTTGTGAAACAGTATACTCGCTGTCCCTTGCGCTTCTCATTGCATTTGCCCCGAAGGTATTTGTTAATATTGCCATTGCCCCAGCTTGAATATAAGCCCTATGAACATCCTTAACTTGCTCTGGATTAATGATATTCCAAGAGTCAGGTGTTACGCCTTTTCCAAGACCTCGCCTTTGTAGTTCTGTTCCCATTGCACCATCACAGATTATTGTTCCGATTTTCAGTGCATCATCAAGTCGCAATTTATGCCTCCAAATGTTTAATTATAGACCGAGTAATTCGCCTGCTTTGTGGATTGCTGAACCAGCATCTTTTGCATATCCATCAGCCTTGATCTTGTCTGCAAAATCCTGCGTTACTGGCGCTCCGCCAATCATAACTTTGACTTCTTCACGAAGACCAGCCTCTACCAAACCATCAACAATATCTCTCATTGATGTCATTGTAGTAGTAAGAAGCGCAGACATTGCAACTATGCCGGGCTTATGAGTTCTAACTGCTTCGGCGAATTTCTCTGGTGAAACATCATTACCCAGATCGATAACGTTGAATCCACCACCCTGAAGCATATATTTTACTAGGTTTTTGCCTATATCGTGCAGATCGCCTTTTACTGTTCCAATAACAACCGTTCCCTTAAAAGTGGGTTTTTCGCTTGTTAGATAAGGTTTTAGCATATCCATACCCATTTGCATTGCACGAGCGGCAATAAGAACATCGGGAATATAAACTTCGCCTTCGCTAAATTTGTCTCCAATTATAGACATAGCAGAAACAAGACCATTGTTTAGTATCTCAATCGCAGGAACATTGTTGGATAGTGCGTCTTTGACTATTTCCTCTGTCTGAGTCATAGCCTTAGCTCTGGAAAGCATACTATTTACAAGTGATAATTTGAGATCGGTCACCGAAGTTCTCCTTTTTTAGTGGCTTTAAACAAGCCGAACTTCAAACTGAGTGTTTTACAAAAGATGACTTTTATTCTAGCATAATATAAATTATAACGTCAACATATTTGATTAAAAAATTGCCAATAACGTCACAAAGGCGAAGTATTTTAACCCCAAATAGACATTTTGGAATTTTATAAAAAACTTCGCCTTTACACTTTTGATATTATAGAACCGCCTGTCTAATTATCTAATTTATACCCCAGCTTTTTATGTTTTTCAGACTGATTGCAAGGCTATCAAATGGGTCACGTTCATAGCAGACATCCTGCTCAACGATCATCCATTCTGTTCCAGCATATTTGCAGGCATCAAGAACAGCGGTCCAGTTGATATTTCCTTCTCCAACTTCGGCAAATCTCTGTTGACCGCCTTTTATAGCCATATCTTTGAAATGTGTTAGTTTTGCACGACCTTTAAGGCTTCTTATCCATGCGGCAGGATCGCCTCCGCCATGCTGTATCCAATAAGTATCAATTTCGCTTAGGAAATATTTTGGATCGCTTTCCTCATAAAGTATCTGTAAGCCTGTGCGATCACCAAACTTTTCAAGTTCGAAGCTATGATTGTGATATGAAAAGTCAAAACCTGCATCATAAAGCTTTTTTACTGCCTCTGATGCTATTTTTGCAAACTTCGCATAGCCCTCAGCACCCCTATATTCCCCCGGTAGTCCTCCAATTGCGACATGCGGACATTCAAAGATTCTGTGCTGTTCAATTACCTTTTCAGGTTCATTTTGTATCTCTTCAAATCCGACATGAGTTGCCGCTATGATTAGCCCTGCATCATCACATAGCTTTTTAAGTTCCTTGTCACTGATGGGACCATTACCAGACAATTGAACCGCATCATAGCCAATTTTCTTGACTTTCATTAATGATTTCGCCATATCTTCCGGCGTTTTCATAAAATCTCTTACGGTGTAAAGTTGTGCAGCGATCATTGTTTTTGCCATTGAAATACTCCTTTCATTTAAACCTAATGCTGAAGACTTCCGCAAAAGCAGAAATTATCTTGTCTTCAACCTCTTCTATACTTATACTACAATCAAGAATCTTTTCAAGGGAAGTAACTTCCTTATCAATAATTCCACAAGGGTTAATCAACTTGAAATGTGATAAATTGGGATTGACGTTAAAAGCAAAGCCATGATACGTCACCCATTTTTTAACAGCGACACCGATTGCGGCAATCTTTTCATCATCAACCCATACGCCTGTATATTCTTTGACTCTTTTACCAATAATGTTATATTCTGCTAAAACTGCTATAATGACCTCCTCTAACTGCCTTAAATACCAATGGACATCTTTTTTATAATTGCGTAAATCAATAATAGGATAGCCTGTTATCTGACCGGGTCCGTGATAGGTAACGTCCCCGCCTCGCTCAATTTCATAAACAGAAATGCCGAATGATTCCAATAAAGGCTTCGGAGTTATTATATTGCTGTTATCTCCGCCACGACCAATAGTTATAACGGGATTATGCTGTAATAAAATTAGGTGATCATCACATTTATTATCAATGCGATCTTGCAATATTTGCTTTTGCAGATTATGTGCTTGCTCATAATCAATAAGCCCTAGTCTTAATAGATGTAATGAATTCATAAAAATTTGGGTTACCTTGAAAAATTATGTTGCTAAAAAATCCCTCTAAATTTCCCTCTGTGAAAGGGAGACTTTAAGGATCATCCGCTATAATCAATAGCCCATGAGCCATCAGCGTTTAGATGTGGATTCTTGCCCCAACATTTAAGCATATCTTCTGGAGCGTTATGTTCTTTAAGATAAGAGATAAGCAAGTCGTGCATCTCTTTAACAACACTTTCATTATCTTTGGCAATATCGTTCTCTGCTAATGGATCAATGCTTATATCATAAAGCTCTGGCTTGCCATTTGCGCCAACAGGGGCATATCCCCATTTTTTTGTCATTATAAAGGGTGTTGATGCCTTATTTGGAACAGAACCTTCTTGTTTTGACCTGACATGGCATCCACTAACGACAAAATCACGATGTTTCCCCTTTCCAGAACGCAAAGCATCAGCAAAAGATTTGCCATGGAACTGTTCTGGCGGAGTTAATTCAACTTCTGCCAAATCAAGTGCAGTCGGCAGAAAATCCATCGGCTGAGCAAATATATCCAGCTTATTGCCCTTGGGAACTTTTGGTGAAGCAACAAAAAAAGGAACATGCCCTATTTCAGGATATAGCGGCCAATAACGATTATCTTCGTTACTTATATTACTTTTACCTGTTCTTTCATGCTCTCCCAAAGACATACCATGATCGCTTGTTATGATAACTACTGTATTTTTCCACAATTCCAGATCGTCAATTTTGCGAAGAACCATACCTATCCATCTGTCAACAAGTTCTGCCTCTGCTGAGTAATGCGCCCTAAGATTTCGTAATTCCGCCTCTGTGTATGCAGAAGACTTTCCATAATTTGGATGGATCATAGGTGTCCCATTGTAATCATTATCATATCTCTTGACCATGTATTCAGGAGGGTCCCAAGGTTCATGAGGATCAAAGAAATCAACCCACAAAAAGAAAGGGTTATATTTATAATTTTCTTCTAACCATTTGATTGTCATCATGCCAGTTTTCGATGGAAAAGTATCAAATTCTAATTGCCAGTATCTATTATGCCAGCGGTGCATGTCTGCTAGATGATAACCCATGAACATTGGATTTAAGCGAGTTTTTTCATCGGGCATTACCTTTTCGATTGGGTCGTTCATGTGCAAAAGAGCTTTATCACCCTCTTGGCCACGAGTTTGAACAGAGGCATGAAAGCCGAATTGAAAACGTGAATTAAATAGATGAGGGCAATCGCAAATAAGTTGCGTTGCATAGCCTTTTGAGTTTAGCATACTTGCTATGTGATTTCGACCGCTAATGTCTATCGGTTGCCAACCATAAAAAAGCCAACCAAGCTTTCCTGTAGCTATATCTGTTCTATGTGGGATCGTTGGAAAACTGCCTGTATAAAATCCCTCGACAGACGTTGCTTTATTCTCTGAAAAGGAATCCAGCTCAGGAGTACGGACAGGCATCTTTTTACACTTATCAGCAAGATTATCATACCTAAATGTATCGGTAATTATAAGAATAATGTTATACATATGCAAATCCTTTTGTTGATATTATTTAAATAATTTATAGAGGAGTTAGCTCTTGGTAATCCATCATAACGCATAAAGACATATTTTGTGTATTTATACCTGTTTCTTCAACTGCGGCAAGGGGATTTAATCCTGCGAGTATAACCAAACCAACATATCCACTTGAGACAGGGATTTGAAGTGTTGGCTGGTTAGGTTCACCAATAACTGCTGTTCCCGAAAGACCAACTTCTGATAGTTTATTAAGGATCCTTTCTGCTTCTGGAAGGCTAACTATCGGTATTTCTCGAAATCCAGCAAGAACCTTGCCAGACCCTGATCTGACCACATTCAAAACACTTGTCATTTTACTTTTTATGAATATTTCAGCAGGATCAAGAGATGATCCGCTATATTCGATGATCTCTGTAAACCTCAAAGGCTTGGAATTTTCTATCTGCAATATACCGCCAAACCTTGATCTTACAGGGATTCTATGATGAAGCAAAACACCGTTAATTGTTATTGCGCAAACAGTTCCAATTGCAGTCATTCCCTTTGGGATAACTATGTTGCCAAGTTCTTCGCCCTCTTTTGCAATTTTGATCAGGTTACCCATGCTGAATTTTGCATTTATTATCTCTTTTATTATATCAAATGCCTTTTGAAAATCATCATTATTGATTAATGATACATTTAGGATTATATCGCCTTTTTTAGTATCAAGATTGAAGTCTGTTTTATAGGATAACTCGTCCATCCTACCAGAAACCATTCCAACTTTGTCTGATACCAGAGCATTTTCCAGTTCTTCACGACCTTTTTCTGTAATAATTCTGCCTGCTCTGCCTAATTTACCTACTGTATGTGTCAAACCCCTTTCATCCATGATTTGAAGATGGAAACGAACTGCGCGTTCTGTCAGATGTATCCCGTCATCATGAAGCATTCTTGATATTACTCTTGCTCCCATAGCTTCCTTAGATTCTGAGAGTATTTTTAGTATGGCAACCAGCTTTCTTTCGATATCTTTTTCCATTAATGAACCCCTCCGAATACTTTTTTTTCTACTATTTGGTCATGTAAATCATTGATTCTGAATACTATCTGTTGCTATACAGTTTTTTAGTGCCTAATATCAGAGACATTTTAGATACTAATATAATATATTTGTATTGTCAAGATCATAATAGATTTAACATTTTTCAGTTAGAAAAAAATAGGACTCTTTATGTTTCACGTATTGCAATTTCAGCGTTCTTAACTGAAAAATCGTATTGTTTTCTTGATTTTGTTGGTTTTCTATTGACGTGATTTATTGTTTTAGTATAATAATGCTTGTATGTTTGGCACATTTTATTAACAGCTAAACTATAGTTTTGGAATGGAGTTGAGTATGAAAAAAGTTTTATTGCTCATTAATGCACAGAGTCCCCCTTACTCGTCTTTTGCGAGTATGTTAAAACAAGTTGCTGATAATTCTGGACAATTTGACATCACAATTAGCACTGACCGACAGAGCCTTGTTGATCTTTCTGGCTATGATTCGGTTGCGTTGTATATTCTTGGCGGAGAATTTACAGCAGATCAGATAAAAGGTCTAATCAATTTTGTTGAAAATGGCGGAGGCTTGCTTGCTGTTCATGCCTCAAATGCCCTTTTAGGACAATATAGTGATTATCTGGAATTAATCGGAACTGAATTTATAGGACATGATCCATTAGCACCTTTTGAGGTTACTACCGAAGGCGGATTTGACGATATATTACCTCGATTGACAGGCAGATTTAATGTTATAGATGAATGTTTCAGGATAAAACCTAAAACAGATAAACCTCTGCGTTATTTTCAATACGGCACTTGGAGGCTTGAAAGATTGCCATTAAGCTATGTGCGTGACTATGGCAAAGGTAAGGTCTTATATACTGCATTGGGACATGATGAGGCTACTTTCAGGCTACCAGCATTTCAAAATTTGATGATAAAGGGATTGCGTTATGTTTCAAACCTGAAAGATAATCCAGAAATTAAAATAGGTCTTGTCGGCTATGGTCCTTTGTTTGGCATGGGCGGACATCATTCAGGAATGATAAAACAAACTCATGGATTTACATTATCCGCAGTATGTGATAAAGATCCCGCAAGATTAGAAGCGGCAAAAAAAGAGCAAGGCGAAAGTATTGCAACATTTGCAGATGTTGATGATATGATCGCCAGCGAACTTATTGATCTTGGAATAGTGATTGTCCCACATATTTATCACTATCCTGTAGCAAAAAAACTCCTCGAAGCTGGTTTGCATGTCATCACAGAGAAACCTTTTGTCGTCCATGTTAGCGAAGCAGATGATTTGATCGCCATTGCAAAAGAAAAAGGTGTAATGCTATCAACATATCATAACAGGCATTGGGATCCAGATATTTTAACCGCAAGAGATGCCCTTGAATCAGGTGTGATCGGTGATGTTTATTCTATTGAATGCAACATGGTTGGTTATGGCAGACCCGGACAGCAATGGAGAGACCACAAGGAAATATCTGGCGGAATGCTTTATGATATGGGAGCTCATCAATTTGAAAAAATACTCCAGCTAGTGCCTTGGAAAAATGCTCAGGGGCAACCTATAAACCGTAAAGCAACTTTATACGGAAACTTTATTAAGCGTAAGTGGTTTGCAAGCACAAATGAGGATTATTGTCGCGCTTATGTCAAGTTTAGTAATGGAGTTGAGGCACAATTAGTTCAATCAAATCTATGTGCAGTTAGTAAGCCTTTATGGACTATACTTGGAACAAACGGCTCGATTACTGTCGATGGATTTGATACGGATGCAACGGTTGTATCAATAATGCCCGATGGTAGAAGAATAACTGAAACATATCCGAAACTAACAGGTAGCGGATGGCAGGGATATTATAAAAATGTAGCAGATCATCTGCTTTCAGGATTACCATTGCTGATAACTCCTGAATGGGCAAAGGCGACTATACAGTGTATCGCAGGTTGCGAAATTGCTTCAAAAGAGAATCGATTAGTAGAAGTTACATTTGATTTTTAGTATTTGCTCGGGTTGGGCAACTCCCAACCCATTTTATCTATAATAGGGATAATAAAACATGAAGGGACCAAGATTAGCTTTAATAATCTCTGCAATAATACATGGATTTATGCTCTTGATATTTCTAAATGTTCATATTCAGCAGGAGTATAGAAAGGCCTCTGCTTCGGTTAGTGTTGATTTATCTGCTCAACTTCCTGACCAGAAATTTCTTATAAAAAGAAAAATGCTTGAGCCTGTAAAGCGTGAACCAGTCCAAAAAACAGAAATAGATCGCCCAACAAGGACTGTTGAATTAACTACTTCAGCAAGAATAATGAGAAATCCATCTGATAGAAACACGCCATCATTAAAACCATCGATGCTTCCAACAGACCTTAGCGCACCGATTGGAGACACAAGACTTGGTGATCTTTCTGGAAAATTCAAAGCGAGAGAAATGCAAAATCCATTAAGAGAACGCCGAAGCCAACTTGTCGAATTTGTTGACAGGATGAAGGGGAAAAGAGATATTATCTATTGCCTCGATATATCTGCAAGTATGGGTGCGCCCGGCTCAAATAAGCTGAATCTTGCAAGAAACTATCTTATTGAATCTTTACTTGCCCTTACAGAAAAGGACTCGTTCAATATTGTTGTCTTTTCAAAGGATGTAAAACTTTATCATCCATCAGGAACTATTCAAGCTACAAAGGAAAATATAGGAGATGCAGTAAAATTCTTGAATCAATTTACATCTCAAAGCATTAAATCAAATACTAAAACTGATCTGCTTTCCCCGATCCTATCTGCTCTAAATATGAAGCCTAATATTGTCGTCGCTGTAACTGATGGTTTACCAACTGCTGGTGTTATTCAGCCTGAAAGGATACTCCAAAGCATCAGTGATACGAATAGTCTTATCAATGCAAAGATTTTTGCTATTGGAATGGAAATGGACGAAGAACAACCAGAGGCTTGGTTGTTGAAAGAAATTGCAAAGCGAAATGGCGGAGAATTTCAACTGCTTTGATTTATTTATAGTACATTAAGGTATAGGATAATCACTTTAATTTAGTATTTGATCGATCACCAACATCCGCAAGCCTTGTTGCAAAATAGCTTCCCAATGCTGAAAAAACTGCTGACAGCAAGAACATATATTCATAAGGGATAACTCTAAGTAATGCACCAGCAATGACTGGCACAAATCCTAATGGGAACATCAATGTATTCAAAAATCCCAAATAAGTAGGACGATTCATTCTCGGAGCCATATTTATTGTATAGGTCATATATGCGATACTGCTTCCGCTTGTATATGCTTGATTTGCTACAAAAACAAGCAGAAAATATGTTGTCTGAGAGTCATGTGGCAATAACCTCGTGCTGATAGCTATTATAGGCACTATACAAGCGATTGAGTATGAGATAATCATTAACCTCCTGCTACCTTTTCTTTCACCAATATAACTCCATAATGCGTTGAATAATAATGCACTGATCGCACCAACAGCAGTAAAAGTCCCTATCGTTGAGGCATGAACTTTTATTCTGTCAAGGGCATAAGGCACATAAAAAGGTATACTCATGCCTCCAAATGACGCTGCTATGCGGAACATCAGGAATGCCCTATAATTTTTGTCTGTTTTGAGAAAATAGGGACCTAGCTTTATATGCTCCCAAAATGGCTTGCGCTCTTTGGGAACTGGCTCTATCGGCTCTTTTACGGATATAAAAGAGATCCCTGAGATTATCAAGCCGATAAATCCTAATGAGAAAATAACTGCATAATTATATGGAAATGCAATAGAGCATCTATCGCTTAATATAAACCTGATTAGTATCCCAACACCAATAGCAAAAGCCTCCCCGGTGAATTGCCTAGTGCCGAATAGTCTTGCGATTTTGTTGGCTGGAATAGCTTTTGCAACAATATCATTAAAGGGCAGGTTCGATATTCCTAAAGAGGAACAAAAGGTAAAATAAAGGAAATAAAATATAATAAACAGTAAAACATCATTTTTATTTCCAATTAGCAATGTTGTGATTATTATCAAAAACCATGTGGCGAGTCTGACAAAAATACCAAATGTATAAAATGGCATCTTTCGAGGGCGATGTTCCATCAAGTTAGACATGAACATCTGAAGCCATATTGAACCAGCAACCATCGTTGAGCTTGTCAATCCAACTAATACGTTAGATTTAGTCAACTGTTTTACAAATGCTGGTAAAACCATGCCAGAATCAACAAAGCGAAAGCCTATGCTTGCAAATACCCCGTTGATGTAAGATAGGAAATAATTCTTTTTTGCATCCTTTTCGCTTATGGATTCTTGCTCTGCAATTTGCTCTGCGTCTTCTAATATGCCCATAATATATATGAGTAAACTATATCTCCACTATTTTTAGCCTGTTTTGCGCATATTCCTCTAAATCCCTCGGAGGTTCTGTCAGATAGCCAACAGGCGAACATATAGCCAATATACTTGATAAATCACCATTCCCTTGCTTTTTTATCTCTATATTATATTCTGTATGTGTATGACCAAAAAAGGCATGACTAACCAATGGCTCATTAAGACATATCTTACCTAATCCTTCACTACCCATAAATGCGCTGAAAAAATCCCATGTAGGATCATTGCGATATGTGACACATTCCCTAAATGGTATATGATGTGTTGTAACAATTATTCGTGAAACTTTATCTTTTATGGAATCGATCTGGTTTTTAAGATCATCTTCAAAGCTCTTTGCAACTTTCGGATCATCTTTGCCCCATTTTGCGTAATTTACATCATTCCATATCGATCCGCCAAAGGTTTTATTTGCATAGTTTTCGTAGGGTATTTTATACTTTGCTGATCTGAAGGAATAGTCATACCAACCGATTGTCCCGCAAAAGCCGATCTCATTAATTATCATAGCAGAATCGCCAAGATGATGGAAATCATGCTCTTTACATAATGCGGTTATAATTTCGTATTTTTGGTATGATGTTATGTAGCCATTCTTAGATGCTATCCAGATGTCGTGATTTCCTGCGACTAATAGCTTTTTGCATTGTATATCTTGGAAAGCTGATATTGTCTTGGAAAATTCAAGAGGAGAGGGCGAAATATCACCACATATAATAAAAACATCAATCTCAGAATCTTGAACGATATCTGAGAGATGTTTTACTATTTTATGATTGGCAGGGGATATGTCTGTATGTATGTCAGATGTTATGCCTATCCGCATTATTTTTTTATTATATTTACGAGTTTTTCATATAGATTAAGAAGACCCTTCACTTCGTTCAGGGTGACATTTCATTGTCATTTTGAGCGAAGCGAAAAATCTAATAAAAAACTCATTTTATACTGCCTGCAAACCCAAATGGAAGGCTTTTAGGTTTGCTTCAATGGCTTTCTCTGGAACTCTTTTAGCAATAGCTTCTTCCCATATCTCTATTGGAATATTGAGTTTTTTTGATGCAGAGCCGAGTAAAGCAATATTGGCAGTTCTGATATTTCCAGCTTGTTTTGCAAGATCAAGGGCATCAACAAATACAGCAGTTGGAAAATATCTTTTTAAGATTTCTTCTATATCATCAGGATAAGTTGTCGCACCGCTTGCAACAGTGCTAGGATTTATCCTTTGAGTGTTTACAATTATAGTCCCGTCTTTTTTTACAAAGTCAGCCATTCTAAGCGATTCTAGTTCTTCAAAAGATAGGAGCAAATCGCATTCACCCTTCATAACAAGCGGGGAATATATCTTTTTTCCAAAACGAATATGGCTGTTGACACTGCCTCCACGTTGCGCCATTCCATGAATTTCGCTTCTTTTTACGTCAAAGCCCGCCTGCATCGCTGATTGTGATATTATTTCACTAGCGAGAAGGATACCTTGTCCGCCTACGCCTGTTATTATTATATTCGTTGTTTCGCTCAATTGTCTAACCTCTTATCATTTATAGTTAAGACCCACCCCTTAATCCTACCAAGAGGGGAAATTGTTTAAATCCCCCTTAATAAAGGGGGACAAAGGGGGTTGTTATTTCTGTAATTAATAAAAATCCATCTGAGAATCGCTATTGTCTTGTATCTCTGCCTTATTGTTAAATTTATTTATATGGTAGGGACAGGTTTCTAAACCTGTCTCATATTTATCAATGCGTTATATTTTATATGTCACTCCTTCGGAGTTTTGCATTTTTTTTAATTGTCATTTCTATAAATATTTCATCCCTTCGGGATTTAGAAATGTCATTGGACATTGAAAATTTCTTGTATATTCCTTAAGTTGATACACATGGGACAGGTTTAGAAACCTGTCTCATATTTATCAATGCGTTATATTTTATATGTCATTCCTTCGGAGTTTTGCATTTTTTTTAATTGTCATTTCTATAAATATTTCATCCCTTCGGGATTTAGAAATGTCATTGGACATTGAAAATTTCTTGTATATTCCTTAAGTTGATACACATGGGACAGGTTTCTAAACCTGTCCATACATTTTATAGTATTACGAATCTGAATAATTATTAAAATATCTGCATTTGTGAATCGCTGTTATCTTTTGTCTCTGCTGTTTTTATAACTTCATGGCTTAATGGCAATTCTAGCCGTTTTCCTTGCTCAATTATTTCCTGAACTGTAACAATTTGTATTTTATCGTAATTTTTGCCCATTAACGGATGATAATATAAACCCGCCTTTATGGCTTCCTCTCTCATAGGCTTTGTTGGTTCTTCAAGCGTGATCAAAGTTGCTATTGGGGCTTGTTCACGTTCCATATCACCATGCAAAGTAGCGATTGCTCCCCGACTCACTCCGCCTGATTTGACTTGTATTACCATTCTTTCAGTGGTATTTGACCCCGTAGCAAAATAAACAACGCCATCAATGCCCTTGTCTGCGCCCTTCTTTGTGTTGATAACTGCATGATTATTTGTATAGGTCAATACAGCCCATTTTTCAAACTCTTTACGAACTCGGTCATCCTCACGATTGGCAAGGGCTTTTGCAGACTCTAAATCTCTTGGGATACCATCAACCTTTATGCTTTTTAAGATGTCTTCACCAAAAGTATCACTCATGCGTTTAAGTATTAAACTTATGCTATGATAAGTGATGTCAATTCCGATCCAATTACGTTTTAACCTTTGTGCAACTGCAACGGTTGTTCCACAGCCACAATAGGCATCTAATACTGTATCGCCTTCATTACTGCTGGCTTTGATAATTCGTTCTAGCAAGGCTTCTGGCTTTTGTGTTGGATAACCAAGACGTTCTTTTGCAGAAGGGGCGACTGGCTGAATTTGCCACCAATCTTCTGGATGTTTTCCCAATGGATTAGGTTCATATTTATCATAAACCCTTTCGCCTCTAAATGCTTTTGCCTTATATCGCAAACGTTCTGTGCTATCTTCAGAATATGGAATTCTAACAGCATCAATATTAAATATATAATTGTTTGATTTGGTATATCTAAATATAATATCATGCCTTCTCGAAAAATCCTCTTTGGGAGTTCCACCACCTCTATAACACCAAACAATTTCATTCCGAAAATCCCCACCTTGACTACAAAATACAGCATCAAGCATAAGTTTTAGATAATGGCTTGCTGTCGGATCACAATGGAGATAAAAGCTACCAGTCGGCTTTAGAACTCTATAAATTTCAGTAACTCTCAAGGTCATACTTATCAAATAAGCCAATAGATCATTTTGACCTAAAATTATTTCCAATCCTCTGATTAGTTCTATAACCTGCCGAGTAAAGCGTCCTTCAAAGTTATTGATTATCTGGTTATAGCCGTTTCTAGCATGATCGTCCCATTTCCAAGTATCAATAAACGCTTGCGCCTGTGCCTTGTCTTGTTCCCCGCCGATATTATTATAAATCTGAAAATAACTGCGCTTTGAATTAAATGGCGGGTCAATATAGCAAAGGTCTATCGTTTCGTCTTTAATCTTGTTGCGTAATATTTCTAGGTTATCGCCATAATAAAGTATTCCCATTTGCTAATGACCTTCTGGAAGACAACCCCCTAAATCCCCCTTTTTTTAATGGGGAATTTTGCTGGCTTTCCCTTTATTAAGGAGGAATATATGTAACTCCCCCTTTGGAAAAGGGGGCTGGGGGGATTTAAATCATGCTTTTTCTGATATAGCTTTTGATTTACAAACCTGAGCGCAAACCATGCAACCACTACACAAAACAGGATCAATCTTTACTTTCTTATTTTCCGCAGATGTTCTTGCCATCGCTGGACACCCAAGCCTAAGGCAAAGTCCGCAAGCAACGCATACATCAGGATCAACAACCGCTAATTTTGGCTTTGTATCACGCCTCAAAAGGACACAAGGACGATTTGTAATTATAAGTGCTAATTTATCAAGCTTTGTCGCTTCGTCTATAACTGATTCTAATTCTTTCAAATCATAGGGATCAACGTTTCTAACATACTCGATACCTAATGCTTTTGCGAGGCTAAAGAAATCAAGGCGTGTCGTATCCTCACCCATCAGAGTTTTTCCAGTCGCTGGATGATCTTGGCGACCTGTCATCGCTGTTGTATCGTTATCTAATATAATGACTGTTCCCTTTGATTTGTTGTAAACCATATCAACAAGACCAGTTATGCCCGAATGAACGAATGTAGAATCACCAATAACTGCAACTACATTATCGCTTCTTCCTGTTGCTTTTTCTATACCCATAGCTGTTGTAATACTCGCACCCATACAAACGCATGTATCCATTATTTCCAGAGGCGGAAGGACGCTGAGAGTATAACAACCAATATCACCAGACACAGTCAGTTTCTTTTTCTTTAATATATGGAAAACGCTTCTATGTGGACAACCTGCACACATAGCTGGAGGACGTGCAGGCAATTTCAATTCAGGAAGTATATTAGGCACAGTCTTACCTGTGAAGAATTCTGCGACAATATCGGGAGAAAGTTCACCTAATCTTTGACCAAGCCCAATAACATCAATTCCCATCTCACGTATTTGGCTTTCGAGATACGGATCGAGTTCTTCGACAACATAGAGTTGCTTTACTTTGCTGGCAAAATCACGTATCAGGTTTTCTGGAATCGGATTAGTCATGCCAAGCTTTAATATAGAGGCATTCGGCATCGCCTCTTTTGTGTATTGATAGGCGACTCCGCTTGTAATAATGCCGATTTTATCATCAAGGAATTCAACTTTTTGCAAAGGGGACTCCTCAGAAAGGGCTTTGAGTTTTTCAAGACGTTCCTCAACAATAACATGCCTTTTTCTAGCATGTGCGGGTATCATAACGAATTTTTGAACATCTCTAACAAATCCCTCTGGCTTGCTTATTTGTTCTTTTTCTTCTAATTCGATGATGGATTCGGAATGTGCAATACGTGTGGTTGTTCGCACCATAACTGGAGTGTCGTATTCTTCGCTGATATGGAAAGCAATTTTAACGAATTCTTTTGCTTCTTGGCTATCGCTAGGTTCTAGGAGAGGGATTTTTGCAAACTTGGCATAGTTGCGATTGTCTTGTTCGTTTTGTGAGCTGTGCATTCCGGGGTCATCTGCGCTTATAAGGACGAAACCGCCCTTTATTCCTGTATAGGAGAGTGTAAAAAGCGGGTCTGCTGCGACATTTACGCCGACATGCTTCATTGTAACAAGCGCTCTGCCACCTGCGAATGACGCACCCATGCCAACTTCGAAAGCAACCTTCTCATTAGGCGACCATTCCGCATATATCTCTGGATATTCTCTCACTATTGTCTCTAATATTTCTGTGCTGGGTGTTCCGGGATAACCAGATGCAACACTAACTCCGCTTTCATAGGCCCCACGAGCTATTGCCTCGTTTCCAGATAGAAGTTTTTTCATTATGCCTTTGGATCCCCTTCTTTTTGCGCTATGCTGAGCAAATCTATTTTATTTTGTGCTTTTATATACATATCTCTAACGGGCAGAAAAGTAAATTCAACTGCTCTACCAAAGTAGCTTAAAGCAGTATCCCAATCGCCCTGTGCTTCATATCTTCGTCCAGTATTTACTGACTTTATCAAATTCAAGGATTGTTCTTCATATTCACGCAAAGCCTTTTCTGCTTCCTTTAATTTGCTTGAACTTCCTGCAGATACTGATTGTTCTTGCCAATATTCATTTCTCGATAAGATGGCTTTATCATAAGCTAATAGGGTATCAAACCATTTTTCTTGTTTGCCTTTTTCAAGAGATTGTGCTTTTTCAAGAAGAGACTTAAAATTTGCATCAGATGCAGAACTTCCCAATGCGTCTTGATATTTCTTTATTGCTTCTTTTGCTTTTTCGACAACGGTTTTGGCTTTTTCTTGAATTGCATTTTCAGTTTTTACCTTGAATCTATCGACAACAACCTTATAGGCATTTATTGCGTTATCTTTTTCCCCTAATTTTTCATAACAAATACCCTTACTTAAAAGGGCATCAACGGTAATGTATGATTCAGGATATTTTGAGATTTCATCATAATATTGTATCGCTTTTCTAATAGATTCATTATCTCCCATCTGCACATAACTTTTTGCTATGGCATCTTTAGCGGAAATAGCATTTTGGCTTTTAGGGTATTTCTTTATGAATTTGTCATATTCGGAGATCGCTTCGTTATACTTTCCAGCCTGAAATGAGCATCTTGCAGAAAGGAAAATCGCTTCACTTATGATAGAGGCTTTTCCACCGTGATCGATGGTTTCCTTAAATTTTGCCTTTGCTGTTTCATATTTGCTGATAGTGGATTCTATATTGCCGTCTTTTTGCATTGCGGATTCTGCTTCGGAGTAGAGCTTAATTGCTTCGCTAAGTATTAATGAAGCTTTTGCATTTCTATTGGCTGCATAGCTAAAATAAACGATTATGGCGGCGATAACAACGATTATTATTCCTGCTATACCAGCTAACTTTTTCCAGTTTTCTTCGATATAGATAGATAATTTTGTTGTTGTGGAAACGAGCTTGTCTTCTTTTAGTTGCTTATTTTTTATTCTTGCCATAGACTGTTTTTTTATGAGAGTTGGTGATGATTCACCTTTTACCCACAATGCTCCTTTCTTTCCATAACATTGAAGATGTTTTAAGTTATTTATTTAGAACAAGACTTGCAACTGCTGGCTTTGCATGATGAACAGCTAGAACCTTTTGATGATCCTATTTCAGAGAAACTTCCCTTTGATGAAAAAGCAAAAGCGGACATCATTTTTTCTACATTTGAGTCTTTGCATTTTGGGCAAGATACTTTATTTATGCTACTCAAAGAGCAAAGTTCTTCAAATTCATGGTCGCATTGCTTACAATGAAACTCATATAAAGGCATAAGTTTTTCTCCACTGCATATTTAAACATAAAGGCGAAAAATTCACTCTATCTTTTAGACAAAATAAGCGAATACTTCGCCCTTAAAATCATTCATAATTGGAGCGGGAGACGAGATTCGAACTCGCGACATTCAGCTTGGGAAGCTGACACTCTACCAACTGAGCTACTCCCGCATTCTGATAAATCAGACTTAATAATTATACTGAACACAGGGTAATAATGTCAAGCAATATATTTTTGATTAAAGCTTATAATATTCAGCAGTTTTTTTAATGCCTTGCTCGAGAGTATATTTTGGATACCAACCAAGTTCAGCCTTAGCTTTATCATTCGCAATAGATATTCTTTGTAATTCACCGGGGCGCTTTTCTCCATGTATTGCGTCTTTTGAGAAGCCAAATTCCTTTTTTAGAAGCCTAAAAATTTCGTTTACATCGGTTTCAATAGCTGTGCCGATATTATATATCTCTCTATCGCCCTTTTCTATTGCGATCATGTTTGCATCGACGACATCATCTATGAAAATATAATCTCTTGTCGCTTTTCCATCGCCAAAGATAATTGGTTGAACACCATCAAGAATCTTTTGAGTAAATATTGCTATAACACCAGCCTCACCATGTGGGTCTTGTCTGGGACCATAGACATTTGCATAGCGAAGAACAGAATAATTAAAACCATATAATACATCATACATATAGAGATAATTTTCAAATGTTAGCTTATTAATTGCATAAGGACAAAGAGGTTTTGTTGGATGTTTTTCGTCAGCTGGGAGATATTCAGGCTCACCATAAACAGTTCCACCTGTTGATGCGAAGATAAGCTTTTTTACATTATATTTTATACATTGTTGAAGCACATTTAAAGCCCCAATGACATTTATTTGTGCATCTAGTTGTGGGTCTCGGACAGATATAACAACGGAAATCTGCGCTGCGTGATGACTCACATAATCGGGCTTTTCCGCCTCAAATACAGTTTCTAATCCGGGGTCGCAAATATCTATTTTGTATAATTTTGCCTTTGGATTTATATTGCTTTCTTTACCAGAAGATAGATCATCAACGATTGCAACATGATGTCCTTCTTTTATTAATCTATCAACTATATGCGAAGCTATAAATCCTGCTCCCCCTGTAACCAAAAATCGCATATATTATCCCCTTTCATAAAGAGATGGATTGTCTATAAAGTTCTGAATATATATCTCAAATTATTGGAGAAGATAAAGTGTCCAAATCAATAACTTGCCCAAGCTGACCAACTGCCACACCGTTTGGATGATACGTCCCCTGATAATGTAAATGTCTTTCACAAGCTATTAATTGATCTGATACCATTTCAAGCGTTCCCTGAGTATTGCCTGTTTCTGCATCTGAAAAAGCCCATGAACACATAGCGCCGAGCCTGTTACCAAACATCTTTACAACACTACCGTTATCATCACGCACTATACAATTTATATTTGTTTCTGCATCAGTAATATTAAAGGCAATAAACCAATCAAGACATCCAGCTACAAGTTCAGGAAAAAATAACCTTTTTCCTACAGTTCCCATCTCAATAGAAGCACCGGGAAAAGCAAGAACCTCCGTCCCAAGATGGCAATGGCGTTCTCCAACAATTGCCTTATTAGAAATAACCTCAAGTGATAAATCCTGTTGTTTTGATACGGGTTCTACTGGTATCACCCAACCTTGAAATGGGTTCAGCACTTTATCAGCATACCATAATACGATACCACCACGATTACGTGCAACAGCTTTGACGTTTGATGTTTCTCCGCTTACATTAACCACCTGAACCCAGTCAGCCCAAACACCTGCGGCAACTTGAGGAAAAAAAAGTCTATTTGTAAGTGGCATTGTCCATAACCTCCATTTATCTAACTAAGAACCTGACCTAGTTGCCCAACAGCTACACCATTTCCATAATGAAGATGTCTTTCTCCAACTATAGGTTGAGTGCAGAATATCTCCAGTGTTCCTTGAACATTGCCTATATCAGTATCTAGGAATATCCACAAACCAAAAGGCGGAATTTGATTGCTAAAACGCTTAAAAGTAAAGCCATTTATATCTCTGGATATTACCGTTGCATAGGCATAATATTCCGTAATATTCATTAACCTGAAATTGTCATGACAGCCATAAACAGTTTCCGGAAAGAAAAGCCTTGTTCCTACGGTTTTCATCTCTGGGCTTGCTCCGGGAAAAGCTAAAACCTCTGTCCCCAAATGGCAATGCCTTTCACCAACTATGGGTCTTTCTGATACAACCGTTAGAGAGACATTCTCTTGCGGAAAAGCGGAATCAACTGGAATAACCCAAGCCTGATAAGGTTGAAGTGTGTTGTTTGCATTCCATACTATCTGACCTAATGGATTCCTTACAATAGCTTGCACATAAGAAGGCAGATCATTTATATTAACAACTTTAACCCAATCTGCCCATACACCTGCTGCTATCTGAGGAAAATATATCTTGTTTCCTACTGGCATCTTTTACCTCCTTGTTTTAGGAAGCGATTATTATTGAATAATAAGTTCTACTAATTTCTATCGCGTATCTTTATGATTTTTTTTATACCTTTCAATAATTCATGATCTTCTACTCGCTGGCATGGTAGATGTGAGCCTTTTGGGATTCTGCCATATCCAGCAAATATATCGGAGATTGTCTCGCTATATTCTGCTGATGATGTTGTAAAAGAAATACTACCTTTTGATGTTATTTCAAGTGAAATAAAATCTTTATAGCTATCCTGTTTTCTGTCAATCCATCCAAATATAACTATAATATTACCACAATCTATAAACCTATCCCAATTTACAAACGGAAGCTCGTTGCATACTTCTGTCATAATACTTGCTAATTTTGGCGTCATTTTTTAGTCCTGCTCGACGATGAAATTACTTATAAGAAGCGATACGGGCAGATCAGAGATATTTTCTGCCTCATGATCAAAGTTTGGTGGAATAACAATAGTATCATGATTTCTCAATTTCGCTTCTCCCCAACTGCCTTTATAAACAACTATTTCAATATCTTTTGGTGGATAACATTCAACAGTTACCGCCTCTAATTTATCATCATGGGTATTTAACGCAAGCTTGCCTCCTGAAGTTGATAATGACAAGATATTTTCGGCAAAATCCCTGAATTTAACTTTATATCCCTGATTTTCAATATCCTTAATATTAAATCTCTCTTCTCCGCCTTTATAGCGGATAACAAAGGGCTTTTTCATAATTTGACTCCTGATATATTTATGACTTTATAAAAAAGGATTGACCAATTTAATTATACAAGCATTGACCATAGCATTCAAGGATTGATTTTGAATACAATATTTGACTCAAATCCCAATACATTCTCCCTCATAGAGAACCTCTGCTTCTGATATGACTTTTTCTCTAAAATATTTGCTCAAATCTTCAGGTGTCCGCAGATCAACTTGTCGTCCTAATATTTCTGATAATTCAATTTCCATTCGCGCCATTTTCATCAAGCCTATTGGTTGTTTAGGATCAAAGTCAACCAAAATATCTATATTTGCTTATTTGTTATATTTATCCTTTTGGGTTTCATTTTATTCTAACCTCTATATAAACATTGCTCATTGACACGTATCATTTTCGAAAATCAAATGTTATTAAGTCGGGTTGAGGCAATAAAACCCGACTTAATAATTATGCTTCCTTTGGCTTTATAAAAAGTGTATCAGCATAAGTAACCCATCCCGATCTCAGATCAACTCTGAACCAACCTTCGCCATTCTTTTCATGAAAACGGGTTGGAGAACGTTTACCAAATTCTTTAAGATCATACTGCGCCCATGTTTGACCTAAATCAAGGGAAACGATAAATCCTGTGTCAAATGTCGATGCCGGAGCGCAATGAGATGCTAAAATCACATTGTCTTGAATAATCATGCTTCCTGATTCGACCCCAGGATTGAATAGCAAGGTATGTTTTTCAGGATTCGCTATATCAGCAGGGTCACATCTGAAAACCCCACGATCATGTGGTTCGGGACCATTCGCATCGCTAATCCAATAGAGTTTTCCATCAACAAAACTTATTCCACCAGATTTATAACGAGTGTTCATGCTTTTTGATATGATGACCTTCCAATCCCATTCATCTTTTTTATCATCATAAGTGCCTCTAAGCCAATGACATTCATAGTATTCTGTTTTATCAAAATCACCCGTGCAGGCATAAAAAGCATTTTCATCAGGATTATATGCTACTATATGAAGGTGTCGGCACAAAGTCGGATTGTCAGGATCGCCAAGTAGTGTGCCTGTAGAGCCTCCACCACTAGAACCATCATCACAAAAATTGGGATTTTGACCGAAGGTATATGCAATCTTTACAGTATGCCCATTATCAGTTGAGTAATAAATATTAACAGGAGCTGCACCCCCGACAACGTTACAATAATTACCCCATACAAGCATTTCTTTTCCGTTTATATCCCAAGAGTTAATTCCTGAAAGAGTATGGAAATACCAGCCCGGATAATCAGGATTCTTAGGTGTATGCGGAATGTAATCAGAACCGTCAATGTTCTTTAACGTAATTTGCTTGTATGTTCTCAGGTTATCTGTGCTGAGATACAGCTTTGAACCAGCACCAAAGAGAATATTCCCATTCTTTAGAATATAGCTATATGTTATATTTTTTGCGTCTGGAAAAGCGATGCTATGGGACCATGAATGACAATTGTCTTCGGATAAAAAAATAGTCCCATTAGAAAAACCAAATGCCTTATTACCTCTTTGCGAGTCGATATATATGTCTCCCAATGGTTGATAATAAAAGAAATGATCTGTTGATAAAACCATATTTCTTACTCCTTGATGTTTTAGTTTGTTATAATGCACTATTAAGGTATCACGTATCACATATAACATATTATTTATAGCCAGCCTGTCATTTTTGCTAGTAATCGTGAATATTCAATAAAATTTTGCCAAGATATATCAGGCGGAACGCCATGATCACAGCCGGGGATAAAGCCTCCACTTTTTACAACAGGCATAAGCCTTTCTAGTTCGTCCTCAATAACTTTACCACCCTTTGCAATAGCTCGTTTATCGACTCCGCCATTGAAAGCCATTTTAGTTCCAAATTCTTTACGAAATTCGTTTATATCACATTCAGCGGCGACTTCGTTTGGTCCTGAATAGTTGATCCCTCCTTCTATCCAAATTGGTATCAACTCACCAACATAACCATCGGAGTCCATGTATATTACAGGGCATCCACTAGCCTTTATTGCAGAATGCCATTTTTTATAGGCAGGCAAAAGGAATTTTCTAACCATTGCAGGTGAGATCATGCTATGCGCTTTATAGGCCATGTCTTCTGACATACCAACTTGATCAAGCACTATATTATCAAGTATTGGTTCCATAGTTTTTAAAACAAAATCCGTCCAAAACTCTGCCATTTCTTGCACAAAGTCAGGATCTTCAATCATCATAATACAAAGGTTTTCCATGCCAACCCACTCTCTTATCTGCCAGAAAGGTGCGTTAAAATGAATCCCTACGACATGTTCACGATCTTTCATTGCTTTGCATTGCTCGACCAAATCTTTTCCATGCCTGCCCGGCTCTCTTGGATTATATCGCTTCTTCATTTCTTCCCAATCCTCACGAGTTTGGACTGGGAACCTATGCCATTTTCGAGTGACGAAGTCCTTTGCAGATCGAATATAGGTATAATCAAATTTATCAGAAATTTCTGTTATTGCGCCCATCCAATCTTGAACGATATAATGACCGTCTTTATGTTCAAGGACTTTTTCTTCAAATTTCGGCATCATTTGAAAGTTTACGCTTATTCCATAGACGGGACCTTTGACAGGTGGGTCGGGTTTTAATCCGATAATCTCATAAACAGCGGACATATAATTTTTGTCTTTTGGAAGTCCTTGTTCATGCCATTTCGCAAGCGTTGATTCTCTAGGCCCTCCCGGTGAAAATGGTATCTTATCTGGCTTACCAAAGAGAACAGTTTCTAAAAATCTTTCTCTAGGTGTCATCTTTTTGCTCTCCTAATCAAATATAACCACAAAGACACTAAAACACAAATTTATACAAGGAATTAAAGATTATATATATTCTCAATCTTTCAATCTTATTTCTTGCTTTGTGTTTTGGTGTAAATTTCTAATTATCTTGCCCAGCGTTCATGGACAGCCAGCATCTTTGGAAATGGCGCATGAGGTTCTGCTTGATACCAATATCCAACAGAAGATATATCATCAGTTAGAGGTTCATACCTTCCATTAGGCCACCAACCTAGTGCCTGAATAGTATTTTTTAGCTGTTTCTTAAACCTGATTGGATCCATTATGTGCCATCGATAAAGCCCATGCTTTGGCACTTCGCCAGCTTCTTTGCGATGTAATGGATAACCAAGAAAAGCGGTTGAAAAAGTTGCTCCAAAGCACCACGCACCACCAAAATAATCTTCTGTTCCTGTTCCGCATATAGTAGGATATTCACTATCACCATCAAGATAGAATTTTATTTCACCTTCGCCCCACCAACCATTTGAGAACTGAGTCCACGCAAGGAAAGTTCCTACGTAATGCCCTTGACCTTTTATGCCATCGAGAATTACATGCTCAGGGTATTCTCTTGTTGTTACTGATCTTCTCCATTGTGCATGGAAATATGCTGAATTTTCTGGAACTTCGGTCAAAGCATAAGTAATCTGATAGAAAAATCCGCCGATAGCTTCCCATCGCTGATTTTCAATGGTGATTTTTGCATGTTTTTTAAATGGCATTGGAAAATAAATATTAAAACCGCCAGATGGATTTACTGCTATTGGCAATGAAGTTACATTATATCTTAATCCATGACCATTACAGAAGAAATCACCCAAAGGAACTTCAACAGAAGGAGTATCTTCATCATCCCAATAGAATCTGATTATAGTGTCTCTATATGCCTTTGTATCAACAGTTATCCATATATGCTGAATAATGCCTGGTCCTTTAATATCTGCCAATGTAGTTGTCGAACCTGCATCAAGAGTTATACAAGGGCGGACTTTCCAGCCTTTACCAAGCATATCTGCGGCGCCGGGTCCGGGTATTTCTTTTGCCCCTCCAGCCCTTTCACCATTTGGGTTTTCTGCTGATATTGAACGAGTTTCTGCATCGGAAAGCAATGGGATACTTCCTAATCCCATATTTAGTTGAAATAATGAATCCATCAAAAATCCTCCTAGTTAGGATAACATAAGTTAACATCATGCTATAATTATTTAATGTTATTAGATATTATACATATCAGATTGAACATTGTCCAGTTTGATTATATTTTTTATTGACAGCGCAAAAATGCAGATTTATAATCAATCCATCAATAGTATCTCTAGTTGATCTCATTATTTGCCTTTTTCTGTTGTCATCTCTGGTGGCATACTATGAACCTTATTGATTTATGTAATAGAGATCATAAGTAAGGACTAAATAATTGCCTATAATTAAAGTATCCGATCTGAGAAAAGAATTCAAGGTATATCAACATCATGAAGGCTTATTTGGCGCAATACATAATCTTGTATCATCAAAATATAATATTGTTAAAGCGGTTGATGGAGTATCTTTTGATGTCGAAGAAGGGCAAATTATAGGCTACGTTGGACCAAATGGCGCAGGCAAATCAACAACAATTAAGATGTTGACGGGTATACTTGTTCCCACTTCAGGAAATATTAATGTTGCTGGATTAATGCCTTATAAGAAAAGAAAGGAAAATGCACAACAGATCGGTGTTGTATTCGGTCAGAGAACTCAATTATGGTGGGATTTGCCAGTTATCGAGTCTTTTCAACTGTTAAGGCGTATATATCGCATATCAACAGAGCAATATAAACATAACCTTAATACATTCCACGATCTTCTAAAAATAGGTGATTTTATTAATACACCTGTTCGAAAGCTAAGTCTTGGGCAAAGGATGCGCTGTGATCTTTCCGCTGCATTATTACATAATCCACCGATTGTCTATCTTGATGAGCCGACAATTGGGCTTGATGTTGTAGCAAAACAACGCATTAGAGATTTTCTCAAACAGATAAATATTGACCGTAAAACAACGATAATGCTTACAACTCATGATCTTTCAGATGTAGAAAAGCTATGCAAAAGAATGATGATAATCGATCATGGAAAAGTAATATATGACGGAACAGTTGAGGAAATAAAACAGAAATATGGGAAGAAACGAAGGCTTATTATTGACCTTGCTGATTATTACGAGGATTTTTGTATTTCAGGCATCGATATAATCAGCCACACAGATCATAGAGCATGTCTTGAGTTTAATCGTGATGAGATGAGCGCATCCGAATTAATCGCACAAATAACAAGGAAATATGATATAAGCGACCTAACCATAGAAGAACCAGAGATTGAGTCAATAGTAGCAAATATATATGAAAATGACAGCGAAAATTAAATGGCCTAATAAATTTCTTTGAGCATTGACTTATAAGGATAATATATGATATATTTAACCGAGTTAATTATAGTGTTTTGGCATATATCTATGCCTTTTCAGGAGGAAATATTAAATGGGTAATCTTTGTATACAAGATGGGCAGAAAGTTCTTTTTATTGGTGATAGTATTACAGATTGTGGAAGACGTGATGTTTTTGCACCACTAGGAAATGGTTATGTTAAATTTTTCACTGAGTTAGTAATGGCTAAATATCCAGAAAGAAATATAGAATATGTGAATACTGGTATCGGTGGCAACAGGATTACGGACTTAAAAGCCCGTTGGCAGGTTGATGCTATGGATCACAATCCTGATTGGCTTTCCATTAAAATCGGTATCAATGACTTGCATTCATTTTTAGGTGGCGACCCGAATGGTGTCAGTCCTGAATTATTTGAAGAAATATATGAATATCTGCTTGATCTAACAACAAAGAGTCTTGATTGCAAAATAATCCTTATTGACCCATTTTATATCAGCACAGATTTTTCAAGTAATAGCTTTCAAAGCAAAGTCCTCGATATACTTCCAAAATATATTGATGTAGTTCATAAAATGAGTGAAAAATATGACACAAAATTAGTTAAATTGCAAGATATGTTTCAAAATCAGTTAAAATATCGTGATGCAAGCACTTTTTGCCCAGAACCTGTCCATCCAAATTTAGTCGGTCATCTTATTATGGCTATGGAAGTCCTTAAAGTGCTTTCCAAATAAGGTGTCTTTTCGAGGACGAATATCCGATAATTACATAATTTATCGGAATACAAAGAGATAGCTCATCTTTGCATTAAAAGAAAGGATTTTTTACATGAAATCTAAAATATATTCTACAATCATATTTGTTATCATTATTGTATGCAGTATATTAATTATTGGCTGTGGGAATGATGACGAAGGTGAAGCTATACTCGATTTACAATTCAAATTTGCGCCCGGAGTCTCTCAACAGTCAGATATAACTCGTGTTATTGTGATCGTCTCTGGACCTGATATTAATACACAAGAATTTGAGCTAAAGGTTGATGGAAGAAAGGCAACAGGCGTTATCGCAGTTCCTGCGGGAGAAGAGAGAACAATAAAAGTCAAAGCCTATGCTGGTGATGTCATAGAATTTGAAGGCGAAGCCTTTGTTGATCATCCTAAGCCCGGAACAGAGATACCAATTACAATTAAACTTAGACCTGTAGGCGGAACTCAAAAAGAAGAAAAGATATTTGAAATCGGTAATATTTATGGTGTTGACAACTCACCGACTTCACCGACAGTATTCACACTTAGCAAACCTCACTTTATCACACAAATAGTTACTTATCATTGGAATTATGGTAGGGGTGCAACTCCGGGAACTATATCTCTAACCGATAGCAATCGCAAAACTTATGGACCTTGGCAGGCTGTTGGTTCTGATGGACAAGGTGGAGTAAAGAACGCCTATTGGACTGTTAAACCAAATATTGAGTTACCCGCAGGAACATATACAGTTATTGATTCCGATCCCAGCACTTGGGCGCAAAATTTTGACTCTGATGGACAAGGATTTGTCGTTGTTTATGGCTATCCCGCTGATAGCGGAACAAACGATAACCTTAGCCCTGTTATATATGGTAACGACGGTATGCAAATGATGTTGATACCTGCTGGTGAGTTTGTCATGGGCAGTAATAAGGGTGAGTCCTTTGAAAAACCAGAACATGCTGTATATCTTGATGCTTTTTATATGGACATATACGAGGTTACAAACGCACAATATCAGGAATTTGTAAGGGCAACAGGACGTAAAGAACCTGTTGGATTAAGCTATAATATATATAATCTCTCCGAATCACCGACACAAGGCTTTAGACCATGGGATGATGCCAATTTCAACGGCTATAAGCAACCTGTTGTTTGTGTCAGCTATGATGATGCACAAGCCTATGCAAAATGGGCTGGAAAACGTTTGCCAACAGAGGCAGAATGGGAAAAAGTAGCTAGAAACAAGCGCGCCAATCAAGATTTTTCTTGGGGTAACACTTGGCCTCCGCCTAATCGTATCGCGAATTTTCGTGATGAGTCATTTAGGAGATTAACTAGATCAGCCGAAACAATAATTAGCAATTATGATGATGGATACGCATATACATCACCTGCAGGTGAATATGAACCGAACGCTTATGGATTGTTTGATATTGATGGGAACGTAGCTGAAATTTGCTCGGATTGGGTAGGTAATGATTATTATTCTATTTCACCCAAGCGAAATCCAACAGGTCCATCAACAGGACAATATAGGGTTTTCAGAGGTTCAGGGTTTCTCAGTGTCGATCGTGATATGATACGCATATTTTCCAGATTCTCATTTGAGCCTAATACACCGACGTTTTTCATCGGTTTCAGATGTGTAAAGGATGCAAGGTAATGTTTTAATCAATATATCGTTCAGCCAAATTAATCTTTGTATTGTAAGCCTTAAACTTTCCTTTGATGGATTATAAATCTAAGTTCTCTGAGATGGGCAAAAAATAAAAGAAAAAAAGGAAATAAAAGGGAAAAAAGAGGTATTTTAAGAGGAAAAAAAGACGTTTCCAGAAAGCTTGAAAGATCGGATTAAGCAAGTGATAGCAACAAAAAATGAGGTTTTTGGAGGAGTTTATTTTCCTTTATTTTTTGTAAGAAAATTGTCCGCTGATTTTCGCTGACTGCGTAACGCAGATTGGCTCTGATTTTTAATAAAATTTGATACTTGTAGATAACGTGAGTTAGATGTAAAAAATTATTTTTACCACCAAGACACGAAGGCACAAAGCAAGAAATAAGATTGAATATAGGATGTTGTAAAAAAATAGTCCGCTGATTTTCGCTGACTGCGTAATGCAGATTAGCTCTGATTTTTTAAAGAACTTTTGAACGATGCCATCAATTATATATATCGTGATAGGTAAGAGATAATGTGAATTGAGATTTTATGGATTTATAGCCCGCTGATTTTCGCTGACTGCGTAGCGCTGATTAACTCTGATTTTTTAAAGAACTTTTGAAATATGCCATCAATTATATATATCGTGATAGGTAAGAGATAATGTGAATTGAGACTTTGAAGATTTATAGCCCGCTGATTTTCGCTGACTGCGTAGCGCTGATTAACTCTGATTTTTTTAAAGAACTTGGAATGATGCTATCAATTATATATATCGAGATAGGCGAGGGATAATGTGAATTTGGCATTATGGTTTATATTTACCCCAAAGACACAAAGCAAGAAATAATATTGAAGATTAGATGAGCGATGTTTTATTTAAGACCATGCCATAACTAATTTGGTGAAGACTATCTTTATTGATGAAATAGAATTTATTTTCTGGAGTTGATATAATGAGCCTTGCATTGTTTATATTGTTATATTTTGCAGATATTGAGAAACCACAAAAGCTAGAATCAGCAGAAAAGATAATCGCTGTAAGTGGCGGTGGATATTTTCCTGTTATAATAAAAATGCAGAATGGGTGTCTAGGTGCCGTTGTTCGTGGGGGAGCGCCACATCTTGGGATTAAAGGTAGATTAGATTGGATATATTCAAAAGATGATGGGCAAACATGGTCAAAACCCTCTGTTATAGTCGATAGCGAATATGACGATAGAAATCCTGCACTTGGACAGATGCAGGATGGAACGATAGTAATGGCTTATGCCGAAGCAACCACATATAACGAAAAAGGCGAATTTGATACAAGCGTTGGCACATATACAATGTTTTATGTTACCTCGTCAGACAACGGTGCTACTTGGTCAGAAAAAAGGCGCCTTTATCATGGGCCAATCAAACTTGGTTCTCCCTATGGAAGAATAGTTCTTTTGCCAGATGGAACTGCACTCATGCCCGTATATGGCGATTATAATCCACAATATACAGGTGCATTGCAGATTCCAGAAGGCACAAAAAATATATCAGGCATCTTGCGTTCCAAAGATAATGGCAATACATGGGGCGATTTCTCAATAATATCTACTACAGACCATAACGAAACTGCCTTACTTGTTCTACCTGATGGGAAAATTATGGCAATGATGAGAACTTACAGCAGATCAGATTTGGAATTATCTGAGTCGATAGATGGTGGTTATACATGGAGTCAGCCAAAGCAGATTACGATGCCAAATGAGCATCCCGCCGATCTATGTTTACTAGAAAATGGTGATATTCTATTAGTCTATGGCAATCGTAACAAGCCCTATGGAGTCGGTGGAATGTTAAGCCATGATAAAGGCGAAACATGGGATAGCAAGAATCGCTTTTTAGTGGAATGGACATCTCAAAATACCGATTGTGGTTATCCTAGTGTTATTCAGCTTGATGACGGGAATATTGTTGTTATGTATTATTCTGTTGGCACAGAAGAAAGACCTAATGAAGAAATGGCTATTGTAGCAAAATTTAAGCTATAGCCTTAAAATATTTGGGAGGTATTCTATGACACAAGAAAATGAAAAAATAACAGAAGAAACACAAAAAGAATCAACAACTTATGAGCTTCCACCTGTAACTTTTGAGGAATTTATTTTCAATTTATACAATGTAGCGACTATTAATCTTGGTTATCGTGACCCCGAAAGTGGAAAGATCATGAGAAATCTGCCGATGGCAAAACACACAATAGATACAATCAGTATGCTTGAAGAAAAGACAAAGGGTAATCTTACTGCACCTGAAAGCAATCTAATTGGTAATCTTCTTTATGAGCTAAGAATGAACTATCTACGCGCACTTAATCAACCACAAAATGAGCCTGAAAATGATGTGAAAAAAGAGGAAAATACCGAAGAAAAAGAACAAAAAGACGAATCATAAACTTATATTGCCAAGAGATTTGCATAAAACCTTATAAATAACCCGAAGGGAGTAATGATATATGAGAGTCTTAGTGACCGGTGCTAGCGGTCAGGTTGGTTGTCGACTTGTTCGGCAGTTACTCAAAGGCAACTACGAAGTCAGGGCAGTTGTTTTACCTGATGACACAAATAGGCAAAGATTGAATGGATTAGATATAGAGATCATTGAAGGAAATCTTCTTGATCTTGCTTTTTGTGAGAAGGCTATCGATAAAACACCCTATATAATACATACTGCAAACCTTGTTGCCCCCTTGCCGGGAATGACAGAAGCAGAGATGTTTAATAATAATGTAATGAATACGTTTAACCTAATCAATGTTGCATCAAAGATTGCTGATAAAATACAAAGATTTGTCTATATAAGCTCATCAAGCGTCTATCCTAACGACTCTCATTCAATTGCCACAGTCTATAATCCCGTTGATGAGATGCATCCATTACGTCCAGAAGGGGCTTATGCACTCAGTAAAATGGCATGCGAGGAACTTATCAGGGGATATACAAGAGAGACAGGCTTACTTACAACTATACTTAGACCATCAGGGATCATTTCTGGAACAGCTATTCTTAGCAGGTGGTCTGTAGATTTTGTATGTGCAATTTTGAGGGCAGGACAAAGCAGTCCAAGAAGTAGCCTTTATATGTCTAATGGAGTAGAACTCTGGCGAGATTTGGAGGCTTCTGCAATATCGAAAGATCAGCCATGCGCAATTGTCGATAAATATAACGCCCCTTGGCATTATCAACCCGTTGATGCCCGTGATGTTGCACATGCCTGTATATGTGCTATTGAAAGCAAGACCGATGCAGGATTAGCTTTTAATGTCAGCGCACCTGAGCCGATCACATATACTCAATCAGCAGAGATAATATCACAAGTAACAGGCTTGCCTGTTCTGCATTGGCAAACGCCTGTAAGATGGATGTATGACCTGAATAACATCAGGGCTAGATATGCGATCAACTATCAACCCAAATGGGGTATCAAAGAGATGGTTGATTCTGCTGTTGCTGTTCAGAAAGGCGAATCAGATGGGCTTGAATAAGGAATTAGCAATAGTCCTTGTCAGTGGAGGGATGGATAGTTGCGTTACTACTGCGATAGCTAATGAAAAATATGAACTAGCATTATTGCATGTTAGCTATGGACAGAGGACTGAAGAACGAGAGCTAAAGGCTTTCCATGCAATCGCTGATTATTATAATGTAAAAAAAATACTTGTTGCGAGTATTGAGTATTTAAAAGATATTGGCGGATCAAGTTTGACCGATGATAATATTCCTGTCAGCAAAGCAAGCCTTGATAATAAAGAGATACCAACATCCTATGTTCCTTTTAGAAATACCCATTTGATCGCAATCGCTGTATCATGGGCGGAAGTTATAGGTGCAAGCAAAATTTTCATTGGCGCAGTTGAGGAGGATAGCTCAGGCTATCCCGATTGCCGAAAGGAGTATTATCAAGCATTAAACAATTTAATTGACGTTGGAACTAAACCCGATACCCATATTAAAGTTGTAACGCCCCTTATAGATATGAAAAAGGATGAAATTGTCCGCAAAGGCGTTGATATGTCAGCCCCTTTGCATTTAACATGGTCTTGTTACAAGAATACAGATAAGGCTTGTGGTGTTTGTGATAGCTGTGCTTTGAGAATAAGAGGATTCAAAAAGGCAGGCATAAAAGACCCGATAGAGTATGCTATTGATATTGAATGGTGAATTTTATCGGTAAAAAAAGGAGAATAAAATGAGATTCGTTTTAAGTATTATTGTTATTTTACTCAGTGTATTTATGTTGATCAGTATTAGTTATGCAGAAATAAACCCTAAGACCATTGTTGGCTACTGGAATTTTAACGAAGGTGCAGGAAAAACTGCTGCAGACGGTTCTGGCAATAAACTCAATGGCGACTTGGTTGGTAATCCCAAATGGATAGATGGGAAAGTAGGCAAAGCCCTATCATTTAACGGCAAAGAAGATTATGTTGATGTTCCTGATATGGTTACGCCAGAATATGCAACTTTTGCTTGCTGGTTTAAGAAAACTGGATCCGGAAGCGGTGGCGTTCCTAGACTCCATTCAAGAGGTACTGGTCCATGGTCGTTAGAATACGGCATTGGTAATACCCATCAGCCAAATAAACTTGAGTTTTACTTTGCGTTCCAAGATGGAAGCACTGCTGGATGGTTACCATTTTTCGAGCCAAAGGAAAGTGTTTGGTATCATACAGCCATATCCTATGATGGAACATGGATTAGGGCTTATGTTGATGGAGTAGAAGTTTATTCTAGTGATCAATGGAAGGGCAAGAAAATCAATCAAGGCATTTCAAGGATCGGTGGAGGAGCATCTGGGGATGCCTTTGAAGGTGAAATTGATGAAGCAATTTTGTTCAACATTGCAATATCAGAAAATGACGTTAAGAGTTTGATGAGCGGGAAATGGGCATCAGTGGATCCGATAGGTAAATCCGCTTCACTATGGGGAAGTATCAAAAGCAAGTCCTTTTAACAATTGATTGTATTATAGAATTGTTTGGTAGTCGCATGTTCGTGCTTGCGCTTAAAACACATAAAAAGTGCGACTGCCAATGTTAATCCTGAATTAGCAACTGGCATAATTACTGTAAAATGGTTTTGACGATGGAAATTATGATAAAATTGGTAAAGGATTGTCTTTCTCAAAACATAGCGCAGTCTGTTCTGCTTTTGGAAAGCATTTTGTAAGGACAGGGATTTTATCATCCAAATTCCATCAATATCTCATTAAAGGTATGGAAGTTAGACATGCTGGCGACTATGGGAAAGCAGATTCCGTAACTCCTGAATCTGCCAAAGAATTAATAAGTTACGCAGAAGAATTTTTAGAGATGAGTAACAAAATATTATAATGTATCATTTGTCTTATAAGCCTCTCTAAACGTTATTTGGTTTGTTATTTCTCAACTGGAAAGGAAAGAATTATGGCTGATGTTCGATTTGGGATTGTCGGAACAGGCATGGGGGCAAGTAGGGCGGAAACAGCCTCAAAAACCGCTGGTGCAAAGCTTGTTTGTGTTTGTGATTTCGTTGAAGAAAGGGCAAAGTCTCTCGCTGGAAAACTTGGTTGTGAATATGAAACTAGCTATGAAAGAATGCTCGAAAGAGATGATATTGATGTCGTTGGTGTTATGACTCCAAGCGGAATGCACGCAGATTTCTCTATAATGGCGGCAAAAGCTGGAAAGCACGTTTATACAACTAAACCAATGGACATTCTCGTTGAAAAATGCGATGAGCTAATTGAGACAGCAAAAGATGCAGGAGTCATACTCGCCGTTGATTTTGGTGAGCGTTATTCAGCCTCAAATAAGCGTGTTCACAAAGCCATACAAACAGGCGTTTTGGGTAGAATGTTCCTTGCTGATTTGAGAATGAAATGGTTTAGAGACCAAAGTTATTATGACGGTGGGTCGCCCGCTGGATGGCGAAGCAAAAGGCGTTATGAAGGCGGTTCGGCTGCCAATCAGGGTGTTCATTTTATTGACCTGATTCAGTGGTTCATGGGACCTGTTAAAACAGTTATTGGCAAAAGCGCAACTATGAATCATAATATTGAGACAGAAGACCTAAGCGTCGCAATTCTGGAATTTTCAAGCGGGGCTTATGGTGTTCTCCAGACAACAACCTGCAGTATCCCGAATATTGGTAGTTCGCTTGAATTCTCTGGATCAAATGGAACACTATCTTGGCGTGATTCAAAAGTTGAAATGTATCATGTTGAAGGCAAACCTGATGCAAAACTAGAAGATATTGAGGTCGAGGCTGGTCCATCAAATATAATCGAAGACATGGTTTCCGCAGTTACCAAAGGAACCCCCGTTGCCTGTGATGGAAACGAAGGACGCAAATCCGTTGTTATATTCAATGCGATATACGAATCATCAAAAACAGGAAAGCCTGTAAACCTATAATACGTTATTCGTAATACATGAAACGTAATGCCCTATGGGTTGCTTAACCTTTTACGCTTCATGTATTACGTTTATTTATTATATCGCCTTTATCTTTGATAGCTCAGATTGCATCTCAACAAGCCGTTTGTATAAACCATTGTTTTCAAGTAACTCGTTATGTGAACCTTGTTCAGCGATCTTTCCTTTTTCAAGGATCAATAGCTTATCTGCTCTTTTCAATGTTGAAAGCCTATGAGCAATTGCAAACGTTGTTCGTCCTTCAACGAGTCTTTCAATAGCAGATTGTATAAGCGATTCGGTCTCTGTATCAACGGAAGAAGTCGCTTCATCAAGAATCAAGATTCTTGGGTTTTTCAAAATGGCTCTGGCAATAGATATTCGCTGTTTTTCGCCACCAGATAAACCGACACCTCTCTCACCAACCATCGTATCATATCCGTCAGGGAAGTTCATTATAAACTCGTGTGCATTAGCTGCTTTTGCGGCGGCTATAATCTCTGATTTTGTGGCTTCTTGTTTGCTATATGCTATATTATCCGCTATACTACCATGAAATAGAAATGGCTCTTGTAAAACAATACTTATCTGATCACGTAATGATCTAACCTTGACATCTTTAATATTATAACCATCAATCGTTATTTTGCCTTCAGTTGCTTCGTAGAATCTACTAAGCAAGTTTATAAGTGTGGTTTTCCCTGCACCACTTGGACCAGAAAGCCCGATCATCTGCCCTGCTTTTACCTCAAAAGAAACACCATCCAACGCCCTTTTGTCGCCATCATAAGTGAATACTACATCTTCAAATTTTATATCACCCTTTATTGGTGGCAAATCAATAGCGTTCTTTTTATCATCAATTTCAGGTTGGGCATCGAGAATCTCAAAAACTCTCTCTGCTGCCGATGCAGCCATCTGAAGTGTTTGATTAAGCCTCGTCAGACCGTTTACATGACCATAGAAACGCCACATATATCCCATAAAAAGCATTAATGCGCCTAATGACATGTCACCAGTAATAACCTCTCGTCCACCAACCCATCTGATTATAATACCACCAGCAAATGTAGCAAAACCCATGATTGGAAAATATAGAGTGCTGAGTTTGGCCGTTATCATACTGGAATTAAAGAACTCCTTATTTATTTTGCCAAATCTGTCTATTTCTCTATGTTCCGCAACAAAGGTTTTTACAACCCTAACCCCAGGAATTGTATCAGTTAGGACAGCAGATATGCTTGACATTCGCCTCCATACTCTATGATATGCCAAGTGCATTTTTTTGCCAAATATAATTGTTCCTACGATAAGAAGCGGTATCGGTATCAGGGTCAATGCGGCTAACTCCCAGTTTGTAACAAAAAGAACAATACTCATTCCCAATAACATAAGCACATCAATAGAAAAATCCTGTATGCCATTAACAATGAAATGCTGAAGGTTGCCCGTATCATAGGTGATTCGAGACATAAGCCTCCCCGTCTCTTTTTTATCATAGAAACTCAGGGACAATCTTTGCAGGTATTCATATGCAGACGTTCTTAGGTCAAGTATGACTTTATTGCCTAGCCAACTCATCGCATAGGTTCGCAATGTCCCCAAAGCAGTGGCGGTCACGTGCATGGCAATAAGGGCAATAACAAAGATATTTAATAGATACAGCCTTCGGCCAAAATCAGCCTCAAGAACAGGATCCGTTGGGGCAAAAACGCTATCTGTAAGCGGTTTTGTCATATAGGTTGTCGCAAGGTCTAAACCAATTCCAATAAGCGAAAGAACAAAAGAAACAATAACCATATACCAGTATGGTTTTAGATAACCAAATAGCCTAAAAAGTAAAGAGCTTTTGTCAAGGCAATGAGGGCAAGAATCCGTCCAAAATGGTATAATACCCCCGCATTTTTCGCATCGATGCCCCTGTTTTCCATGACCACCCTCGGACTTTTTTTCTATAATATGACCATTCTGTTCCCTCAACCTATCTATTGCTTGGGGGATTTCGATGATACTATTACCATATAAAGCAGTCCTTGAAAATCTAAGGAAATCAACCGCCTTTTCTTCAGTTATTATTTCAAGTAATCCATTTCCGACATAATTTTTGATTTTAACATCTTTTATGTCAGAAATGGGAACCTCATGGACTAATTCGGCGCTTTTTTTATTATCGCCATTGAAGACCAACAATCGTTTATTAGTTCCTAAAAGCCATGAATCTTTGTAAGAACCATCAAGACTCATATCGCTTAGGACTGATACTTTGATTTCTTCACCAGATAACGCCACATTTGAAAACGCTTCACTTACAGTTTTTGGAAGGTCTTGTTTAGGACCTATCTGTAACAATGGGTCTTCCAGTGTTACTGATGTTGAACTCATCTTCAAACTCCTTTTTTGAGTGTTATAACATGCAAACGCTATCATCTGTTGATAATTTGATAATAGCATCCCACACCTGAGAAATAGGCAAAGTCTTTGTGCATTCGTAATTTTTTTTACATTTATGCGCACTGCAAGGCCAGCAGTTCATTTCTTTTCTAACAACTAATGAATTTCTATTATTTGGTCTCCAACGGACATAGTCAGTTGGACCAAATATAGCGATGGTTGGAATATTCAAAGCGGATGCGATGTGCATTGGACCTGAATCATTACAGATGAACAACGAACATTCATTTAATAATGAGGCAAATTGTCTCAAACTAACGCCAAATGCAGTTATAATCGGATAAGTTGTATTATCTTTAATATTTTCCACAAGTTTTGCTTCGTTTGGTCCACCAAAGAGCATTATTTTGGCATTAAATTCACCAACCAATCTGTCTGTTATTTCTATAAAGCCATCTGGAGTCCATAATTTATCATAAGAACTCCCCCCTGGATGCAAACCTACAAGGCGAAAAATCGGATTTTCTGCTTTTTTTTCGTCTGCAAAAGCGTGATCATACAGAAATTTCTTAGCATACTCTTTTTCGCCATCTGTTAGATAAAACTTTAATTGTCTGGATACATTTTTTACATTTAGAAGATTTACAATATCCATGTTTCTGTCAATTTCATGCTTTGTGCCTTTTGGGTCATAATTATTTATCCAATGTGTCAGAGTATTACTAAACCCCTTTGATTCGGATTTACGCCCAACCCTGATTTTTGCACGAGAAGCATAAGCCATAAGGTTGCCCATAGAAGAATTATGTAGAACTATCGTGGCATCATAATTTCCCAAACCTAATCGTTTGAGAAATTTAATCTTGCCAATCAAGCCTTTATCGTCAGTTTTTGGATTGTATACAATTATTTCATCAATATCTGGATTATTAGATAATATCTCTGCCCCATGTGGCTTTACAACTATGGAGATATGAGCATTTTGATAAGTTTGACGAAGAGCAGAAATAGCCGGTGTGGAATTCAGAACATCTCCAATGCCATCAGTGCGAATTATTAAAATTCTTTTTATATGATCAGGAGAATCCATTTATTGTGCAACGTCCTCTTTGTGAACTAAGGAAAGATATACTTCCTCAAGGGAATACTTTTCCTCAAATACACTCTGTATCATTCCGCCAGCCTCCACGATACTTTTTATAAGCACAGGTCGGTTTTTTTCTAAGTCATCGATATATATAATAAGCCTGTTTCTATCTTGTCTGATAGAAGAAACAAAGTCTAATTTGCTGATATTATCTATCAGCTTATCTGTAACAGAATCCATCTCTATAATCAATTCACGTCTGAATACTTGGTTACGAAGTTTTTCAGGAGTGTCTATTGCTACTATTCGGGTATTTATAACAGCTATACGGTCGCATAGAGATTCTGCTTCTAATAAATTATGAGTTGATAGAAATATAGTCCTTCCATCATCTCTTAGCTTATTTATCATTTTTCGGATGTCTTGTGCGGATTCGGGATCAAGTCCGGAGGTAGGCTCATCTAGGAATATAACTTTTGGTTCGTGTAAAAGCGAGCGCACAATAGCTAGTCTTTGTTTCATGCCCTTTGAGAATGTTTTTACTTTATCATCCTTGCGTTCCCATAAATTAACTTCTTTTAAGTATTTATCAACCTGTTTTTGAATATCAATATCAGGATAAAAACCTGCAAAATATCTGAGGTTTTGGATTGCGCTTAGTCTTTCGTAGAAGCCTGAAGATTCTGTGAGTAAACCGATAACCTCATGCAATTTTTCGACATTGCGATTTATTGGCAATCCCGCTACTTCTGCATATCCAGAATCTGGCAAGATCATACCCGTAAGCATACGAATTGTGGTAGTTTTACCTGCGCCGTTTGGTCCCAAAAAACCAAATATTTCGCCTTTTTCTACTGAAAAATTTATGGAATCAACAGCAATGAGATCGCTGAATTTTTTTGTTAGAGCTTCGACTTTAACCGAAAGTTCCATAATATATTTATATCTAAATTCATAAGGGCGAAATATCTGCATAAATAAAGGTCATTCAAGCAAATAATTCGCCCTGTTTATCATCAAAATTTAATTTAAATTCTCTCTTTTTACGTTGGTTATGATTTTTTATATCTAATATTAGACATAAGTTAAATAAGAAGGTTTAACTAAAAAATTTATTATTCCTCATCCAAATCATATTCTTGATCCTGATCAATCATCCCGCCCTGTTCTCTTAAATCATAGATTTTTTTTAGGCAAGTTCCAAGTTGATTCTGACATTTTCCAGCTAACTCCTCATATTCTTTTTTAGTTTCATCAATCTTTTTGCCCATTTTTATTAGTGATTCTGCAAATTTATCCCATCTTTTATCGAATTCCTTAAGTAATAATAGTATCTCTTTTGAGCTTGTTTCCAGTCTGAAATTATCTAATGCCTGCCTAATTATGGCTAACACAGCATATAATGTTATTGGAGAGCAAAGTATTACTTTATTTGTCAATGCATCATCTAGTAGCTTACCATCATTCTCATTTATGAAATTATAGACCTGTTCATTTGGAATAAAAATGATAACATAGTCAACAGTGTTTTCCTCAGGATTAATATAATCCCTAGATTTCGTTACCTCAACTATTCTACTCCTAACATCCTTTAAAAATTGTGTTTTATGTTTATTTCTATCGCTTTCTGTCTCCGAATTAATATAATACAAATAGCTATTCAATGGAAATTTGACATCCATATTGACTTTTAGATTTTTTGGCAATAGAAAAGTATAATCTGGTCTTCCCGAACCAGAAGTCTTTTGCTTTAAATAATTGACGTTTTCTTTTAAACCAACTAGATTTAGAATATCCTCTGCCATTCTTTCGCCCCATTGTCCACGAATTTTGGTATTATATAATGCAGCACTTAGTTGGCTAGTTGTTTTCTGCAATTTTTCCATTAGGGTATCTGTCTTATCCAATGTTGAGGTAAGTTCTCCAAATTTCTTTTCTCTATCTTTTTCAAGATTTTTTACGAGTGTATTGACGTTTTCTAATTCTGACTTCATATTTGTAAGTGTTTGATCAATCAGTAGTTTTTTTGTCTCAAGTTCGTTTTTACCATCTTGGGTTTGTTTGGAAAGCCTCTGCTCTGCAAGATCTAGAAAATCATTTGTATTTTCTGATAAAGCTCTCTTTGACAAAGCTTCAAAGGATTTCTCCATATTTTGAATAAGGTTTTCCTGTTCTCGTCTTTTTTGTTTTTGTAAAATGAAATTAATTATGATAACAATCAATGCACCCAAAACAAACCCAATAACAATACCCAATGCAAAATTCATGATACCCCCCTTTAATTCATGAATATAACTCAGATGGACACTGATAAATATTAAATCTATATGAATATTTTGTTTCAAAAATATATGTAAAAACTGACTTGGTCAACCAGATTAGTTTTTTGTATTTATAAATATTTTGAAAATCACTCTAAATCTCCCTTTGGAAAAGGGAAACTTTCAAGGATCATTTCACATCAATAGTATAAAAAGAAGGATTTATACCCCGATCCATTTTTTTGGTGGAGATTTCTTCTTCTTTTTCTTCTTATCCTTTTCTTTTTTTTGTCTGTTTGCCTCTATTTCTGCTCTTTTCTTTTCTTGTGCAATTCGCTTTTTTTCTTCGGCAATTCTTGCGATTTCCTCCGCTCTCTTCTCTATAATATGCTCTTGATACGCTGAGTAATTTCCGACCCAGAGATGAACTCTATCCCTTTCCATAAAGAGAATTTTATTTACGACTTTGTCAAGAAAATATCTGTCATGAGAAACAATAATCATAGTGGCAGGATACTCAACCAATGCTTCCTCAAGGACTTCCTTAGATGCAATATCAAGATGGTTTGTTGGTTCGTCAAGTATCAAGAAATTTGCATTATCAAGCAATAATTTCGCAAGAGCAACTCTGCTTTGTTCACCCCCGCTTAAATTACCGACCTTCTTGAATACATCATCACCGCTAAACAGAAACCTGCCAAGATATGAACGAACTTCCCCTTGAGTATCCTTTGGACGCAACTGCCACAATTCATCGAGGACAGTATTATTCAAGTTTAGTCCCGCAAGCTGTTGATCATAATATCCCAATTTAAGATTATATCCGACTTTAATCAGTCCAGTTGTAGGCGTCTCTTTACCTAAAATCATCCTCAAAAGCGTTGTCTTGCCTACACCATTAGGTCCTATAATTCCAAGACTATCCTTGCGATATAGGTCCATGTTGAGATCACGAAACAAAGTTTTGTTATCAAAAACTTTACTTACATTTCTTAATTGAAGGACATCATCTCCACCCCTAATGTCTGTATTAAAGGCAAGTTTCATTCTTTTATTTTCAGTTCTTGGTTTTTCTATCAAATCCATGCTATCAAGCATTTTTTGTCGTCCACGTGCCTCTTTGCTTCGCTGTCCTGCATGGTATTTTCTTATGAATTCCTCGTTATGCTCAATTTCCTCTTGCTGTTGCTCGTATAATCTTTGCTGAGCAAGCAGTTTTTCTTCTTTTAATGCCACATATCTTGAATAATTGCCCCTGTATTCCTCTATTTTGCCGAATTGGATTTCTGCTATCTTTGTAACAACTCTGTCAAGGAAATATCTATCATGAGACACGACTACAACAGCACCGTTATATTCGTTCTTTATGAAATCTTCTAACCATTCAGTTGCCTCAAGATCGAGATGGTTTGTTGGTTCATCTAATAACAATAGGTCAGGTTCTTCAAGCAATAATTTTGCTATTGCAGCCCTGCCTTTCTGCCCTCCGCTAAGGACTCCCACTGGTAACTCATAATCACTCGGTCTAAACCCCATACCACCAAGAACTTGGTCTATCCGATGCTCATAATCATATCCGCCATGCGCTTCATATCTTTCCTGAACTCTCGCATATCTGTCAAGTATCTCTGCTTGTTCCTCGTCATCTTTGACATTGCCCATCTTTTCGGCAAGGTCATCCATTTCTTTTTCCATTTCTTGTATATGCTCAAAAGCAGCTATACGGATCGCTTCTCGTAACTTTTGATTGGAATTAAATTCTGGCTCTTGATGTAGATAGCCGATTTTTGCCCTCTTAGCGCGCTCCACAACGCCTTTAAAATCTGACATTTCGCCAGATGCAATTTTAAATAGCGTTGTCTTTCCTGAACCGTTATTGCCAATTAAACCGACCCTATCGTCATTAGCAATCTGCCAACTAACCTCGTTTAGAACTATATTAGCACCATAAAACTTCGAAACTTTATCAAGTCTAACTAACGACATTTTTCCTATCTCATAAATTATAAAAAAGATTTTTCGCTTCACTCAAAATGACAGCAAAGTGTCACCCTGAACGAAGTGAATGGTCTTCTATGTGTCGCAAAATATAATTTCCTATACAATAAAAAATACTGCCAAAACAATACTCAAAGCTAAGCAATGGCAATGGCATCTTCTAGTTCAATATCACCTGTATAAATAGCTTTACCTATAATAACACCTGTAACCCCGTAATGCTCTACCAACTTTAGATTTTTTATGTCATCAATAGATGACATTCCTCCAGATGCGATAATATCTACCCCCGAAACAGCTATCGCAAGACACTTTGTTGCCTCGATATTTGGTCCTGTCAACATACCGTCGCGCTTTATATCAGTATAGATGATCGTCTTGACTCCGCATTCTTTCATCTCAATCGCAAAATCAATTGCAGATTTTTCGCCAACTTCTGTCCATCCTTTGATTGCAACCATACCGTCTTTTGCATCTATCCCGACTGCAATTTTATCACCATACAGATCGCACATTTCTTTAGCAAATGAAGGATTTTTAAGTGCTGATGTCCCTAGTATAGCACGACTAACACCCGCATTAAAGACATTTTTAACAACATCTGCGTCACGGATGCCCCCGCCCATCTCGATAGGAATACTTACCGCTTGTGCGATTTTTTCTATGACGTCAAGATTTTGTGGGACACCTGAAAAAGCACCATCAAGGTCAACTACATGGAGAAATCTTGCACCTTTGCTTTGCCATTTTAGGGCAGTAGCAACAGGGTCATCAGAAAAGATTGTCTCTGCATCAGCTTTGCCCTGAATTAGCCGAACACATTTGCCATTACGGAGGTCAATTGCAGGTAAAATCAGCATATTTCCCCCTTTACGAGAGAACCAAAATTCCTCAATATCTTTAAACCCAGATTTTGACTTTTTTCTGGATGGAATTGCGTTCCAAAAAGATTGTCCTTTGCGATAACTGAAGTAAAATCTATGCCGTAATTTGTAGTTGAAGCGATTACAGAACTATCATCAGGCACAACAAAATATGAATGAACAAAATAAACATAAGTTCCCTCTGGTATATCACGAAAAAGTGGCGAATCTTTTTGTTTTATATTGAGTTGATTCCAACCCATGTGAGGGACTTTTAGCTGATTTGTGAATCTGATGACACGACCTTTAACAATATCAAGCCCTTTATATAATCCACCCTCTTCGCTTTCAGAAAACAATAACTGCAATCCAAGACATATACCAATACAAGGCTTTCCAAGCTCAACAGCCTTTCGAAATGCTTCTCCAAGACCTGTATCATTCAACCTTTTTATCGCATCTGCAAACGCACCGACACCCGGCAAAACAACTCCATCAGCCTCTATCACTTTCTTTGGATCATCAGTGATAAATGATTCCTGATTTACTGAATTAAGCCCCGCCTGAACACTTCGCAAATTTCCCATTCCATAGTCAATAATAGCTATCATCTGATCTAATTATCCTTTGTATTTATGAAAAGTATTATTAAATCTCCCTTCTATGAAAGGGAGATTTTCCTAGTATGATTGGTTAATAGTAGTATCAGCCTGTTGAGGTTCGGTAATTGGCTCAATATAGTCAAGATGCCAGATTCGGACTGTTCTATCCATAACTCTCGCATAAACAGGAAATTCTTTAATAAGCCTACAATTTGTATATAACCAATCCCGAAATTTATGTTGAGGATCGAGAACTTGAACGCTTGGCTCATCTATAACAAACCATACATCCTGCTTATTTTCATTCCATTGATTTTGTGATTGCCCAATACTGTTGATTACCTTTTCTAATTGCTGAGGATTTTGTTTTTGCAGATAATATTCAGCGACTCTTGGCATTGGAACAACAACAACGTCGTCAGATTCAATTTTTCCTGATATAGATTGAAATGCCTCTTTCCATTTTTCCCTTCCGCCATTTTCAACAAAGAAATATAAATAGCTTTGAGATATTAGAAATATTAACAAGATCAATATAACAGCAGAAGAAAGTACCTTAGAATCTCTGGACATAAAAGATATTGCTTCAGAAGCACATAACCCAGCAAGAATTAAATATGCAGGCATTGTAAAGAAAAGATAATATCCCGCAACATTTAGAAAAGGCGAGATCGCCAAAAGACATATCAAAGGCACTATTGCATAACACATCAAGAATATTCCGCCCCTATTCAAATATGCAAAGGAATGAAAGACGCCAATGATAGATGCGACCGTAAATGGTATCCCCAAAGAGTATCCTATTGTAAATAATATATAAAGGGCATTACGCCCCCATTCATTTGAACCCCAGCCAGAATAAATATATTCACGAACCGTTGGTATAAATAAAACGGATAATGAAAGAATAAAAGGGACAAAAAACGTCAATAAAATTCTTTTGTTAAACCCTTTTGGTAATGTAATTGGAAGAGAAGGTAATATGATCACATAAATAATAAAAGCAGGCAAAATTAACACACAATGCAAATATGATGCAATAGAAAGCATAGTTAATAATAATGATAATATGCTGTATCTTAGCTTATTACTCTCAATTGCTTCATAGAAACAATATGCAGAAAGCCCCGCAAGAAAGAATACTAATGAATATGCCCTTGCATTTTGAGACCAATATATATGCCATGGATGAAATACAAGAAATAATGAGGAAACTACTCCGACTTGTGCGCCAAACATTCGTCTTGCAATTAAATATATAAACGGCAAGCTAATTATGCCAATTATACAAGGTCCTAGCCTAGCACTCCACTCACTCAAACCAAAGGCGTTTGTAGTCCAATGTATTAGTGCATATATGATGGGATTTATGGTTAGTGATTCTGGAAAATTCTGAGCATCCTGAACAGAAAATATCTCATCAGCCCAAAAACTCCATTCTCCAAGCTTCCAAAATCTTAATACAGAAGCAATGCTAATTAATATTATCAGTATGACAATTTCCTCAAATAAACTTGCCATGTCTTGCTTTCTATCGTTGTAACTTAAAGTGCTGGATCGCAGCATATATTCTCCTTATAGATGGTTCAGAAACAGTCCAAAGCCTTTTTCTCCAAGTAGAATGAACTTTTATAAACGTGCTTAACCATGCCTTTTTTGCTCCCCATTCCTCTTTGAAAGAGACAAGTCCTTCGTTATTAGGTGGAGATGCACCAAAATCCACAGTATTATATTTGTTTTCACAAGACCATTTTATTATGTAATTGATCACAGCATTATTGGGTCGATAACTGAGAAAATTAGGGTCTGATGTCTCACACCATAATCTAACATGCGAATTAAAATATAGAAACAATAACCCAGCTATGAAATTTCCGTCTAATTCAGCAATAACAAGCTTTGCAATAGAACTGGTTTGAAGGTATCTAAGCAAAGAATACGGCTTGGGTGTGCTACCAAAATTCTTCATCATAGATAGATATGTCCTATAAAACTTGATCATATCCGCTTCATCGCTTGTTTCACGAACTAATACACCATTTTTTTCTGCCTTCCGAACCGCACCTCTAACACGCTTGTTGTATCTTTCCCAAACAGCGTCAAATCCATCATCTATACTTAAAACATGTGTGAAATATCTATCTTTTTGTTTATAGCCTTTTTGTTTTAGGCTATCAATGAAATTAGATTCATGATTGTCAAATAATGTGAATATTGTTTCGCTTATATGTTTTTTATGAGCTATTTCGTCTAATTTTTGACAAACCGAATCTGATATTGCCTTAATATCAGTATCAACAAAAGATAATAATCCTCCCGACAATGTCCAAGGCATAGAGAGAATTGTTCTACTTAGTGGTATCGGCTGAAAAATAAAACATGGCAAAGCGCCAACTATATTTTCGCCATTCTTAATAACAAAATATATCGGCTTCATTTGCCTAAAATTTGTCATTAAGGCATTTCGCCATTCAATTGTATGCAGTGCCTCGCTATAAGTGCATCTCGCTATTATCTGATTCCAGATTTTGAGTTCGTCTTTTGTTGCTAATTCTGCTCTGAACATCGCTTTATCTTTCTAAGGCTAATTATGCCATAAAGCCCTAATGTTGCACAGAACAGCATAATGATTATATGCAGGCAAAAACCAGAAGTTATTGCGTCTTTTTCAGAAACATTTAGATATACAAGTGCCAAAACCCAAGGAGCCTCAACTGTGCCGAATCCCGCTGGACCATGTATTGGGATCAGACTAAATAATACACCAAAAAGGATCGCAAAGGCAAATTGCCATATATTAATATTCGCTTCCATTGAACGAACTATATACCATTGAGTGCCAAAACGAAAAATTATTATCAAAAATGAAAGCAATATTATTATTAATAATCTTAAATCAAGTCTGATAAATGTTAATTCTCGAAACACCTCTACGATCTTATTTCTTATTATAAGTAGATATTTTTTAAACTTATATTTTATTAAGATAACTCCAATTATTATTATGATTAGTAATAAGGATATAATTACGATTAAATTTAGTCCAGTAAATTTTTCAATCAATGATTTAACAAAGTCTGAAATTAAAATATCAATAGACCTTTCAGCAAGCTCAAATCGCAAATGCCATAACACAACTAACATCATAATAAACATAATTATTATATCTGCAATTGCGCCTAATATTAATGATGCAAAACTTTTTGTTCCCGATGTGTTGGCTTCCTTTTTTAATAGATACATATATGAAAGTTCACCAGCGCGCATCGGAAGAACATTTGCAAAGAACATATAAAGTGAGACTATGCTGAATATATGCCCTAATCTTATATCACTTCTGAGGATAGCCTTAAATCTTAATGATTTGAAAAATACAGCGAAGGCATAAATAACAAAAGCGATGAATAGATCCTGTTTTGGTATATCAACTATGGCTTTTGGAATGTCACTTAACTCAATTTTTGATAACAAGAACCATACTATAGCAATACTTATGGCGATTGATATAGTCAGATGCAGGATGTTATTTTTTCTGCCTTTTATTTGATTCACCGATTTTTGTTAATGACTCCGTATTTTACATATAAAGCAAATTAGTCTTTAATATTAAGCCATATTTAACACCATATATCCCTTATTGTCAAGCAAATTCATTATTTGGGGTGGATTTTCAGTGTCTAGAAACCCAATAATTGCAGATAGCTTCTATTCGCTTTTATTGCAGAAATCCCATCCTGACGGGCAAAATCGGATTCCTCCTCTGCAACAACCCAGCCATCATATCCAACGGAATTTAGTAAATCAAAAACTGATGGGAAATCGCATATACCTTCACCGAGTGGCTTCCAATTTCTATTAGAATCAACGTCCTTGAGGTGCAAATGCGTGATGCGATGGATATGCTTTTTTAAGCATGTCATCAAATCCTGACCGCCACGAATAATATGCCCTGTATCGGGACCAAAGCTGATATATATCGGATCAAGCCGATCAAGTAGATACTGATATTCCATGTCGCTTTCAAGCAATGAGCCATGATGTGAATGTGGATGGACGTTTACAGATATACCTAACGCAGTCCCTAGCTGACCGACTTTATTATAAAACTTGATTGCCTGATCTAGCTTTAATAAAGCATTTTCCCTTGATGGATTCGCTGCACCGCCCAAGCCTAATTTCGGATTTGGAAAATGCTTTAAAAAGTTCATAGCTTTAATCGCACCTGACATATATTCGCCCCATAGATCAGGGTCGGTAAATCCTGTAGGTGTGGCATAGGCAAACGCAGAAAGCTCAAGATCGCGCTTTTTTAGCTCAACTGCGAAGTCATTTGGTTTATCATAGAATTCCTTGATCATGGTGTTTGTTATCTCTATGCCATGATAGCCAGCATCACAAACCCAATCAAGTATATCGGTAACTTTCCCCTGCCACTGATCTCCGAGCATTTCCCAAGTATATGTTTGACATGCAACCTTAATTGCCATAAATGCCTCCTATTAACTCCAAAGTCTGTCATGCGACCATTCGTTATCCCATTCTGTTGTTGGTTCAAAATATCCGGGGTCTTTTGGATCGAGATGAGCCTTTATCACATCTGGGTTTAAGTCTATACCAAGTCCGGGTGATTCTGGAACGTCAATATAACCATTCTGTATAATTGGATTCGGCAGACCAGTAACCATCTCATTCCACCAAGGGGTGTCAACAGAGTGATTTTCAAGGGCAAGGAAATTTTCCGTTGCAGAAGCGCAATGAACGCTTGCCATACAAGCAACAGGACTTCCTGCCATGTGCATCGCCATTGCTATTCCATGATCCTGAGCAAGATCGCCTATTTTCTTTGTCTCTAATATTCCACCAGAAGACGCAATGTCAGGATGACATACAGCGATAGCCCTTGCCTTGAATAGATCCATAAAACCCTCTTTTAGATATATATCCTCGCCTGTGCAGATGGGCGTTTCACATGAATTTGACAGGCGGACATATTGATCAACAAACTGCCATGGTATCATGTCCTCATACCAAGCAAGGCGATATTTATCCAATGCCCTTCCAGCACGTATGCAATCTTCAACGCCAAGATGACCGAAATGATCTGCAGCTAACGGTATCTCATAGCCAATTATGCTTCTAACTGTATCAACATATTCGCATAATGCGTCAATTCCCTTGTCTGTGATATGTATGCCTGTGAATGGGTGCATAATAGTCCAAGTGTTTAGCATATCAGAAGGGGCGCTGAGTGTATCAGGGATGTTACGGATGATGTTAATTCCAACATCCATTTTTAGAAATGTAAATCCCTGTTCCATTCTCTCTTTGAGTTTATTGCCCATGTCAGTAGCGTTTCTTGCGTCAGTATCGCAGTATATACGGACTTTATCACGAAATTTACCACCAGCTAGTTGATAAGCAGGCACTCCATAAGCCTTGCCAGCCAAGTCCATCAAAGCCATCTCAATAGCGCAGACTCCGCCTGCTTGGCGTGCATGATGTCCGAACTGTTTTATTTTGCGAAAGATCTTGTCAACATTGCAGGGATTTTCTCCCAACAATCTGCTTTTGAGCATTAACGCATAAGTTTTGCTTGCACCATCTCGGACTTCACCAAGCCCATATATGCCTTGATTGGTGTCAATCCTGATAAGTGTGCATCTCATCGGCGCACCAACTACGGTAACAGTTCGCATATCGGTTATTTTTAATTCTGATGGTCGTGAGTTTGTGTTTATGTTATTTTCTAGTGACATGGTGTTCCTTTCTTAATATCAAATGAATCAAAATTGATTTTATCCAAAATTAGTTGAATATCATATATCTGCATCAACAATTACATTATCTAATCCCATAGAAACAGAATAGACATCTGAATTTAGCCTTGTCCCAGTATATAGATTAAGCCTGCGGATGCCATTTTCTGTTATTGGAAATTCAAATTCAAGTTCCTTTATTGATAGCTTATCTACAAAGTTTCCTTCTAAATCATACAAGTTACCTGTTATGGTAATATCAAATTTTTCAAACAACGGATCAACAATAACTGTTACATGATAAAACTCATTTGTTTTGTATTTACCTATTTCAGAATATATTTTAGACCTTATAGAAATTATTTCATGAGAGAAACTAACCCCAAGATTTGAGATTGTATTCTCTTTGTATGTCTCATCTGGTGCATTTTCTCCAAGAAAGATAATGTGATTCTTATAATCAAAAAGGATAATATCGAAATCCATCTGAAATTTTTTGTTTAATGGTCCAAACTCAGGGCTAGATGCTACACAGGAACCCCCGTATTCTCTATCTTTGACAGGCTCTTTATCTTTGATGAATAGTAACCCATATTTTCCAGATTTTGCAGAAGAGGTGCATGTTTTTATTATTGGTTTTCCCCTTTTAGATCAACTGTCCCTTCATAATATCCACCAGTCCAATTAGAGACGTCCGAATCATCAAAGTTTTGAAATAGGCTAAATTTATTCTTTATCTGAGCATTTAGAATTTGTATAGGCATATCATGTTCAGCTTTTTTATGGATCATTGCCTTTTCTGATGAAGATAACCCATCTCCAATGTTAACAAATTTTGTCAGATTAACTGGCGCAAAAATGCCAAATAACACAATAGTCATTGCTGTTACGATAGACATCCCCAAAGGGTTCCAAAATGGTTTTGGGTTGATATTTATATGCTTGACTAACTCAATAACTTGGCAAGTGAAGTCAGCCCTTAACTTATTAAAGCCAAACTTTGATATTTCAGATTCCAAGATTTCATCTTTGAGAAGTATTCGTCCCCTACTTAACCTTTGACGGACATTTGCAGGGGAAATATGAATAACATTAGCAATTTCTCTGCAACTTAACCCTCCAAGATAATGAAGATATAACACGCTTTGATAAATCTCTGGCAACGAATTTATTGAGTCATTAACAAAAGTGGAGAGCTGCTCCCCTTTATAGATTTGTGATGAGCAAGATTCTATCAGTCTTTTTTCTTGATCTTCGATATACTCTGTATCAGGTTGGCTTGATTTTAAACGAATATAATTTCTGCAAAGGTTATTTGCTATTGTATATATCCATGAATAAAAGCTGTCCCAATTTCTTAAAGTGGGTAGTTTTTTATAGGCTTTGACAAACGTTTCCTGAGTTATGTCTTCTGCATCTTGGAAATTGCGTATTTGTGAACATATAAAGGCGCATATTCCAGACTTATATTTATCTATTAAGTTACCAAAAGATTGTAAATCACCTTTTAGGCATTTAGATATTAGAAGGTGATCGTCTGTTTGTATGCCTGTTGCAACTGATTCCTGTGGTTTTGAACTTGTGTTTATATCGATTTCTGATGGCATCTTTCACCCCTATATTCATATCCTTTATTTTTTATTAAACTTGCTTTGAAATAATACAACATAATTCTCCTCAAGGCAAGCAAGAAATAATAAGCCAATATGACATAAAAATTGTTTATAAATGACAAAATGACGTTTAATATTGCAATTTTATACAGATATAAACAAGAACCCTAAAAGGATATAATCATTAATTGATATATATTGGGACGTTTTTGATGAATAATTTGTCAAATGGCATGATAATTGCTTTATAATGTGATGATTAAAATATAAATTTAAATTCCAAAAAGGAAGTGTTGATATATGCGATTTGATAAATTTACATTGAAGGCTCAGGAAGCGGTTCAGAATTCTCAGGAAATTGCCGATAAATATAATCATCAGGCTATCGAACCTGAACATTTGCTTTCTGCATTGATAGATCAAGAAGATGGCATTATTCCTGCTATTTTACAAAAACTTGGTATAAATACAGGAACAATTTATAAGCAAGTGCAGGCAGAATTAGACAAAATGCCCAAACAATACGGAGCAACTGCACAAAGCTATATATCCAATAATCTAAAAAAAGTATTTGATAATGCTTGGAATGAAGCACAACGCCTAAAAGACGAATATCTAAGCACAGAACATCTATTGCTAGCTATATCTGAGATCAAGGAATCATCTGCTGGTAGAATTTTACGGGAATATGGTGCAAATAAAGACAGTATATTTAAAGCACTTGTGGAGGTTAGAGGAAGCAATAGGGTTACAGATCAAAATCCAGAAGATAAATATCAGGCATTAAAGCGATTCGGTCGTGATATAACGGAACTTGCCAAGAAAGGCAAACTCGATCCTGTTATCGGTAGAGATGACGAAATAAGAAGAGTAATGCAAGTATTATCAAGGCGAACAAAAAATAATCCCGTTTTGATAGGTGAACCGGGAGTTGGAAAAACCGCTATCGTTGAGGGTTTGGCACAAAGAATTGCATCTGGAGATGTCCCAGAAAGCCTTAGAGATAAAACTTTACTTGCGCTTGATCTGGGTTCGATGGTTGCGGGATCAAAATACAGAGGCGAGTTTGAAGATAGATTAAAGGCTGTTCTCAAAGAAGTAGAGGAATCCGAAGGCTCAATTATATTATTTATAGACGAATTACATACACTTGTTGGCGCAGGTGCTGCGGAAGGTGCAATAGACGCATCTAACATGCTAAAACCAGCATTAGCGCGAGGTCAATTGCGCTGTATTGGTGCAACAACGCTTGATGAATATAGAAAACACATTGAGAAGGACGCAGCACTCGAAAGAAGATTTCAACCAGTGCTTGTCGATGCTCCATCTGTCGAGGACACTATAGCAATTCTGCGAGGATTGAAAGAGCGCTACGAAGTCCATCATGGCGTAAGAATTCAGGATTCTGCAATTGTTTCTGCTGCTATTTTATCCGATAGATATATTTCTGATAGATTTTTACCTGATAAAGCGATTGATCTAATAGACGAGGCGGCATCAAAGCTAAGAATTGAAATTGACAGCGTTCCAACAGAGATTGATGAAATACAGCGTAAAGTTATGCAATTACAGATTGAACGTCAGGTTTTATCGAAAGAGACCGATAAAGCGTCAAAAGAACGACTTGATAAATTAGATGAAGAACTCGCATCGCTAAACGAGCAACTTGCTGAGATGAAAGCACATTGGCAAAATGAAAAGATAGCTATTCAAAATATACAAAAAATAAAAGAAGATATTGAAAGTGCAAAAGTTAAAGAAGAAACAGCAATTAGAAACAGCGACTATAATAGGGCTAGTGAAATTAGATATGGGAAATTGGTTGAATTGAATGCCAAATTAGAAGAAGAAAATCAAAAACTTGCTGAAATTCAAAAAGAAAAAAAGATGCTCAAAGAGGAAGTTGATGATGAAGACATTGCAGAAGTCGTTAGCAAATGGACGAATATCCCATTATCAAAGCTGATGCAAGGTGAAATTGACAAACTTATACACATGGAGGAAAATCTTCGCAAACGTGTTGTCGGTCAAGATAATGCAATTGATGCGGTTTCGAAGGCCGTCAGACGCGCAAGGGCGGGTCTGCAAGACCCTAATCGCCCAATTGGGTCATTTATATTCCTAGGTCCCACTGGTGTTGGAAAAACTGAATTGGCTAGGGCTTTGGCAGAATTTCTTTTTGATGATGAAAATGCTATGATCAGGCTTGATATGAGTGAATACATGGAGAAACATACTGTTTCACGTCTAATAGGCGCCCCCCCCGGATATGTCGGATATGATGAGGGCGGTCAACTAACTGAGGCGGTTAGACGTCACCCATATAGTGTGATACTTTTTGATGAGATCGAAAAAGCACATAATGACGTATTCAACGTCTTATTGCAGATACTTGATGACGGTAGGCTTACTGATGGTCATGGCAGAACTGTTGACTTTAAAAATACCGTTATAATAATGACCTCTAATGTAGGAAGTCATTGGATACAGAATCTAACAGATAATAATGCTGATGAGATGCGTGAAAAAGTTATGGACGTTCTCAGAAGCGAATTTAAACCAGAATTCTTAAACAGAATTGACGAAATTATAGTATTTAATAGGTTAGGAATAGAGCAAATAAAGGAAATTGTTGATATACAGATAAATAAACTTAAACAAAGGCTTTCTGATAAAAAGATTGATATAATTTTGTCTCCTTTGGCAAAAGAGTTTATTGCTAATGTTGGTTATGACCCCGTTTATGGTGCAAGACCGATCAAAAGGGCTATACAGCAATATATACTTGATCAATTAGCAATGAAGGCACTTCAAGGAGAGTTTTCAGAAGGCGATAAAATAAATGTCGATGTAGCTAATGACGAACTGATTTTTTCAGTCGTTTAATATATACTGACATTAAAACTAATTGTTTAATGTCATTTTAGAAAGGTGATGAATTATGGCTGATGATCGAGAAGACAAAGGGAATCGTTTCATTGTGTTGCCGGTTCCTTATGATGGTTTGAATAAAGATGAGAAGCGCCCTGAATTTCCATTGGAGTTAGGGATTTTACCGTTAAGGGATATAGTAATCTATCCTCATCTTGTTGCACCATTTATGATTGGCAAACCACCAGCATTTAAACTGATTGAAGATGCAAATAAATCAAATGGCTTTATTGCCCTTGTAACACAACAAAGAAAAGATATAGACGATCCAAAACCTAGTGATCTGTTTTCTGTCGGTATTGTCGGTAAGATAGTAAAACAACTTCAATTTCCAAATAATATTGTGCAGATTTGGGTTCATGGGGTTGCTAGAGTGCGTTTTTTAGAGTTCTTGGATACAGATAAACCGTATATGGTTGCCAGAGTAGAAGTGTTACAAGAAGAAATGGAGATGGATACTGAATTAGAGGCTCTAGAACGTAGTGTAAGGTCTTTATTAGGTAAAATTGCCTCTCTTTCTGAGGAAATCCCTCATGACTTGACACTTATGGCTCGTGGAATGGAGCCATCTGTTACCGCAGATATGATAGCTATGTATATGGATAGCATTCCGATTGCACACAAGCAAAGGTTGCTTGAAATGACAAATGTTAAAGAAAGATTGACATCGCTTAAATCTATTATGGCAAGAGAATTATCTGTTCTGGAACTAAGCAATAAGATTCAAAATGAAGCTAAGGGCGAAATGGATAAAGCCCAAAAGGAATTTTATCTTAGAAAGCAGATGGATGCAATACGAACTGAACTCGGTGAAGATGAAGACGAAGCATCTGAACTTAAAGAGATTGAGAAGCAAATAGAGAAAGCTGGGATGTCTGCGGAAGCAAAAAAGCAGGCAAAACGTGAGTTAAATCGGCTTTCTCGTATGCACCCGTCTTCTGCAGAATATACTGTTTCTAGGACATATCTTGATTGGTTACTTGATTTGCCATGGAAAAAGACAACAACCGATATGCTTGATATAACTATGGCAAAGCAAATCCTTGATGAAGATCATTATGATCTTGAAAAGGTGAAAGATCGTATACTCGAATATCTTGCAGTTAGAAAGTTAAAATCGGATATGAAAGGTCCTATCTTATGTTTTGTTGGTCCTCCGGGAGTTGGTAAGACTTCATTGGGGAAATCAATTGCAAGGGCAATGGGACGAAAATTCGTTCGTATTTCACTCGGTGGTGTTCGTGATGAGGCAGAAATTAGAGGTCATAGAAGGACTTATATAGGTTCATTACCCGGCAGAATAATTCAAGGAATGAAGAAGGCAGAATCAAATAATCCTGTGTTCATGCTTGATGAGATAGATAAATTAGGGCATGATTTTCGTGGTGACCCCGCGGCAGCACTTCTTGAAGTTCTTGATCCTGAACAAAATAACGCTTTTAGCGATCATTATCTTGATGTTGCTTTTGACCTTTCGAATGTAATGTTTATTACCACTGCAAACGTTTTGGATACAATACCACCTGCATTATTGGATAGAATGGAAGTTTTACGTTTGCCCGGATATACAGAAACAGAAAAGCTGAATATAGCAAAAAAATTCCTTTTGCCAAAACAGCTTGATGCTCATGGTTTGACAAAAGAGCAGATGAGTATATCAGATGAAGGGATATTGAAGGTTATACGTGACTATACAAGGGAGGCAGGTGTCAGAAATCTTGAACGTGAATTAGGAACTATCTGCCGAAAAACAGCGAAGGCTATAGCACAAAACGAAGATGCCAAGAATGATATTACAGAAGATCAGATACATCATTATCTAGGACCTGAAACATTCCATTCTGAGATTGCAGAGCGAGCTAACGAGCCGGGAGTTGCTGTTGGTATGGCATGGACTATGACTGGTGGTGAAATCATATTTGTTGAAGCTGTGAAAATGAGGCAAAACCTCAGAAAAGGTGAATCGCTTACGATCACAGGACAACTTGGCGATGTGATGAAAGAATCCGCACAAGCGGCATTGAGTTATGTTAAATCAAAAGCTGATCTATTGGGTATTGATCCTGAATTCTTTGATAAATATGATATTCATGTCCATGTGCCTTCTGGTGCGACTCCAAAAGATGGACCTTCTGCTGGGATAACAATGGCTACAGCGATGGCTTCACTTGCAACAGATACACCGATAAAAGAAGGTCTTGTTATGACTGGTGAAATAACTCTAAGAGGCAAAGTAATGCCAATTGGAGGGGTAAAAGAGAAGGTTCTTGCTGCACATAGGGCTGGGATGAATGAAGTCATACTTCCAATTAGAAATAGAAAGGATATTGATGAGATCCCAGAAGAAATTCGCAATCAGCTAACATTTCATACAGTTGATAATATGGACGAGGTTTTGGAGATTGCCCTATCAATAAAGCGTCCTGATTCCAAAAAAGTAAAGAAGACAAGAGAAGGTATCCCAAGCTATAATCAAGTCCATGCTTGATTAATATGAACAAGAAAGGGGCAGATTTCATTTTTGCCCCTTATCAATTCTAGCATTATGATTACCTTCCCATTTGCGATAATGTAAATACAAGATATATACTCATTTCAATCCTATCATGCCCAATATCGGAGGGTATTGGGGGGAAAGGTGAAGAATTACGAACACTCTCTAATGCTGCATTATCAAGAAGCTCATTTCCAGAAGAATCATGTATCTCTACATTTTCTAATTTGCCGTCCATCGATATTACAATATATACACCACAACGTCCCTCTATACCCGCGCTCATTGCTGAAAAAGGATATTTCTTGTTTGACTCGATCTTTTTTCGGACGGAAGCAAGAAATTTTTTCAGAGACTCACTATTGGTTGGGGTAAAACTAACTCTTGGTTTTTCCAAGATTGATGGCATATTTGCAACAAACTTACTTCCGCTAACATTGTCTATACGTGGGTTAGGGGCTTTAATATAGTCTTGTCTTATAGGTGTTGCCACTGGTCGTGTTATTGGCTTATACTCTAATCTGTCTTTGATAACAATATCGTCAATTTGTATGATGTTACTCATGTTTACATCATGTTGAGGCGATTGATTTTCGCTATATATGAGAAAAGATGGTTGATTCGTAATATTTAGGTTGACTGCTGTTCCCATATATTGAGTAGTTTTATCGTTTAGTAACGAAACTTGACGGGTGGGTATAGACCTTTTTATAAGCCTGTCTTGCTTTTTTTCTAATAAAGCAACAGAGAGCTTTTCGCTTACATGGTATTCGTTATCAATCTTTATCCATGCGATAAGGACAAAAATAACGATGTGAATTAATATTGATATGATTAATGAATTCTTAAATAGTTTCATAGCTATTGAAAAAGGGTTAAAAGCAAAATGTAAAGCCCCTAACCCTGTTTTTTAAATTTGATTTTATAATATAAAATTATCTTTCATAACTCAACGATCCGTGCATCCATATCGTCAAGCTCTAAGATAGCAATAGAAGCCTTTCCATTAACCCAGCCACAACACTCTCCTGGATTAATAACCATAGTTTTATCATGATTTTCAATTACAAATTGATGTGTATGTCCATAAATGATTATATCATAGTTTTGGCTGTTAATCAAGTCGTCAAGGTTATCTGGTTCATGAAGGACGCATATTTGCTTCCCTTGTAATTCAAATATATATGGTTGAGGTCTTATTTTTCCTTGAGATCTTTTTATGAGACCGTTTTTTTCACCATCATTATTGCCAAAAATACCAACATAATCACATTTAAGATCATCCAAAGGGGCTATTGAAAACGGAGCAACATAATCCCCAGCATGAATGACAAGCCCAACTTCATTTGCATTAAATATGCTGACTGCTTTTTTGATATTAGTTATATTATCATGAGAATCTGAAATTATACCTATTTTCACTCTATTTACTCCTTTTTTCTGTTAGAAAAATGGCACACTGATTAAACAGATTTGGTAGATTTTTGCTGATTTATTTCATAATACTTATTAATTCTATCAATAAAATAGGTCTGTTACAATAAGAAATATGGCACTTGTAATCGGAAATATAATATGATAGCCTTTATATGAAATTAAGAAATATTTCTCTATTTTAAGATGTGAAAAGCGTATTTTCATGTTAGCTTTTGTTTTTTATTGCATATAATCAGAGAGGGATCGAAAATGAAAAGTATACGTTTAGGATTATCAAGCTATTGTTTTTGGCATTTTTCGGAAAAGAAGATTCCCATAGAATATGTCATTCAAAAAGCCAGAGAAATGGATGTTGATGGGATAGAAATACTCCATGTTCAGATGGAATCAGATAATAACGATTATTTGCAAAAATTAAAAAGAGAAGCTTATACTAATGGGTTAGACATTTATTGTCTCTCTATACATCAGGATTTTGTATCCCCGGATGTCGATGTTCGAGACAAAAATATAGAACATACCAAAAAATGTATAGATATCGCATACAGATTAGGGGCGCCGTCCATAAGATTAAATTCTGGTAGATGGAAAACAGTTAAGTCATTCGAAGAGCTTATGCAAAAGCAAGGTATTGAACCAGCGATTGAGGGATATACCGAAGATGACGCTTTTAAATGGATTATCGATTCTATTCAGGAATGTTTGCCAAAGGCAGAAGAATGTGGGGTTATTTTGGGATTGGAGAATCATTGGGGGCTAACCAGCACACCGAAGGGTGTAAAAAGGATCATTGAAGCAGTGAACTCAGAATGGCTAAAAGTTATAATGGATACAGGAAACTTTCTTGAAAATACATATGAATCTCTCTTAAAAATAGCACCTCACGCAGTAATGGTTCATGCAAAGACATATTTTGGCGGTGGAGAATGGTATACACTTGATATAGATTATAAAAGGGTTATGCAAATATTGGATTCTGTTAGCTTTTCAGGCTATATTTCCATAGAGTTTGAGGGAAAAGAAGACCCATTAAGCGGAGTTCCTAAAAGTATTGCGCTTATAAGAGATGCTGTTAAATGATAGAATTTCTAAAAAAACAACATAAAAAATACAAGAAAAAATGATAAGAAATAGAATCGGTTGGCGAGCAATAATTATATCATTTGTCCTTATTCCACTAAATAATTTTTGGATAATGCAGGTTGAGGGCGTGTGGAATACAGGACACTCAACATGTCTCTCTTTGATGTGGCATGTTGTAATAAATCTGTTGATAATAATATTGATAAATGTCTTTATTATCAAGAGATATATGCCAAAATATGCTCTAACTCAGGCTGAATTGATAATCATCTATTCTATGCTGACCTTGGGCGCAAGCATTAGCGGAAGAGATATGCTTCAAATATTGATACCAGTTATGGCCTGGGCGTTTTGGTTTGCTACTCCTGAAAATGAATGGTCAGAACTTTTTCATCAATATATTCCTCGCTGGTTGACAGTAAGCGATAATCGTGTATTAAGGGATTTTTATAGTGGTAAATCTTCTTTATACACACAGCTAAATATAAATACTTGGCTTATTCCTGTTTTGTGGTGGTCATTATTTATTGTTGTCCTTGGTTTTATAATGATAAGTCTCAATGTCATTATACGAAAACAATGGACAAAAAATGAGCGGTTAAGCTATCCTATAATACAGCTACCAATGGCAATTGTTGAAGATGGTGGGAAATTAAGTTTTTTTAAAGATAGATTTTTATTAATAGGTTTTTTCTGTGGTGCTGGATTAAATATCATTAATGGCTTACATTTTCTTTTCCCAATAGTTCCAAACATCCCCGTTTCTTATCTCGATCATGATATAGGCAAATATTTCACATCAAGGCCATGGAATGCTATAGGATCATTAAGATTGCCTTTATATCCATTTGCGATTGGTCTTGGCTTTTTTCTTCCGCTTGATCTTTCATTTTCTATATGGTTCTTTTATCTTTTTAGAAAAGCACAAGAAGTTCTTGGTTCTGCAATGGGATTAAATGCTTTGCCGGGTTTTCCATATTCAAATCAACAATCATCAGGCGCATGGATAGGCATATTTTTTGTGGCTATTTGGTTAAGCAGAAATCATCTTAAATTGGTGGCACGAGATATAATTTTTGGTGGGAATAAAGATGAACCTTTAAATTATCGCATAGCTATTATTGGGATATTGTCTGGCATGGTTTTTCTTTTTATATTTTGCTATCGTGCAGGTATGTCTTTTAATATAATATTACCATTTTTCTTGATATTTTTCGTGCTTTCAATCGCAATTACTCGTATGCGTGCAGAACTTGGTCCTCCTACTCATGAGCTTGTAAACATGAATTCAGGTAATATTTTAGTTGATATACTTGGGACAAGACGAGTTGGCGCAAATAACCTAAGTATTTTTCCGCTTTTTTGGTTCTTCTCAGGACGTGGCTATAGAAGTCATTTGATGCCACATCAACTTGAGAGCTTTAAGATGGCTGAAAGAGCGGATATGGATAGTAGAAAACTTGTCTATGGTATGATAATAGCAATGGCAATAGGTGGACTATCGGCGTTTTGGGCATTGCTACATTTATCGTATAAATGGGGAATGAGCATGATCCCAATAGGTCATGATTCAGGGGTATATTCTATGTTACAGGGAAGGTTAAATAATCCAACTGGAACAGACATCCCTTCGGTTATATTTATGATTATAGGGTTAGCATTCACCTTCTTTCTAATGTTTATGAGGACATTATTTTTATGGTGGCCCCTGCATCCTGCTGGATATGCACTTTCAATGAATTTTGGTATAGATTATATATGGTCTTGCTTAGTTTTCAGTTCTATAATAAAATGGTTAATATTAAAATTTGGTGGAATCCAATTACATAGAAAAACAATGATGTTTTTCTTTGGAATTATACTTGGTGAATATTGTATTGGCGGTTTCTGGAGCCTGATTAGTGTTATCTTGCAACAGAGAACCTATGATTTTTATCATGCTTAGGAAATTTGTCTTTTCTAAGATCATATCGCGACTATTTTTTGTCAGATCTAATTATTTGTGTGAGATACCATGCTCCCAAAGGCAAAAGGACTAATACCGCTATCCATGTCATAAAAACCACCTCCTATGTCTCATTAGAGTCCATTAAGGTAGAAAAAGTTCCATTTTTTTAGTTTTAACTATTATTTAATAACACCCTTCTTTATATATCGGTTATAATTATAAATAACTTTAGTAAAAAATGAAAAATTTTCATTTTTTTTAATACAAGGAGATAACAAATGAAAGTATCGGCGATGTTTGGTGATGGAAAAGCTGGTCTTGTTGATAAACCAGACCCAATTATTAAAGAGGATTTTGTCTTAGTCAAAGTCCATGTTGTTCCAACATGCACGGAATACAAGGCGTTTAAGGGAGGACATAAAGGCGATCATTTTGGTCATGAAGCTGTCGGTGAGGTTGTGGAAATCGCACAGGCGGGGCATGTCAAAGTCGGTGATCGTGTTGTTGTCCAACCTCAGTATGCTTGTGGAAAGTGTTGGCTTTGTCTGATGGGTGAGCATATACATTGTCAGAATGGTAAAAATCCTCATACCATCACAGGTTCAGAGACAGGGACAGCGACTTATGCTCAGTATGTTATCAAGCAGGATTGGCTTCTTTCACCGATACCTGACGATGTAAGTTATGAACATGCGGGGATGGCTTTATGTGGTCTGGGTCCAACATTCGGGGCAATGCAACAGATGGCTGTCAATGCTTTAGATACAATAATGATTACTGGAATGGGTCCTGTTGGTTTGGGGGGTGTTATCAATGGAAAATTTCGAGGCGCAAGGGTAATTGCTGTTGAAAACCATCCATATCGCGCAAATCTGGCAAAAGATTTAGGCGCTGATCTTGTCCTTGATCCAACGGATGAAGATATACTCAAAAAGATCATGGATTTCACTGATGGGATAGGTGTCGATAAGTCAATGGATTGCTCAGGCTCAATGAAAGCCCATAGGCTTATGGTGGATGCCTCCAGACGCAAAGGGCAGGTTACATTTATCGGTGAAGGCGGGGAATTTCCGCTTGCTGCAAGTAATGATATGATCCGCAAGGGATTAATTTTGCGGGGCAACTGGCATTATAATCTAGCTTGGTATCCAGAATTAATGAAAACCATCAAGGCAACCTCTGCACAGCTTGACAAATTTATTACCCATTCGTTTCCTATGAGTGAAGTGCAAAAGGCTTGGGAATTACAAACAACAGGAAACTGTGGAAAAGTCATTTTATATCCATGGAAATAGAACACTGATAAAGAAGCTCAGGCGGATTCTTGCTGATTTTTTTTTGCCTAATAATCTGTGCAAATCAGCTCAATCCATATCATCCGCACTCTATCAAGCAAAATAAGGAGAAAATAAGTGGCTGATCTCAAGACAAACTTTATCGGATTGGAATTAAAATCACCGATCATAATAGCGTCTGCAGGTATAACAGAAACCATAGAGAGAATGAAAAAATGTCAGGATTATGGCGCAGGTGCGATAATTATGAAATCATATTTTGAGGAAGTAATATCACGCAAGTCGCCAACTCCAAGATTCAAGATTATAAAGCACGATCTTGGCAAAAGTAAAACATTTACTCTCTTTTCCTATGAGCAGGCAAGCGAATGGGATATAAATCGCTATGCTCAGGAAGTTTCAGACGCAAAGGCTAAACTTGATATAAAGATAATCCCAAGCATAAATTGCACAACAGACGAAGGATGGGTTGAAAGTGCAAAATTGCTGGAATCCGCAGGCGCAGACGCTATTGAGTTAAATACGTCCTGTCCTCATGGATCGATAACTTTTCGTGGAAAAGCTGTTGAGGAGACGATATTTAATTCGGTTCGTCTGGTTCGTGAAGCTGTCAGATTACCTATTATCGCAAAGATCAGCCCTATGCTTACATCTCCAATCGGTGTTGTCAAAGAGCTTGAAAATATCGGCGTTGATGCAGTAACCATATTTAATCGCATGACTGCATTAGAGATTGACATTGAGGAAGAAAAACCCGCTTTGCATGGCGGATATGCTGGTCATGGTGGCCCCTGGGCGATACAATATCCTTTGAGATGGATAAGCGAAATTAGACCTAACGTGAAGATAGATATATCAGGTTCAGGCGGAGTGTCTAACTGGCAGGATGTGGTTAAATACATACTTGCAGGGGCAAATACAGTTCAGGTATGCACAGCGGTCATAATGAACGGCTATGAGTTTATCCCTGAATTGTTAAATGGGCTTGAAAAATACATGGATAGAAAAGGCTATAAAACTGTTGATGATTTCAGAGGGAATGTTTGCCCAAAGATTCTCGGCACAAAGCAGATTGACAGGCGAAAAAAGGCTATCGCACATATAAACTATGTAGAGAATGTTGCCCCATGTGTTTCAGCGTGTCCAGCACATGTCCCTGCAGAAGCCTACGTTAGACTTATTGCTCAGGGCAAATTTGCGGAAGCAGGTGAAATGATACGTTCAAAGAATCCGTTTCAGTCAATCTGCGGATATATCTGCTATCATCAATGCGAATCGGAATGCACAAGAAAATTGATCGATCAACCGATAGCCATTAGGGCATTAAAGCGTTTTGCGTTGGAATGGGCTGATAAAAATGGACATCAGACATTGGGAAATAATGCTCCTATTAAAAACTCAACAGGATTCAAAGTGGCTATTATCGGTGCGGGACCTGCAGGACTTACAGCAGGACATGACCTTGTTAAAATGGGACACTCCGTTACAATCTTTGAGGCAGGAACAGAGATCGGTGGAAAAATAAGAAGCGCAATTCCTGAAAGCAAATATCCACATGAATTGCTCGATAAGGAAATTGATTATATAAAAAATCTTGGCGTTAAAATAGAAACTAATAAGACCTTAGGCAGGGATTTTACACTGAAAAGCCTTCAAGTTATGGGATTTGATTCTATATTGCTTGCGATTGGGAGTAAACCCGAATCCGTCAATAATGAGTTAAATATATCCGATGATGGTTGCATAATTGTTGATGAAAAGACAGGATTAACAAGCATGGATGGAGTTTTCTCTGCTGGTGATGCCATTCATGCAAAGAATCGGTCATTGATACAGGCTGTCGCAGATGGGAAAAAGTCCGCCTATTTTATAGACCTTTATCTGAGAAAACAGCCACTTACGCCACTTCCTGAACTAAAGTCCGTCAGCAAAAGATCAGTATTAGTGCGTTCAATAGAAGAACCAGAATCACCGAGAGTTGAGATAACTAAAATTGACGGCGTAGAAAGGACATTGACTGAGGAAGAAGCCATTAAGGAAGCATCAAGGTGTCTCGCCTGCGGTTGTGGTGTCGGTTGCGGAAGATGTCATCAGGTCTGTATATATTCAGGAGTTGATCTTGTTGGAGATAGATATGTGATCAATGAACAAAATTGCGATGGATGCGGGCTTTGTGTTGAGATATGCCCCAATGAAGCGATTGAGATGATACCAATATAGTTTTAATATGACAAACAAAGAAAGAATAAATAGTGTCTTTGAGGGAAAACCTGTTGACAGAATGCCTGTAACAGTGCTTTATAATCAATTGTATTATCAAGATCACTTTGCAGAATTGACAGGCAAAGGGCAATGGGAATTGCACAAATGGCTAAACTGCGATCCTGATGAGCATATTACTATTTATGAGCAAATGATTAATAAAGCACCTTTTGAGTTTCTGCAACCACAGGGCGCACCATCAAGATATAGCAGAGAGAATATCGAGTTTGTTTTAAAAGATGGCAAGCCCTATAGACACGATAAAAAAGAGGATAAATATACGCCTGTTATTACAGAGACTGTATCTGGTCATCCTATAGACTATCGAGCCAATCAAACCCAATATGTATTTGACGTTAATGATGTTAAAGAGCATTTCAGATTGCATAAGGCAAAAGATATGCTTGCAAGCGGTTGTAATGATTATCTTGATGCGACAATCGCAAAATTCGGTAAGGATAACTTTATACTATCAGGCGGTGTTGTCGGAACGTTATATCTTTGTCATAATTACATCGGGCTTACAAATTTATATGCAATGCTATTAGAAAAACCTGATCTAATAGATTATCTTAGTAATAAGCTTCTTGAGCAGAATATTGAGACTATACGCTATTATGCAAAATCAAAAGGCGATGCGATATATATTGATGATGCAATGACAACATCCGATATGATTTCAGTTAAGCATTATGAACGATTTTGCCTGCCATATATGAAAGAGATGGTCAAAGAGATACACAGACTCGGACATAAAGCAATTATTATATATTTTGGGGGAATATCTGATCGACTTGAACAAATTGTATCTATCGGTGCAGATGGTTTAAGTATGGAAACCAGCATGAAAAACTACACCAACGATATTGATTACATTGCAGAAAAGATCGGAAATCGTGTAACTTTATTTGGCAATATTGATCCTATCGGCATACTTCAAAATGGGACAGATGAGGAATTGCAAGCAGAGATAACTCACCAAGCCAATGCGGGCAAAAAATGCAGAGGGTTTATTATGTGTTCCGGAAGCCCGATCACACCTTTTACCCCTCTTGAGAGAGTGCAAAAATTTATAAAAATAAGCAAGATTTCTTAGAGTGGCAATTTTCTTGCAGTATATCTTTATATAACATTCACCAGATATTTTATTATTGAAAACGGATTAATGTGAAGTTGCTACATCGTTGACGGAGGATGTTTTGATGAGAATTATTATTTTAATTATTTTGATTTTATTAATTGTTTTTTCTTTGGGTAACACACCGTTTCATTCTATGGAGGGATTTCACATGAATCCGTTCTCATTTGTAATCACAATTATTGCTTTGGTGATGATAACAGGTCTGTTGAAAGAAGCTATCAAACAAAGACAAAATTCTGCCTCATCCAAAAAAGACCTTGATGAAATCAAGTTACATATCTCACAGATAGAAGCAGATATAGCTGATATTAAAGAACAGATAGCTGATTTCATTATCAAAACTAATTGACATGGTTTTTAATCAACACAAAGCATGGAATTTCATATCTTGGTTTAATGTTGTTTTAAGTACCCGCTGACTTTTATATGAAAACAGATAAAAAGGAGGAACAAAATGCCGAAACTTAACACAAAAGAATCAATAATTGAATTTATGAAACAAGAAGGTTTTGAAGTGAAAGAACAAAAAGGTGATGTTTTAGTATTGACTGATGAAGATGGGTTTACAATATTTTCTGCTATAAATGATATGCAGATCGAGTTTATGGTAGATATATGCGGAGAGAAAGAACTAAAACAAGATAAACTTCTTGAGGCATATAGAAAGTTGTTGGATATGAATACAGAGATACTTCCAACTTGCTACGGAATTGACAATAGCGAAAGCGGAAATTCAAGGGTCGTTCTGGTTGATAGCCTTGCATTAGAAAATCTTGATGAAAATGAGCTACAGCTTTCTTTAAGTTCACTTGCTCAAAATACAATTAATGCAGTAGAAATGCTTAATCCATATCTTATAAATCCGATGTCAATTTAATTGTAAATAAAGGAAAAAAATAGCCATTAAGGCTTTTAAGGAGGAAATTTAAATGGGTATTCTAAGTCGTATGAAAACAATATTTAAATCAGAGGTAAATTCTGCTCTTGATAGTGTTGAAGATACCGAAAAGATGTTAAATCAGACAATTCTGGATATGCAAGAGCAGTTACAGAAAGCCAAACAGCAAGTTGCAGTTGCTATTGCTGACGAAAAACGCCTAGAAAGACAATATAACGAACATCAACAACTAGCAGAAGAATGGATGAATAAAGCAAAGCTGGCGGTTGAAAAAGGCAATGATGAGTTAGCAAAAGCGGCTCTTGAGAGAAAAGTCGAATATGAAGGTCTTGCTACTGAATATAAGAAACAATATGATGCACAGAAGGCATCTGTTGAGAAGCTTAAGGTTGGTCTGCGTGATCTTGAACGAAAAGTTGATGAGGCTAGAAGGCAAAAAGACCTTCTTATTGCACGCAACAAAAGGGCAGTTGCACAAAAGCAAATTCATGCAACTATGGCTGGTATGGCGACAAACGCTGGCACATTCAATACGTTTGAGCGCATGAAGAAGAAGGTTGAAGACCAAGAGGCAAGAGCAGAAGCGGCTGAAGAGATGGCAGAGGAAACAGGCGATAGAAAACTTGAGAAACAATTTGCAGAACTTGAGAAATCCAGCGTTGATGACGAACTAGCAAAGCTAAAGGCTCAGATTGGAACTAGCCCTGCTACACCTGCAAAAGAAGAATAGTAGCATAAATTAAGAAAAATTGCAAAAAATGGGGCGTATAAGATACGCCCCGCCTTATATAAGGAGTTCCTAAAATGATGGCGCTTATTAATTTATTATTCTTTTTAATAGTTGCAGGAACGATTATATTCGCTATCTGGCTATCTAGGAAATACAAAGAGAGATATGCTGAATTCCCATGGTGGAAGGCTGGGATTATCATTGCACTTGAGATTGTTGCATGGGTGGTAACTGCTTCATTATGGGCTTGGGTTATGCACCATCCTTGGCTAGCCATAATTGTCATTGGCATAATTATTATTGTTTTGCTTGCAAGAAAAAAGAAACAAGATCAGATATTGTGATAATATATAGAAAACTATATTTGTCAATTATTTTGTATTAATTTTGCCACAATAAAGGACATTATGATAGAAATAAAGTTATAAACAAAAGATCTTAAATATATATATAAAAATTTTCAAACATAAAAGGGCGATTCTTTGAATCGCCCTTTTTTATATAAATTCGATCATCATAAAAACTTAACAAATCCAGTGCCAGCAGTCAGAACAACCTATTATTCAGAAGATATGGCTTCTGGTTGTGCTAGTGCAACTGGTGGAGCCTTGATTGGAGCTGGATTTGGTGGCTTAGTGGCAATTATTGCAGATGAAGACGTTGGTGAATATGCTGTTTTTGGAGCCATCATTGGCATTATAGCTGGATTAGTAATAAAATGATCTATATTTCTATGCACTTTTAATTTTTCTCAGATGGAGAGACAAACAGAGTCTTTTCGTTGGTATAAATAACAAATCCCGGCTTTGCACCTTTTGGCTTTCTGACGTATTTCGCCCATGTATAATCTATCGGCACAACGCTGGAATGTTTCGCCTTGCTAAAATTGGCAGCAAGTATAGCCGCCTCAATTAAGGTTCGTCTTGGAATATCTGGCTTTTTCTCTGGATTGAGTATTAGAACATGAGAGCCTTCGATCTGCTGAGCATGTAACCACATATCATTTGGGGAACTCTCCTGCTTTACAATTAAGTCATTTTCAACGCTGTTTCTGCCTACATATATCAAGAAATTATCTGATGACCTGAAACGCTTAAATAAGGTCACTCCTTGCTTGGTTTTCCTTGTCTCTGATGTTTTGACTTTTGTGATGCCTTTTTTGATGAGTTCCTGTCTTATATCTTCAAGTGCATTAATATCTTCTGCATGTTCTATCATATTTGAGATATTTAACAACTGATCGATCTCTTTTTTATTCTTCTCGAATAGTTTTTCTACTATCTCTTTGCTCTTTTTTGCCTTTTTATATTCCTGATAGTATTTTTGCGCATTATTTGAAGGGCTTAGTTTTTCATCTAATTCTATTCTTATTTCGTTCCCATCTGGGCTATAAGGGTCTTGCAGGATAGCTTCTTTTTGACCTCGCTGGAGATTGTTTAGGTTAGTAATTATTATGTCACCCTTTTTTTTAAGTTCCTCAGCATTTTCAGCAATCCCTAATTGATATTCAAGTATATCATGCTTTTTTATTAGATCGTCGTGCCTTTTCTTTACAGCTTGGATCAATGAGTTTTTATCTGCAATAAAAGATTCTTTTGCGATCTCATGGTCGAAAAAAGTTTCTAAAGCCTCGCTGATGTTATCAAACAACGTTTTTTTATATGCTGTATCGTATTGTATGAGTTCTATTGCTGATACATCAATAAGCTCGTTTTGCAGAATTAAAATGTTTGGTGTATATTTTGAGATTGCAATATCATTTCTAATCTGCATTATTGAATCAAATATTGAATCTGATGAGTTTTTATCTGATCTTGCGACGATCTCTTTTGCCAATGTTGGACTCATGCCTTGTATATTCTTAACTAGCTTTTTCCATACTTGACCTTCACCAGATTTTAGTATTTCTGATATATTATCTTTATTAATTGAAAAGAAATCAATAGTCTGAGTTATCGGCGGAGGATAATATGCTTCACCAGGAAGCACTTGTCTGAAACTGCTCTTGCTTTCGTCAATATGTTTCATGCTCTCTAATATTTTATTTGTTCTCTCGTCGATCAAAATGACGTTACTATGCTTGCCCATAAACTCACCTATTAAGATTTTAGTTGTAGAATCCATAACATCTTGCTGAGATAAAATTTTGATTATTATAATTCGGTCAAAATCTTTCTGTTCGATAGATGATATAGTTCCATTTTTTAGATGAGTTTGAAGAAAATCTGCAAAATGCCAGCGTTTATACTGATCAGGGTAGTTTTTTATCAGATGTGTTCTAGCATAAGAAGGATGGATCGAAAAAAGCAGATTGTATTTTTTTTGTTCAGTGCCTATCCTGATTATGAAATCATAAGGGGAGTTTTGTATTACTCCAAGCACTTTTCCACCAATTACGGTATTGTTCAGTTGCGAAACAACTGAACGCAATATTAGGCTATCGAATGGCACAACTATCTCCTAGATATATAGAATGGCAATTATGATTAGATGGGCATGACTTAGTCATACCCTTTGCTTTGATAGTTTTAGTATTTATCAAGGTTTTTTCGGATTTGCTTTAGGAACTTTTTTGATTAGATATTCCTTTACATTTGGTGATTTTTGCATCAAAGTTTCTCCAAATTCCTTTGCCTTTTCATCATTACTAAACCTTCCGATATAAACATGATGAAGTGTATTTCCATCTGTTTTTTCTGTAACTATCCTGGGGGTATAGCCAGAATCTTTTACTTTATTAGCAAGCTCGGTCGCATTTTCTTTGGAGGTAAAAGTCCCAAGTTTAACAGAATATTCGGTAGCTTCATCAATTTCATCAAGCAAGCTTTCTGATTGTATTTGAGCAGGTTTTATTGACGGTTTTGTTGCAGTTGTCGGAGTTACAGGCGTTTTGGCATCTATGGAAATCTCTGTCATATCGTTATTTTGCTCTGTTTGTGATTTTTTTTCAGCAACTTTTGCAGGCACATAACGTATGAATTTGGGACCAGGCGAGACCATAGACATCAATTTGGGAGATAAAGCCTTCAATAATTGAACGGGTAGTGAACTTGTGAATTTATATTCTCCTGCGTTATCACCGGCAACATAGACAGTAGCTGTTCCGAAGAATCTATCGCCAATCAAAAATACAAAAGTTGCAGTTCTGCTTTTGATCTCTGATTTGATTATACTCCCTTTTGCGTTATAGACATCACGACGGTTATCTCCAGTCCCTGTTTTTCCACCGACGGGAATTACTGCTCCATCTTTGGTCACAAAAACTTTGTTTAGCCTTCTCGCTGTTCCATTTTCAACAACGTTAATTAATGCCTTTTTTACTGCTTGTGCAATTTCTGGCGCTATAACCTGTTCGCCTGCGTTTTTATCAACAATCATATTTGTTTCGTAAGGTGTTCCTTTTGCAAAATGCAATTCATTCATTTTGACGCTTGGATACCTGACTCCATTGTTCTGTATTATTCCCATCAATTCTGCTAATGCTGCGGGGCGGTCTCCTGAAACTCCAATAGCAGTTGCTAAGGACGGTGTTAGATAATCAAACGGATATCCAAGACGTTGCCATGATTTATGTATTTCCTGAAAAGCCTCAACTTCAATAAGTGATTTAATTCTAAGGTCTTTTGCATGTTCACGATTTGTCTTAAATAACCATGAATAAACTGCTTGCCTTTCTTCTACACTTTCCTTTGCTAGTTCCTGATAATCAGCTTCAGGGTTGCGCATAAGGTATTCAACCGTCCACAGTTCCAAAGGATGGACTCGCGCTATGTATCCTCTGTCTGCAAGATTGTAAGAAGATTTTGAGTATTTGTTATAAAGTGATTTTATATCATCTTCATCAATTGATCTTTCTAATTGTGTTTTCATAAATACGGAAAATTCTGCCAATGAAGCATCCGGCTTTACAGAACGAAAGACTACCGCTAAACGTGCTGGAACTAAATTAACGTCGTTTACTAGCATATTCAGCATTTCATTTGGCATTTTGCCCTTGTATTTGAGATAGAAACGTCTAAGAAATATCTGACCTTCTTTGTCCGCAAAGCGTTTTAGATATTGCTGTTTTGTCTCCTTATTTAATGGATTAGTAGGATCCTCAAGTATTCTGGCAGTAGAACCCGGAACTTGATAAGTATAATAATTGACAATATCACGCATTATACGGATAAACGAAAGGTTAATGGAGTCTTGGAGCGCTTCTGTAACAGTAGCATTTTTGCTATTTTCCCAACTCTCAAAATTGACAAATGTATGAGAACCTCCACCAGTAAAAAATCTTTCACCGGGATTACCTGAATATCGTCTTTCCATCGCTGCATCTATGATGGCTTTGAGGCTTTTGTCCGATGCTGTGCAAAGGTATGATATAACCCATTCGCTTAGCTTATCTGCTTTGGGGACGTCAACTTGACGAAGTTCATCTACAGACATACCAGAATATTTTTTATGCAGTTCCGCAATAATTTCTAAATATGTAACGAGTGTTCTTAATTTTGATGTTGATCCAAGTTCAAGCTTTACACCCTCATTTATATTTAATGGCTGATTATGGTTATCAGCTTGAATCCGCAAGAGATTTGCCCCATCAACGTTTTCATAAAGAGTAAAGCTATAAGTTATTCCTGAAACTTTTTCTCCCAAAAGACGATGCCCAACCATTCCGACTGATGTTGCAAATTCTAGATCATTCAATTTTTGAAAGAAATTTGTTACTTCTTTTTGTAATTGATTATCAATTGTGCTATGCACAACAAGATCAAGACGATTTAAGCTGTATAGATCGTTTGCCCCAAGACTCGAGATCAAATGAGTCCTTATGGTATTTGCTGCTTTGTGTTCAACAAACTGATTTTTTTCTTCTTGCGGAGGCATCTTTCTTCGGCTTTGAATTTCGGCATTCATTGCAGAATTCTTTATTGCAAGCGGTATAATACCATTGTTATATAAAAGTTTTAGATGTTGGTCTGTAAGTTTTTTCAGATCATCAGGACTTTCAGCAAGATAATAAGAAGGGCGTCTATGAGCAATAAAAAGGCTTAATACCTGCCTATATGCAATCCCTGCTTTTTTTATCTCTTCTTGTGATAATAATTTTGGATCACTTGATAATAATCTATTTACCTCGTCAAAATCAGCTCCATACCATGTTAAAAGCCCATCTCCTAATCCATTAACTTCACCAAAGCCGGGACATGCTGCTAATGGAACAGAATTAATATAATCAACTATTAGTTGCTTTCTTGCCTCTATAGTCATTTCGCCATTTTGGTATGTGCGCAAAGATGCTGATAACATTTGTTTTATTTTTTCTTTGCCTTCGGAAGTTCTACCATCGGGAGAATGTCTGTATTTTTCAAGTTGCGTGGCCATCGTGCTTCCACCGACAGCCTTATGTTTTTTATTGATTTTTTGTATTCCTACATCCAAAATCGCTTTTGCGAAACGGTCCCATTCCACAGCAGGATTGCGATATGGATATGTTTCGTCCAACAATTCTCTATTTTCAATATAAAGCAAAGTGTCAACAATGATTTTAGGTATGGACTCAAGGTTTGGATATACTAACTGAGGATAAAGTGAAGATGTAATAAGTTTGCGATCTCTGTCAAATATTTGAAGACCGCCTTGAGTTTTTTCACGATAGATAGTGAAGATGCCTCTTTTGTTGGCTTTTATCATTGCAGGAGATACTCTAGCCTGAGACTCAACATTATAGCCATTTTCAATAAGGTTATCGACATAATCTTGAATATTAGAATATCCAAGTCTTTTATCATAAGGACCCGTACAAGGGAAAAAAATAGCATTACTTGGACCTGGTTCCATCCAGTATGAGAATCTACTTGCTATATCCGAAAAAAGCCAAGCCTCAAATCTTGACGTTTTTAAATCCCAAATTGTAAAGGTGATTATAATAAAAAGAAATAACAAAATAATAACTTTTAATGCAACCCTTTTCCTCCTTTTTCTCATACGATGCACCCGAACCCTAAATTTTGTTTTTGGATGAACATCAATATTGTTATTAAATGTAACCTTAACTGATTCTTTTTCACGAATTCCTGTTGCTGTCTTCCCCATATAGACCACCGTTTCTTATTTTGAGAAATTGATTCTTGCTATGTCAGAATCGAAAAATAATTATTTTGTATAAAACAATCACCCTTTAACCCCATTTCAAAGGAAGATTTTTATTTATACAAACTATAATTTGAGATTCTGCCAAAAAAATCAATCTCAAAAATGTCGTTATATAGTCCCCCATTATAAGAATATAACAATACACTTTTAGTATAGACAATATTTTTCATAATGTCAACAAATTTAGCAAAGAAGTATAGAAATTTTTTCATTATTTGAAAAAAAATGAATACCTAATAATTTAGAACAGCCTCCAAGTTGAGTTATCGATTAATTTATGATATAATTAGATAAATTATCATTGTTATCAATAATGTGCAAAAATGATGTAAAAAATATTTACTCATTAGAAAATAAGGAATATCAAATGAATCAATGGTGGAAACTTAATATTGATCAAGTATTAAACGAATTAAAAACCGATATAGCAAAAGGACTTTTGCCTGAGGAGGTAAAAATCCGTTTAGAAAAATATGGTCTTAATGAATTGGAGGAGAAAAAGAAAAAGACCATTCCTGCAATGCTACTTGACCAATTTAAAGACTTTATGATCATCGTCTTAATCTCTGCTGCTATTGTATCTGGTGCAATTGGGGAATTATCGGATTCTATAGCAATACTTGTAATAGTGATTATTAATGCAATAATCGGTTTTATTCAGGAATATCGTGCTGAAAAAGCAATGTCTGCTCTGAAAAGCATGGCTTCGCCAACTGCGATCGTTATAAGAGGTGGCGTAGCGACAAATATCCTTGCATCTGAAATTGTTCCGGGTGATATTGTGGTGCTTGAGGCTGGTAATATCGTGCCTGCGGATATAAGACTTACAGAAATAGCAAACTTAAAAGTTGAAGAAGCTGCCCTTACAGGCGAATCAATGCCAGTTGAAAAGAATGTAGAAACCCTACAAGATGAAAACTTATCTCTTGGCGATAGAAAAAATATGGTTTACAGGGGAACGATTGTTACCTACGGCCGTGGACAGGGGGTCGTCACTGAAACCGGAATGAAAACAGAACTTGGCAAGATTGCTTCTATGCTCCAAGATGAAGAAGAAACAAAAACTCCTCTCCAAAAAAGACTTACTAAGTTTAGCCAAAAACTTGCAATTGCTATCCTCGCAATATGTGTGATTGTCTTTGTCTTTGGAGTTATGAGGGGTGAACCCGTTATCTTAATGTTATTAACATCAATCTCCCTTGCTGTCGCTGCGATTCCAGAAGCCTTGCCAGCAGTAATTACCATTACCCTTGCGCTCAGCGCAAAAAATATGGTAAGACAAAACGCCCTAATTAGAACGCTTCATGCAGTAGAAACATTAGGCTCTGTAACGTATATTTGCTCTGACAAAACAGGAACCCTCACTTTAAATAAAATGACATGTGAGGAAATTTATGTAAATAATAAATTATTATATACAAAAGACTTAAATAAAGAACAGAGTCATAAAGACATGTATATTGATCTTTTGCTTAAATCATTAGCATTAAGTAATGATGTGCAGATAAATTCTGAAGGCAATGTCATAGGCGACCCAACAGAAGTTGCATTATATAATACTGCAAACGATTCTGGTTTTAATAAGAGAGAATTAGAACAAGAATTCCCAAGAGTTGCAGAAATTCCTTTTGATTCTGAAAGAAAATGTATGACCACGTTTCATAAATGGAACAATGGCTTTATTTCTTTTACCAAAGGTGCATTAGACAACCTGATTATGATGTCAAAAAATATCCTTATAGACGGAAAAATAAAATCAATAGATACCGTGCAAATTCTAAAAGTGAACGATAGAATGGCTTCTGATGGATTAAGAGTTTTATGTATTGCATTTAAGGAATGGGATGAAATACCTGATGATATCCAGCCAGAAAATGTAGAAACTAATCTTACAATATTAGGCTTTGTGGGGATGATGGATCCGCCGAGAGAAGAAGCCAAAGAAGCGGTTGCTTTATGTAAATCAGCAGGTATAAGAACTGTTATGATTACAGGCGATCACCCCATTACAGCAAAGACCATAGCAAAAAGGCTTGGTATCCTCGAAGATAATAACCCACATGCGATAATTACAGGACGAGAATTAGACGAGATGTCTATGGAAGCCTTTGAAGGAATAGTGGAAGATATAAGAGTCTATGCAAGAGTTGCACCTGAACAGAAACTCAAAATAGTAAAAGCCCTTCAGGATAAAGGACATTTTGTTGCAATGACCGGCGATGGAGTAAATGATGCACCTGCATTAAAGAAGGCAGAAATAGGCGTTGCTATGGGTATTACAGGAACAGACGTATCGAAAGAGGCATCTTCGATGATACTCCTTGATGATAATTTTGCTACTATTGTCAGGGCAGTCAAATCAGGAAGACGAGTATTCGATAATATCCGCAAATTTATTAGGTATACAATGTCTAGCAATTCTGGTGAGATATGGACTATATTTCTTGCTCCGTTTTTTGGGCTACCGATTGCTTTATTGCCTATTCATATTTTATGGATAAATCTTGTAACTGATGGATTACCCGGGCTTGCACTTGCGGCAGAACCTGCGGAAAAAGATGTTCTAAGCAGACCGCCAAGACATCCAAAGGAAAGCATTTTTGCTCATGGACTTGGTGCATATACAATCTGGGTCGGTTTGCTTATGGGTGTTTTATGCCTATTTACACAATTTTTTGCAATTAAAATATGGCATACTGACGATTGGCAAACAATGGTGTTTACTGTGTTATGCTTAAGTCAGATGGGAAATGTCCTTAGTATAAGATCAGAAAAGGAATCTCTTTTTAAGCTAGGTTTATTCACTAATAAGCCACTCTTGTGGGCTTTTTTACTGACATTTGTTCTTCAATTGGCAACAATTTATATACCATTTCTGAATCCAATATTTAAAACACAACCATTGACTTTCAGTGAGCTGATTTTTGCCCTTGGTGTATCATCTGTTGTGTTTATCGCAGCAGAAATAGATAAGAAGATAAGATCGCTTAGGGTAAAGTAATAGATAGTTTAAAAAAGATATGAAGTAATCCATAATTTATAGGTAAATTATGGATTACAATCCAAACTACATTGCGAAATCAACAAAATACATTATGAATTTAGACGACGAAAAAATCAGATCATTAGCAATACCTGTGTTGAATACTATAATGATCATTGTCACTATTTTTGCTTTGGTTTCGCTTATAATAAATCTAAGTGGTATTCAACTTACTCCATTTGTGCATGGAGTCCTTGCTATCCTTGATTGGACAGTAGTGTTTATATTTACTGCGGATACCTTTATCAGATGGGGACTCAACAAATTTAGCCTATTATATTTAAAACGAAATTGGACTGACTTTGTTCTTACATTTTCGTTTTTGATAATCCTTCTAGTTATTCTTGGGCGCTCGCCTAGCTCAATTCAGACAGATTGGCTTCCATTATTCATTGACCTTGCTATTGTCAGAATATTCATCGTTCTATCAAGACTTTATATTGTTGGTAGTCCTATTATCAGGGCATTAAGCAGAAGAAGCAAAACTTCCGAATCAAGACTTGCTCCGGCACAATTATTCATCTTGAGTTTCATTTTTGTTATATTGATGGGAACAGGACTTCTGCTACTTCCAGAAGCAACTACTGGAAAACAAATAAACATTGTTGATGCCCTATTTACTGCCACGTCAGCTACTTGTGTTACAGGTCTTATAGTTGTTGATACAGGCTCATATTTTACATTGTTTGGACAATTAGTTATTCTTGTCCTCATACAGATTGGCGGATTGGGATTGATGACTGTTACTACATTCTTTACGCTGATCATAAGAAAAAATATGAGTGTAAGAGAAAGTATCTTTATGAGTAGCACAATGAATATAAAGGCACTTTCCAAAGTTTCAAACTTACTGATATCTACTCTTACTTTGACACTTTCGTTTGAATTTATTGGGGTTATTTTTCTTTGTATTGGGTGGCGAGGAAACAACTTTGAGTGGGGATCGATTGTATATTATAGCATATTTCATTCAATATCAGCTTTTTGTAATGCTGGCTTTTCTCTTTTTTCTAATAGTCTTGAAAACTATAAGAGCAATGTAATTATTAATATAACGGTTACTTCATTAATTATATTTGGCGGATTAGGTTTTATTACAATAATGAACCTATTTCATTATCTAAGATTTGGAATATTCAAGAAAGAAAAGCTTTCACTTCATACAAAAATGTCTCTATTATTGACAGCGATACTCATAATAGCAGGATTTTTGATTATATTATCAATAGAATGGAATAAAGCTCTTTCTGATTTATCGATCTCAACGAAAATTATGGGTGCATATTTTCATTCGGTAACGCCAAGAACCGCTGGTTTTAATACAATAAATATGACTTTGTTTACAAATGCCTGTTATTTTATAACAATAATATTTATGTTCATAGGCGCTTCTCCAGGTGGCACCGGTGGAGGAATAAAAACGACAACATTTGGGGTCTTTCTTGTAACAATATGGTCGATGTTGAGAGGAAGAACAAAGATCGAAATATTTAGAAGAGGGATCCCAAGAGATATTATGACAAATGCACTGTTAATAATTACCCTATCGCTTATGTTTTTAGCTGTATTTGCCTTTATTCTCTTAATAACCGAAGACGCACCACCACTACATATTATATTTGAACTTTTTTCAGCATTTGGCACAGTCGGTCTTTCCGCAGGTATCACACCAAATCTAACAAATATTGGAAAACTTATAATAATAGCTACTATGTTTATTGGAAGAGTTGGACCTCTGACGATGGTATTAGCTATTGGTCAAACTAGGCAAAACCGCAAGGCTATTGAATTTCAATACCCAGAAGAATCTGTTATAATAGGATAGTCTGGAGGATAGCCAAAATGTATAATAAACATAAGAAATTTTTGATTTTCTTTCTTTTTTTTATACTGATAATAAATACCGTTCTTTATGCACAAAGCGATCATATAAGTATCGAAAACAGAAAAAACGAAGAAAATAAAACGATTAAAGGTGAACCGATAACCTTGATGGGGGAAACCCTGTTTTTTGTTTATGACAAAGTTGGATCATTTAACTCAAAAGACAGAGCCAAAGCTATTTCAGATAGACTTTCGCAAATACGAAAAGACCGTTCAGTAGATTTGAATGACATCAAGATATTTGACAAAATGAATTATACAGAAATTCTTATTGATGATGTGATTATCATGACAGTTACAAATGGTGATGCCCAAGCGGTAAATATGTCAAGACAGGCTTTGGCGAAAGATTATGCCAAAAATATACAAAATGAGCTTATCTCAATCAGAGAACAAACAAAAGTTAAGAATATTCTGGTTGCAATTGTTCTGGCTCTTGCAATAACTGGTATTTTAATAATAGCGATAGTATTGCTTTATAAGCTAATCGGATTTTTCAGTTCAAGGGTTGATTGGTGGCGAGGAACAAAGTTACGATCCCTAAAAATCCAAGAATTTGAAGTCATATCCGCTAACCGTATTGCTATAATAATTAAATCAATTGCACGAATTTTATATTTTGTGTTGTTAATTATTACTATATATTTCTATGTTCCATTTATTCTTAGTCTTTTCCCTTTGACAAGAGGATTTGCAGAAAAATTAATAGGATATATTTTTAGCTGGCTTAATTCTATATGGAAAGTAATTGTTTTTTATGTTCCTTATGTATTTTTAACTGCTATTGTTGTATTAATTGCTTATTATATTTTAAAATTGATTCGACTTTTGTTTAGAGAGATTGAAAAAGGCACAATAAAACTTTCTGGATTTAATTCAGATTGGTCGCAGCCAACTTATAAACTTATACGATTGTCAATCGTCATAATTGCAATTATAATAGTTTTGCTTAATGTCTTTGGGATAGATTCAAAGATACTTAAATGGGGATTCATATTTTTGGGATGTGCTATTGTCTTAAGTTCAATCTCCTCTATGTCAAATTTTATAGCTGGCATAGTTATAATATATATGAATTCTTTTAGTATTGGAGATTATATAAAAGTTGATGATATAATGGGTAAAGTGATCTTTAGGTCATTGCTTGTAACTCGGATACGAACGGATAAGAATATTGAAGTTACGATCCCAAATTCATTAATGTTAAAAAGTTATATATTTAATTTTAGTAGTGCGGTAGATAAAGAAAAGAGATTTATTCTTAATACGACTATTAGTATTGGATATAAAGTTTCATGGCGGAAAGTTTACGAAATTTTAATAGAATCTGCACTTTTGACCAATAATATCCTAAAAGAACCTTCTCCTTTTGTTTTGCAAAAAAGCCTTGATAAATTCTATGTCAATTATGAATTAAATGCCTATACTGATAAGCCTGATATGATGACAAACATATTCTCTGAACTTCATCAAAATATACAAGATAAGTTTAATGAAGCACAAATTGAGATTATGACTCCTAATTATATGGTTTTTCATCAACAATAACCAAAAATAAACTAAATTGATATTAAGAGGAGGAAAAATAATGCCAGTCAGAGCAATAAAAAAGATAGTTTCACATAAAGCTGTTAGTCAAGGCTCCCTAAGTATCAAAGTTCCCAAGGCTATACTCGATGCTTTCAAAATTGGTTCTGATCATGAATTTATCTGCGAATTAAAAAGACACTTTGACAAAGATAAAAACCTTGTAAACGAAGCAAATGAAACAGGAACATTTAAAGTTTATAGTCTTTTGCTTCCATCATCAAAAATATTAGGCTTATCAGAAACTCCTTTCGCTCAAAAGTATGGATTGGTTGTCGGAGACTATATAGAGATTGTTTTTTTATCGTTAAAAGAGACAAAAAAATCAGGATTTTTTAGTAAAAAAGAAGATGAAATAACCCTAACAGATATATTTCCAGAACGGACTATTGACGATCTAGATTTTAATCCTGACAAATAATTACCAATCTAATGCGAAAAGATTATAATAAAAAAAATGCAAAGTTTATATCTACAATTGACAAAGTATTATTTGTGATTGCAACCATCGCTATATTTGCATTGATTATACCTAAAAGTATTGACGCAGATACAGAATTAAAGCGAGTTTTTGATATAGTAGATTGGGTGCTAACCGCTATATTTATATTGATATACTATGTCAAATGGGGTTCTAAGAGATTTAATATTAGTTACCTGAGAAGTAATTGGCAGGAATTTCTCATTATATTCCTGTTCTTTATACTTCCCTTGCCATTCCTACACACAGCCTCTATTTCTAATTATTTCATTGATGAAAGCGTTATGGCAAAGTTGTTTATTATTAGCAACATATTGCTGAATTCTGCAAGATTATGGCAAAGGGTTACTAAAACATATTTACAATCATCTTTATTGATTGCAATTAGCTTTTTACTCTTGATACTTATTGGTACTGGATTTCTTCTCTTACCCGGAGCAACATTATCAACGGATAAAATAAGAACAATAGATGCTTTATTTATCGCAACTTCCTCAACCTGTCTTTCTGGACTTACAATTGTTGATACAGGTTCTTATTTTACCCGTTTTGGTCAAATTACAATCTTATCATTGATTCAAATTGGTGGTATAGGTCTGGTTATAATTGTGGCGTTTTTCTCGTTGCTTCTTGGCAATGGTTTTGGTCTTAAAGAGAGTTTTATCATAAGTGAAGTATTTGGAACAAAAGCTGGATCAAAGGCTTCGTCTGTTGTTGCTTTAACTATTATGCTGGTTTTTGCATTAGAATTTATGGGATTTTTGATTTTATATTTTGCTTGGGCTAAACCTTACGATCTGGGTAATGGTTCTGCTATTTATTATAGCTTATTTCACTCAATCTCAGCTTTTTGCAATTCTGGTTTTACATTATTTAATGATAGCTATATAAGTTTTCGAGGTGATATAATATTTAATATAACGATCTCATTCCTTATTTTTCTTGGCGGAATCGGATTTGTGGCTATGATTGATATTATCAGATCCAAAGTTTTCAGAAGAGCCTCATTGCTTCTTCATACAAAGTTAGTTTTAACGGTAACTTTATCTTTAATCATTCTTGGCTATGGCTGTATTTTGATTACAGAATGGCATAATAGCCTTTATGAGTTATCTGTTTCTGAAAAATTTATGTCTGCCTTTTTCCTATCGTTAACATCACGAACAGCGGGTTTCACTACAATTAATCTTAGTGAACTTACCTTTGCAACTCAATTTTTGCTTATGTTTTTGATGTTTATTGGCGCTTCGCCGACTGGCACTGGTGGAGGAATAAAGACTAGCACATTCGGAGTTTTTATTTGTTATATATGGTCAATACTCAAAGGCGAAGTCTCTACAAACGCTTTTAGGCGTAGTATCAACATCGATAATGTTAGAAATGCTTTGCTTTTGATCGTAATATCTGCGATAATCATATCTTTTTTTGGCTTTCTGCTTATTCTCACAGAAGAAGGGGAATCAATTGATATATTATTTAACTTATTTTCCGCATTTAACAATGTTGGATTCGCAGTTAGCCCGATTAAAGATATGACAGATTTTGGCAAGGTTATATTAATTATAGCGATGTTTATAGGACGTGTTGGTCCTCTGACTATCGTTTTGGCAGTGAGTCAATTTGGCTATCCTCGTAAAAAAATAGCCTATGAATATCCCGAAGAAGACATCATAGTAGGATAGTTTTAGTAAAAAAAGATTTAATGTTGCAAAAAAAGGAATAGCCCGCTGATTTACGCTGACTGCGTAACGCTGATTAGCTCTGATTTTTAAAAGATGGAATAGAGTTTTAAATATTAAAGCTTTGACACTGCAAAAAAGGAATAGCCCGCTGATTTACGCTGACTACGTAACGCTGATTGGCTCTGATTTTTAAGAGATGGAATCAGATAACAACATATTATAAATAAAGGTTTTTCTTGTTGTTAATTTTACAAAAATGCAACGTTATACGAAAAAAGGGTAAATAATGAACAAAATACCTAACAAAACTTTGACATTGATAAAAAAAATGAATAAAGCATTTAGAGAATATCCGATGCTATCTGATGGTGATAAAATAGCGGTGGCACTTTCTGGTGGACATGATAGCTTGAGTTTACTTCATCTTCTTGAAATACGAAAGACAATATCCCCTGAAAATCATGATATTATTGCGATTCATGTTGTTGGCGATACACGAGGTCCCAAAGAAACACCAATACATCAGCCTCTTATTGATTGGCTTGATGATAATAGATATACGTATGTTGTTGCACCAATGCAGATTGCTGAAGATGAAAAACTTCCCATGAATTGTCAAAGATGCACATGGAATCGAAGAGCAACAATTTTTAAAATAGCTAACCGTCTTGGTTGCAATAAAATTGCATTCGGTCATCATTTTGACGATATGGTTGAAACTGCATTGTTAAATTTGCTTTATCAGGGTAGAATGGCAACTATGTCCCCTTATGATACATACTTTGGAGGTCATTTTGCCCTTATTCGTCCACTAACACATATAAGTAAAAGAGAGATCGCTTCTTTTGCCTTAATGAGTAATTTTCCACCTGCACCACCTGATTGCTCGAGAGGCGAAATATCCAAAAGGAAGATGGTCAATGAAATATTGAAAATTGCAGATACAGATTATAGAGGTATGCGTCGGAACATATTTCGTGCTGCGATCAACTGCATGAAGTTAGAAGAGAATTTGAAAAGCAATCAGCAAAAGATTAACCAATTCATTGAAAAAGAGGAATAATATAGTGCTTATTGACGATATAAAAGAATGTTCAAAATGTGGTATATGCAGGTCGGTTTGTCCTGTCTTTGCCGAAACTAATCATGAAGTTATGTCCCCAAGAGGAAGGATAAGCCTTATTGAAGCGATGCTTGAGAATGGACTAATTATTTCAGAAAGATATATTGATACAATAAGGTCTTGTATCAAATGCACAAGGTGCGCTGATATATGCCCATCTGGAGTCAGACCAGAAAAAATAGTTCAATCCGCAAGAGAATTGCTCTATAAATACATTGATTTGTCAGAACAAGCCAAAGAGATATTCTCTATAGTTTCAAATTCAGAAAGTTTCCGAAAATACCTTATTAGCCAAAATATAGATAAAACAGATGAGATACCTCCCTTGTGGCAATTACCGTTGATTTTTCATGGAAAGGCATATTTGCCAAAACTGGCAGAAAAGACAATATTAGAAAGCTATCCTGAATATATAAATTCAGGTGGAAAACATAAGATTGCGTTGTTTGTTGGATGTTCAATAAACTATTCGAATACTTATATTGCGGATTCAACTATCGATGTTTTAAAAAAATTGGGTGTCAGTATATTTCTGCCGAAAGATCAATCCTGTTGCGGTGCGCCGATGCTCTTTCATGGAGATACTCAAAAAGCTAAAGAACTGGCAAAACATAACATAGAATCTCTAAAATACAAGGATTTTGAAGCAATAATAACGCTTTGTCCTGCATGTAGTTTAACTATGAAGCAGGAATATGAAAAAATAATTGATGACGATGTTAAGGATTTTACATCAAAGGTATTTGATATATCAGAATTCATCGATAAATTATGTGATTACAGTGTAAAGAAAAGCGATATGTCAGTAACATATCATGATCCATGCTATCTTAGATTCGCACAGAATATCTCTGATGAACCACGAAAGATATTAAAAAATACAACTGATTATATAGAAATGAAAGATGCAAGCAAATGCTGCGGGTATGGTGGAACATTGGCTTTATTTCATCCAGAAATATCAGGAAAAATAGGTGAAAAAAAAGTAAAATCAATAGTTCATTCAGGGGCAGATATTGTTGCAACAGGCTGTTCGGGATGTATTATATTTATTAAAGATCAACTTGCCAAACATAGTGTTAATAAAGAAGTTTTGCATACTGTTCAGGTCATTCAAAAATCACTAAACACTTAAAAGGAGAAAAAAATGAAACGAATTACTTTGATTGCTTTGGCATTTATTTTAGTTTTTCAAACTATTTCTAGTGCGGATCTATTTCAATATATAGCAAAAGATGATCCGAACTTTGAATGGAAATTGCTTGAGGAAAAGGCTTTGCCATTTGATATTCAAAAGTATGATATTGAGTTTATATCGCAAAAATGGCAAGATATAATCTGGAATCATCATCTAACGTTGGTAATGCCCAAATCAGTCAAAGATCCAACGATGGTTTTTATGATTATAGTGGGCAGTTGGAACAAAAAAGATGAAGATGAGATGATGTATGCCTCTGCTATTGCAAGCGGAATCGGTGCGCCTGTTGCGGTGCTTTATGATGTTCCTCGTCAACCTCTATTTAACAAACTCAAAGAAGACGCATTGATCTCATATACATTTATGAAAGTCTTGGAAACAAAAGACCCTGAATGGGCTTTGCTTTTGCCTATGACAAAGACCGCTTGCAAGGCAATGGATGTTATACAGCAGTTTGCTGATGAAAAGCTAGGTATTATGGTTGATGGATTTGTGGTTGCAGGTGGGTCCAAACGTGGATGGACAACATGGCTAACTTCCGCTGTAGATAAAAGGGTTATGGGTATATGTCCGATGGTTTATGATAACCTTAATCTTCCTGCACAAATGAAACATCAAGTTGATACTTGGGGAAAATACAGCGAAGAAATAGATGATTATTCTTCAAAAGGATTACCTCAAATATTAGAATCAGAAGAAGGCAAGGAATTATCAAAATTAGTTGACCCTTATACATATATAGAGAATATAGACATCCCAAAACTTATTGTTGTAGGCACAAATGATAGATATTGGACTTTGGATGCGATGAATTTATATTTTAACGATCTTATCGGAGAAAAATATATCCTCCGAGTTCCTAATAAGGGACATGATGTAGGCGATTTTGCAAGAGTAATAAACGATGCTATCGCTTTCTTCCTTAAGGTTAATGGAGATTTAATTTTTCCAATGCTGGATTGGGATTATGGAGAGACAGAAGAAGGGCTTGAATTGTTTATAAACTCAGATATTACCCCAAAAAGTGTTTCGGTCTGGACAAGTTCATCTGCTACAAAGGATTTTAGGGACGCAAAATGGGAAGAAACGAAACTTGAGCCAGAAGATGGCGAATACTCATATGTCCTTAAGAAACCACAAAGTGGTTATTCCGCAGTATTTGGTGAGGTTGTTTATACCTATGCGGATAAAGAATATTATCTGTCAACCGAAATTAGAATTATTGGTGAAAAATAGTGGTTGACTTAATCAGCGTTCTATAAATAATTGATCTGGCCAAGCAATAGCTAAACTAGACATTCCAGACCATTATTGACAAAGTAATTCCATGATGATAAAATATCACAGATAAAGGCTTTTCACGTTGGCAATAGTGATCAAAGTTAAAACAAATAATTCAGGAGGACAACAAGAATGAAGACTTGTCCAAATTGTTCACACGAAAATGATGAATCGCATTTATTTTGTGCAAAGTGCGGAACAAAGCTAGATGATACAACACAAGACGAAAAAGAAGAGAAAAAAGAAGAAGAAACTATTATAGATAAACCAGAATTAGTCCAAACCGCTTTTATTGAAACTGAAAAGACAAAATACTGTCCTAATTGTGGAAAGCCTGTGAATAAATCCGCAACAATATGTTCCAATTGTGGTGAACGTTTGGCTGTTCCTGCCCCCAAGCCCTTGATTATACCAACCGAAGCAAATATTGCTGTGCTTCTGTCAATCTTTGCATTAGTATATTCTATATGTGGTGCGATTACTTTAACAGGTGTTGCTTTGGGTATATTATCAATATATCTCGGTTCAAAAGCTAACAAGATAATCGGTAAAGAGCTAATATATGGTGGACGTGATAGGGCAATCGCTGGTATAGTTATAGGCGCTATTGCGATTGGTCTAAATATAATATTCCTAGTTATATGGTCTTTTATGTTTAGTTCAGGCTTGCTATCTAATTTTTTTGATGAAACGACTTTTTTATAAAAAAGAGACAAAAGAGCATGTATGGATATTAGTATTTTGTGTCTCAGTGATAGTATTAACGCTTTTGTTTTCTATAAATGAGAAAAGCAAAGTTTGTTTTTTTGCATATAAGGCATACCAATTTCCTGAAACGTGTTTTTTTAAGGTTGTTATCGGTGTGAAATGCCCCTTTTGCTATATGACACGATCCTTTATATCAATAAGCCATCTTGATTTTGAGAGGGCATGGAATTTTAATAAATTTGGAGTGTTCATATATGCGCTTATTATCTTACAAATTCCATATAGAACCATGATCATATTAAGAAGGCTAAATTCAAGGACAGACTATGGGCGATATAAAAAAACATCCTCCTGTGAAGTTAATCGTTGGCATGATAGCCACTGATGCGGAAATCTTTTTATCTGCTGAAAATATACTTTTGCAGAAGTTTGGCGATATAGATTTTGCAAGCGAAATAATAGATTTTAACTATACTGATTATTACAAAAAAGAGATGGGTGAAAATCTCTTGCGTAAATTCATTACATTTGAAAGACTTATAAGACCAGAAGAGATTGTTGAGATAAAAATATATACAAATGAGATAGAAAAAGAATTCTTAAGAGAAGGAACAAATAATAGAAAACTGAATCTTGATCCCGGATATATAACCGCTGCAAAACTGGTTCTCGCAACAACAAAAGATTACATACATCGGATTTATTTGCGCGATGGCATATATGCAGAAGTAACTCTTGAAATGAAAGGAAATTCATTTTGTCCTTGGAAATGGACATATAGGGATTATCAGAGTGATAAATACATATCTATATTTAATAATATAAGACAGATATATATGTCACAGCTTCAAGAACTTGGAATAAGCGCACATGCAATAAGGTAACTTATTAATGCTAATCAAAAGGAGGTAATCTTATCATGAGAGTTTTTATAAGATTTTCATTTATATTATTGTTTTTAGTTTTGTTTGCTAATTCAAGTAATGCAAAAATTGATCCTGCTGTTTGTATGGGTGCTTGGCTTTTAGATGAAGATGGAAATGATATTTCTGCTAATGGCTATCATTGTATTATAAATGGTAAGCCTAAGTTTATAGATGGAAAATTCGGCAAGGCTATGGATTGCGATGGAACTGATGATATTGCTGATGCAGGCGATCAAGATGGGCTGGATGTAGGTCTTGAAAATTTCTCGGTTGTCGCATGGATCAAGTGTGCAAAGTATGACCCCGGCGATTGGGAGGCACAGATAATCTATAAATTCGATCATACCGCCCCAAGACATGGTTATCTACTTGCAGTTCGAGGTAGCCTTGATGCTGGTAATAAAAATAAACCTGTCTTTATATTTGGTCTTGGAGATGCCTCAGGCATACATCTATTCGGAACAAAAGCAATTAATGATGATAACTGGCATCATCTTGCTGTAACAGTCGATAGGGCAGGATCAATGGTCATGTATCGTGATGGTGAAGTAGAGGCTCAAATGAGTATCGTAGCTTATGCAAAACAAGATGAGAATAATGCCAAAGAATTTACAATCGGTTCAGAAAAAGGCGTTCCATCAAGGTCAATCAAAGGAACTATTGATGAGGTTGCACTTTTCAAATCCATTCTTACTCAAGATGATATTAAGACATTGATGAGTTTCGGACTAAATAAAATACTTGGTGGAAAAGCAGTTGATCCGATGAACAAAGCAAGTATGACATGGGCTTGGGTTAAAGCTGGATTATGATTTATAAAAAAAGGGCGCTATACGCCCTTAATATTATCCTATAACATTGCCTTTTTAATTCTTTCCATCGCTTCTGCAAGCCTGTTATCTGGAACAGTCAGCGAAATCCTAATGAATCCCTCGCCATATTTACCATAGGCAGAGCCAGAAGCAACAACAACAGATGCTTTTTCAAACAACAATGTCGTGAAATCTATTGAACTCATACCTTTTGGAACAGGGATCCATAGATAGAAAGTGCCTTTTGCAGGTTTATAATCAGCCCATCCGATCTCTTTTAGTGTATTGAGAACAAGCTGACGTCTTTTATTATATATTTTAAGCATATTGCTGATATTATCCTGACATTCCTTAATTGCAGTTATTCCAGCGAACTGTATTGGATTGAATATTCCCGAATCTGTATTTTCTTTGACTTTTGATATTGCAGAGATCAGATCGGGATTACCCATCGCCATTCCAATACGCCAACCAGTCATATTAAAGGGTTTAGAAAGCGAGTTAAGTTCGACTGCAACGTCCTTTGCCCCCGGAGTAGCTAATAGGCTTTTGGGTTCTTCGCCATCAAAAACAACCTCGCTGTATGGATTATCATAACATATCGCTATATCATAAGATTTTGCAAAGCTGACAAGATCATTGAAAAACTCTTGGGTTGCTGTCGCACCAGTTGGGTTGTTTGGATAATTTAGGAACATGCCAACAGCCTTTTTTGCTATATCTGATGGTATATCCTCAAATTTCGGTAGATAGCCATTTTCTGGCTTGATGGCTACATGATAAGGCTCTCCGCCTGCAATAAATATGCTTGATCGATATGCAGGATAGCCGGGGTCAGTCATCAAAACAACGTCACCATAATTAACAACTCCAAGTGCAAAATGGTGACAACCTTCTTTAGAACCTATTAGCCCCAATATTTCAGTTTTTGGGTCGAGATTGACTTTATATCGTTCTGCATACCAATTAGCAACAGCCTTTCGAAAGGATAACATACCCTTTTCTTCATCAGTAGGATAACGATGATTTTCAGGAACATAGGCTTGTTTGCATAATTCATCTATTATCGGTTTTGGTGTTGGATCAACTGGGTCCCCAATTGCAAGGCTTATAACATCTATGCCCTCAGCCCTAGCTTTTGCGATTTTGTTTCTAAGTTCCATAAAAAGATATGGCGGTATCTTATTAAGTCTATCAGCAATTTGCATTACATATTACCTCTTAACATCATTTTATTTATATTGAGTATAGATAAGAAATTGGTCTAACTTATATAATTGAAATTGATTATTTTTTAATGTTTTCTAATGCTTCATCTTCATCATCATATTTTTCAAAGACCTGATCAAGCTTTGTTACAACAAGTAGATACCTAACAGACCTACCAACATTTAGCAGAATAACTTTTTTATTTTGTTTTGTAAGTGATGTATATGCAGCAACTAGCATGCCAAGTCCAACGCTGTCCATCATAGGGACCTCTTCCAAATTAATAATTAGCCCGTCAATATTGGAGTCAATTTGCTCTTGTATAGCTTTATTTAGATCAAACCTAGCATCACCAATGATCTCTCCTCTAATGTCCAATATTGCTACATTATCACGAATACGTGTTGAAATTTCCATTTTTGCTCCTCCAAGTATTGCAACAATTAAGGCTTGTCAAAACAAGCAGGAATGCAGTTTATATAGTTGATTTATCTGCGATATTACAGAATATCAGATCGATTACTATATGTCAAGCATTAAATACTGAGCTTAGGACAAGAGTTCGGACAAAAAATACCTCCTATGATAAAATTTAGTGATACACTACTCAAAACTTAATATCATAGGAGGTAATCATGAACGAACAAATCATAGATATAGATAACATAA
>Ga0067045_1027528_pt1 | contig 100438 bp, 101 predicted proteins | sample TerdegcTABiofilm_FD_59184 | JGI IMG/M metagenome (GOLD analysis project Ga0067045, IMG submission 59184) | Combined Assembly of (Gp0054472, Gp0054536) Wastewater bioreactor microbial communities from Singapore -Terephthalate degrading...
GCGCTCGGGCCGGGGCTCGCGGGCCTCGGGGGCCGGGGCGGGCCCGGCCTGGGGCGCGGGCTCGGGTTCCGAGACCGGTTTGGGCTCCGAGGCGGGCTTGGGCTCCGGGGTGGGCTTGGGAGCCGGGGCCGGCTCGGCAGCGGCCTTGGGCTCCTCGCTCCGCGGGGCCTTGGGCTCCTCAGGCTCCGAGGTCATCTCCTGCAGGGACACGGCCTTGCGCGGCCGGGCCTTGACGGCGGCCTTCTTCACCCCCACCAGACCGAAGATGCCGGTGGAGCCGCCGCCGAGGATCTCGATCTCCAGCTTGTCGCGTTTCAGGTCATAGTGACGGCAGGCGGCCTCAATGGCCTCGTCCAGGTTCTTGCCCTGGAACTCCTTGAATTCATTCATGCGATTTCCTCGCTTCCGTCAGCATTCCGCATCCGTGCGCCGGTCCCTATTTCGCCTGGGAACGGGTCATCCCCCACTGCTGGGCGATGGAGAGAACGTTGTTGACCAGCCAGTAAACCACCAGGCCCGCGGGGAAGTTCAGGAACAGGAACGTGAAGATGATGGGCATGAACATCATGATCTTGGCCTGGGTGGGGTCGCCGCTTGACGGGGTCATCTTCTGCTGGATGAACATGGTGGCGCCCATGATCAGCGGAGTGACGTAGTAGGGGTCCTTGGCCGAGAGGTCGGCGAGCCAGATCAGGTTCGTGAACGGGACATGGCTGATGAAGGGGGCGTGCCGCAGCTCCACGGCCCCGAGCAGGGCCTTGTACAGGCCGAAGAACACGGGAATCTGCACGATCATCGGCAGGCAGCCGCCCATGGGGTTGACCTTGTAGGTCTTGTGCAGGTGCATGATCTCCTGGTTCAGGCGCTGCTTGTCGTCCGCGTACTTCTCGCGGAGCTTCTGGATCATGGGCTGGAGCTTCTTCATCTGGTTCATGGACTTGTAGCTCTTCTGGGACAGGGGCCAGAAGATGAGCTTGATGCATACGGTGAGCAGGATGATGGCCACACCGTAGTTGTGCACGAATGTGTAGAAGAGGTTGAGGACCCAGAGCAGGGGCACGGCCAGCATGTGGAACCAGCCGAAGTTCACGGCCGCCGAAAGGTCGGCGGGCATGGCGGCCAGGATGCCGCGGTCCATGGGACCCATGTAGTAGGAGCAGCGCAGGGTCTTGGAGGTCCCGGGCTCGATCTGCAGGTCCTGGTCCACGGCCAGGCGGTAGATGCCGTCCTGGAGCATGGCCTTGAGCGTGGCCTGCTCGGACTGGGGCAGCAGGGCGAAGAGGAAGTAGTTGCTGTTGATGGAGGCCCAGCTCAGGGGGCCGGACTCCTGCACGCCCTTTTCCAGCGCGCTGTGGTCCTTCTCCTCCATGCTCTTGCCGTTGAAGACGTACTCCACCCGCGTGGGGTTGTAGCTGCTGTCCATGTTGGACAGGCGCTTGCTGGCCGCGGTGAAGCTCATGCGGGTCTGCACCGGGGCCGCGCCCGCGTTGGTCAGGGTCAGTTCCTCCTCGATGAGGTAGGAGTCGGCCTTGAAGGTGAGCTTGCGCTCGATGCTGAGTCCGGCGGACTCGCCGGTGAAAACCAGGGTCCTGGTGTCCGCGCCGGAGAGGTCCAGGTCGCCCGCGGGCGCGCTCCAGCGGCCCTGGTGCCAGGTGGGCACGCCGCCCAGGATGAGGCCCAGGGGGGCCTTGGAGCGGGCGCCGTCGCCGACCATGTCCACCTTGGGCGAGCCGTGCTGGATGGTCTCGTTGAAGCGGTGCAGGGTGAAGCTTTCGAGCACGCCGCCGGAGGAGTTGAACTGGGCGGTGTAGAGCGGCGTGTTCACGCTCACGGTGCGGCCCTCGGCCGGGGCGAAGTCCATGATCGGAGTGGCCGGCTGGGCCGGGGCCGGAGCTGGCGCGGCCTGCTGGGCCTGCTCGGCCGCGGGCTTGGCCGCGGTCTTGGGCGGGGGGAAGATGTACTGCCAGCCGAAGAGAATGGCGAAGGACAGGGCCAGGGCGATGATGACGCGTTTGTTGTCCATGAATCAGCTCGCTTTGCTGTTGCGGAAGGCCAGGTTGAAGCGCGGCGGGACGGGGTCATGGCCTCCGGCGCACCAGGGCTGGCAGCGCAGGATGCGCCAGAGGGCCAGGATCGACCCTTTGCACACGCCGTGGGCCAGGATGGCCTGGCGTGCATACTCCGAACATGAAGGGGTGAACCGGCAGGCAGGGGGCAAGAGGGGAGCGAGGAACGTCTGGTAGAGCCAGATGAGTCCCAAGGCGATGGAGCGCATGCCTATTTCTCCCGGTCCGGCGCCCGTCCGCCTCCGGCCGCCAGTTTCGGCAGGAGCGGGGCCAGTTCCAGGGTGGCGACTGCAAGTGTCAGCCCCTCGACATCCAACGATCTCTTGGGCACGACCACGATATCCAGGGGCCCTGAGATCCGATTCTGATGGAGCCTGAAAAACTCTCGCACCACCCGTTTGATGCGGTTGCGTACCGCCGCCCGCCCCATCTTCCGGCTTACGGCCAGACCCAGGCGGATGAGCGCCGGGCCCTGGGGCCGCACGGAGACGAACAGAATGAAACTCTTGGTGGAGTATCTCCGCCCCTGTCCGAAACAGTGCGAAAACTCGGGGCTCTTGCGAAGGCGGCGTTCCCTCGGCCAGCTTAGGCGGCTAATCTCTGGCGCCCCTTCTGGCGGCGGCGGCGCAGGATGGCGCGGCCGTTCTTGCTGCGGGAACGGACGAGGAAGCCGTGCGTCTTCTTCCGTCTGGTCTTGCTCGGCTGGTAGGTTCTCTTGGACATATGGATACTCCTCGTGAGATGAAGTGCTGTGTTTCAAAAGGTTGAACAAAGCCAAATAGCCCGTGTCGGGGCCGCCGTCAAGGGTGTTCTCAAGCCCCCGGACGGCTTCCGGTCGCCCGGGTTCTCTGCTACGTTCCTGAACCAGGATCGCGTCCGCGTCAAGTTGCGGGCGCGGGCGGGAGGAGACCCCCATGGAGCCCCTGGCGAGATACTGGTCCAAGCGCCTGGACGAGGCGGCCGACGCCTTGGAAGACAACGGCTTCGACGTATTCCGCGCGGCCGACGAGGAGGCCGTGCTCCGGATCTTGCTCTCCGATATCCTGCCCGTCCTGTCGCCCCGGGTGGTGGGACTCGGCGGTTCGGTGAGCGTGGTCCAGTGCGGGCTGCATCAGGCCCTCAAGGAGTTCCCGGGCCTGGAGCTCCTGGACACCTACGACAAGGGGCTGTCCGAGCACCAGAAGCTGGAGCTGCGCCGCCAGGCCCTGCTCTCCGACCTTTTCGTCTGCGGCACCAACGCCCTCACCGAGGCCGGGCAGCTGGTGAACCTGGACATGATCGGCAACCGCGTGGGGGCCCTGGCCTTCGGTCCCAGGCACGTGCTCGTGCTGGCCGGCCGCAACAAGCTCGTGCCCGACGTGGCCGCGGCCATGCGCCGGATCAAGGACCTGGCCGCGCCGCTCAACACCATGCGGTTGAACAAGAAGACGCCCTGCGCCAAGGCCGCGCGCTGCATGGACTGCAAGAGCCCGGACCGCATTTGCAACGTCTGGACCATCACCGAGAAGTCCTTCCCCAAGGGACGCATCAAGGTGGTCCTGGTGGACAAGGACCTGGGGCTCTAGTGGCCAAGGACTACCAGGGCGTGGGCCGCGGCTACCGCGAGGCCCTGGCCCCGGACCGGGGCGAGGTCTGCTTCCAGGTGGTGCTGGAGGAGTCCGACCTCTGGGTCGTGGCCCGGCGCGACCTCTCGCGGGAGATCGCGGAATACCTGCGCGGGCTGCGCGCCGAACTCAAGAGCCACATCCTGATCCGCCCGGAATTCCTCGCCAGCCTGGAGCCCCTGGAGCCGCCCGCCGAGGCCCCGGAGGCGGCCCGGCGCATGTACGCCGCGGCCACGGCCTGCGGGGTGGGGCCCATGGCCGCGGTGGCCGGGACCATCGCCCAGCTGGTCTGCGAGCGCTTCGCGGCCGAAAGCCCGGACATCCTGGTGGAGAACGGCGGGGACATCTTTCTCTGCTCCACGCGGGAGCGGACCGTGGCCCTCCTGGCCGAACCCGGGTCCGAGGCCAGGCTCGGCCTGCGCATCCCGGCCGGAGAATTCCCCACGAGTCTCTGCTCCTCCTCGGGCCGCATCGGCCATTCCCTGAGCCTGGGCCACGGCGACCTGGTCACGGTGCGGGCCGATTCCGGGGCTCTGGCCGACGCCGCGGCCACGGCCCTCTGCAACCTGCTCAAGAGCGCGCGCGACCTGGCCCGGGTCCTGGAACGGGCCCAGCAACTGGAGCCTGCGGGCGTGCTCGGGGTATTCGCCCAGATGGGCGGGCAGGTGGCGGCCTGGGGCAGGGTGGAACTCGTCGGGATCTAGCGGACCGTTGAAAATCCACGCTGGCTGCGTTTTTTGCGCCTTGCCCTCGCGTTTTTTGAACGGCCTGCGGGAAAGACTTCAGCGGCGGGTCGCTAGTCCTTCTTCTTCATGACGTTCTCCAGGAAATCCGGGGAATTGATGCGGATGACGCGGTTGGTCAGGTCGTGGTCCGGCGCGCCGATGTTCAGGTGTCCCTGCTCGGCCAGCTGGCCCAGGTAGTTCTCCACGGCCGCGGGCGAGATCACGAACATGTCGGCCAGGGTGCGGATGGCCGAGTCGTAGCCCAGCTCCATGTGCCCGTTGAGCACGAAAAGATGGAGCGCCCGGCAGATGCCCAGGGGCACGTTGGGCACCTTGAGGGCCTTCTTGGTGGTGGCCTTGAGCCGGCTCACCAGGACCTGGAGGATGGAGGAGATGACCTGCGGGGCCTTGGCGAAGTAGTCCTCCAGGTCGTCGCGGGTGATGATGACGAGCTTGGTGTCCTCCAGGGTCATGGCCGTGGCCGTGCGGGTCTGGTCCTCCAGGAACAGGGCCATCTCCCCGAAGATGGACGGCGGCTTGAGCACGGCGAAGACCTTCTTGCGGCCGTCCACTGTGCCGGAAATCTCCACCTCGCCCTCCATGAGGATGAAGGCCTGGTCGCCCCGGCTGCCCTCCACGAACACCACGTTGTGCTTGAGGAACGTCTTGACCAGGAAGCCCTTGGAAACCCTGCGCATGAGGGGGGCGTTGGCCATGGCTACCTCGTCACCGCCCCTTCGCTGGCGAAGAAGGGGTGCCGTCCGTTCTTGGATTTGTCCTTGGATTCGGTGAGCAGCATGCGGTAGCCGAAGGACACGAACACCGGCTCCTGCTTGAAGGCCTCGGCGTCCATGAGGAAGTCGTAGTGGAACACGGCGTTGGCCTGGAAGGGGCCGGGCAGGAAGGGCTGCTCGCTTTCCATGAGCACCTCGCCGTATTCGTCGGAGAGGTAGGCCGTGAGCCGGAATTCGTCGATCCAGCGGGCCCACTCCGGCACGCGGTCCATGACCGGCACGGCCTTGCCCTTGATCCCGAACTTCCCGTCGATCTCCACGGCCTGGTATTCGAAACGCAGGAAGGTCATCTTGAGCGTCTGGGTCTTGTCCATGGCCCAGGGCTGGCGTTCCAGGTGCACCACGCTGCGGTGGGCGCAGGCCGAGAGCAGCGCGGCCAGGGCCAGAAGGAGCAGAAGGGGGGTCGGTGTGGTTCTGCGCATGGCTTGGAAAACCTTCCGTTGGGCGGACGCTAGCACAAGCGCGCGCCGATGCAAACCCTTCGGGAGAGATGTCCGGGCCGGGGCGGGATGCGCCGCTCTTCGCGCGCAGCACGACGATGGCCCCCTGCCCCGGCACGTTGGCGCCGCGCGCCGGTTATTCCGGGTACTTCTGGTCCCAGTTCCAGAGGCAGCCGGGCCCGCGCAGGGGCTGGCAGGAGACCGGAGCCGGGAGCAGGTCGATGACGCCCTGGCGCAGGTTGCCGAGAGTGATCTTCTTCTCGTCCTTCAGGTAGTTGCAGGGGGCGATGGAGCCGTTGCCGCCGATTTTGAAGAAGCGTGTTCCCGCCGGGCAGCGGGCGATCCGCGCCGTTTTCTCGGTGAAGACCGAATGCAAGGCCTTGGCCTCGGTCCTGCTCCTGCGCGGGGTGAAGAGGTTCTGCTGCACCGGTTCGCCGACGACCTGGATCAGCTTGTTGAGCAGCGTGACGACGGCGCGGTCGCGGATGTCCGGGTCGAAGTCGTCCAGGGCGATGCTGAGGGGCTTGCCGGTCAGAGGATAGACCTTGGATTCATAGAATTGGAGGATCTCCGGCCAAAGCTCCATCTCCCGCCGGGTGAAGATGGTTTTGAAGATAAGACGGTCGTGGGGCAAGGTCCGGGAGACGGCCGCCGCATTGTGGGTCCACAGGTCGAGGAGATTTTTCTCCTTCATGGCCGAATAGTGGAAGGAGATGTCGAGAAAGCGGAACTTGTCGAGGTGGGCTCCGGCGATCTCCGGCAGCTCGTGCACCAAGACGCCGTTGAAATCCAGGAAGAGCGAGACATCGTGGGCCAGAATATACTCGAGGAGCCGCTCGGACTTCCTGTACCCGGCGAAAAAGTCGCCCACGCCCGAGAAAATGAAGAAGATGTTTTCGCCCAGGAGACGGAAGATCGCCTCGAAGTCCCTTTTCCCGAGGCAGTCCTTTCCCTTGAGCTGGTTCGTGAAGCAGTAAGGGCACTGCAAGGTGCACACGCCGCTCGTATTGGCGTAGATGACTTTGCGTTCCGCCCGGAAGGGGTAGGGCCGTTCGAGGACAGCGGCGGCGGTCATGTGGCATGCGCAACTCTGGGCTGCGGTCTTTGCAGAGGATTCCATGCGGGCTCCCGGGGCTGTGAACGGTTCAACCGGCCGCGGCACGCTCCTGCACCGCGGTTTCCATGGTCCGCAAGCCCGGAGTCGCGAGTCCCATATCCGACAGCCGGGCCTGCACCCGCTCGTCATCCCAGTTGCGCATGTAGGTCAGGTGGGTGCGCACGTCGTGGGGGTTCTCCCGGCCCCGGGTGCACTTGCGGCAGGCCGCCGGCGGATTGGCCGTGTTCACCCGGTTGCGGAAGGCCTGCATGGCGGGTCCGTTCCAGACCTTCTGGAAGCCGTCGGTGAAGAGGTTGCCGATGCCCGCGGCCCCGCCGCAGCAGACCGTGACCACGCCGTCCTTGTTCACGTTCATGTGCTGCCAGGGGCGGGCGCAGGGTCCGTGGTCCTCCTGGGGCTTCCAGTCGAAAAAGGTGGGCTGGTGCCGGAGCAGGATGCCGAGCCTGGCCGCCTTGAGCTTGGCGCGCAGCACATGGTGGTCGTAGAGGTCCTGGTGGAAGACCATGGCCTCGTGTTCCAGCTCGTGCGCGGGGGTGGTCACCAGCAGGTAGTTCACCTGGATCTCCTTGGCGCCCACGCGCTGGGCCAGGTCCACGTAGCGGTCCAGCTCCTGGATGTTGCGGCGCATGGCGCAGAAGACCAGGGTCAGGCGAAACTCCGGATTGTGGCGTTTGGCCAGGAATTTGAGGCTCACGAGGTTGCTCAGCACGCGCTCGTGGTCCGAGCCGGGCATGATTCCTTCGTAGGTGGCCCGGTCCGCGGCGTGGAACGAGCACCACACCGAATCCAGGCCCCGGGGCAGGAGGAATTCGGCCAGTTCCGGCGTCAGGGCGTTGCCGTTGGTGAAGATCTCGAACGGCGTGCAGTGCGCGTCCAGCCGCTCCACGAACTCCTCGATCCTGGGGTTGAGCAGGGCCTCGTAGGAGGAGAAGATGCCCTTGTTGATGTAGGGCAGGAGTTCGTCGAAATGGCCGAGCCACTCGGGCTCGCGGAAGGCGTCGGCGTCGGAGCGCAGCTTGCGGCCGCATTCGGCCAGGCAGAAAATGCACTTGATGTTGCAGACGCTGGCGATGTCGAAGCCCAGGTTGAGCGGCCGCGACATGCAGATGGGCATGTTGTTGGCGCACTCGATGCCGTTGACCTGCTGGTTCAGGGCGCGCAGGGCCCTGCTTTTCTGCCGCGCCTCTGTCTTGCGCCGGGATGCGTCGTGCATGGTCGCTCCTTGCTGGATGGCCGGCCTCCCGCCGGGCGGAAAAAAAGACCGGCGGTCGAAGCCGCCGGTCCTGATGCAAGCATTGCGCCAGAAAATCTCAAGGTTGTTCAGGCGCCCGGGCCGTGGGTCCGGACCACGTCGCGGGCCAGGGCCGCGATCTTGTCCAGGAGTCCTTCCCGGCCCGCGGCCGCGTCCGGGGCATAGACCCCGCAGGCCCGCACCAGGTGGCTCCGGGTGAAGCCCATCCAGGTGTAGAAATACTGGTAGCGGGGGAAGATGTCGGCGAAGAGGTCCTCGCGCGGATGGCCCTGGGCCAGGAGCATGACCAGGGTCTTGCCCGGGGTCAGGCGGGAGCGGTTGGTCTTGCTGCTGGCGTATTCCGGGGTGAGAAAGGAGAAGGTCCGGTCGATGAAGGTCTTGAGCTGGGCCGTCACCTCCCCGAAATAGACCGGCGTGGCCAGGACCAGCACGTCGCAGGCCGCGGCCTTGGCCAGCACCGGGGTGAGCCCGTCCTCCAGCACGCAGGTCTCGCTCTTGCCCTTGCAGGAGAAGCAGGCCTGGCAGCCCCTGGCCGCAAGCCCGTTCAGATAGACGCTGTCCACCGAGGCCCCGGCCCCGGCCGCCGCCTCGCAGAAGGCCCGGGCCATGTCCGCGCTGTTGCCCCGCTTGCGGGGGCTGCCCAGCAGGCAGAGCACCTTCATGCGCCGCCTCCCAGCTTCTCCCGCACCGAGTCCACCTTGGCGGCCATGCGCGGGGCGGTTCCGCGCTTCCAGTCGGCCTTGACCGTGAGATAGACCCGGTCCGAGTCCCTCTGGAGCTCCTGCATGCAGGCCGAAACCGCGGCCCAGACCGGCTCCCACTCGCCTTCCACGCAGGTGCCCATGGGGTTCAGCTCGAAGGGCAGGCCCGAGGCCCGCAGCACGTCGAGAACACGGGCCACGTAGGGCGACAGACTCGCCCCGGCCTGGCCCACGGGAAAGATCGAAAGCTCCACGATGACGCTCATGTCCTGTCTCCAGAGCGCCCCTGGTTGACACGCCAGGGGCCGGGTTTTACAAGGTGCGCGGTCCGCTGGCGGACCTGGAGGACGCATGGCCGAATACTACATGCCCGGACCCGGGGACACCCTTTGGCGCAAGCTCGTGCGCTGGCGCAGGCACAACCAGCTGCCCCGGCCGCGCTTCCCTCGCGCCATCCAGATCCAGACCGACAGCCGTTGCAACGCCGACTGCGTGTTCTGCGGCTGGCACCACACCAAGGGCTCCCAGCCCCAGGGCCGCATGGACGAGGCCCTGTTCAAGAAGATCGTGGACGAGTGCGGACGGCACTGGATCGGCCGCATCAGCCCCTATCTCATGAACGAGCCGCTGCTCGACCCGAATATGCCCGACAAGATCGCCTACATCAACAAGCGCCGCGCGTTCATCACCAAGACCAAGATCAACAGCAACGGCGCGCTCCTCAGCGAGGGCATGAGCGAGGGGCTCATCGACGCGGGCCTGCGCCACCTCTGGATCAGCGTGCAGGGCTATTCCGAGGAAACCTACCGGCAGAGCATGGGCCTGTCCCTGTCCAAGGTCCTGGGCAACATCGACAAGTTCCTGGAGATCAAGTCCCGCAAGAAAAAGGACCTGCCCAAGCTGACCATCACCACGCTCAAGACCACCATCGTGGAGAATGAGCTGGAGTACGCCAAGAAATATTGGGCCGACCGCGACGTGCGCTTCAAGATCCACCAGGTGGACAACCGCTCGGGCCAGGACATCTCGCACCTGGGCACGGTCAAGCCCAAGCTCCGCCGCAACTGCGACCTGTTCCTCAAGCAGGCCTACGTGCTCTACAACGGCGACCTGATCATCTGCTGCCACGACTGGAAGCGCACCGTGGTCCTGGGCAACGTGGGCCGGCAGTCCATCCGGGAGATATGGAATTCGCAACGCTTCCTGGATCTCATCCGGCAGTATCAGGCCGGGGATTTCCGCAACCTGAAGCTCTGCGCCTCCTGCACCGTGACGTGATCTAGCCCTGCGGGACGATGAAGCGCGAGGCCAGCTCCAGGAACCTGGAGAGCATTTCGGGGCCGGGCACCTTGGGAAGGGGTCCGGCCTCGAGTTTTTTCTCCAGGAGCAGGGCCAGGGTCAGGGGCAGGGCGGCCGTGGGCCTGGCCCGCGCCCCGTCAAAGGAGGCCAGGGCCCCGGCCAGGTCCAGGGGGTGGCGCACCTCGGCCAGCCGCACCCCGGGGGTGAAGGGCCGGGCGCAGAGCTCCGGGGCCGAGGTCACGGAATACTGGCGGCAGATCACCGGCCGCACCGGGTGTACGGAACAGGAGCCCTGCTCCAGGAAGGGGCAGGGCAGGCCCAGGGCCCAGTAGTCGCGCTGGAGCCCGGCCAGGACCCCGGGCTTGTGGATGTCGCCGTCAAAGGCGCGGACGAGGCGGTCCAGCAGCCCGGCCTCCTCCAGGGCGGCAACGATCCGGCGGAAGCGGTCGGTCACGGCCCGGCGGGCGGGGGCGGGCAGGCCGCGCACGAGGCGGGCCAGGGCCAGGGCCTCCTCCCGGCTCACGGGCACCAGTTGGTTGCAGCAGACCCCGCAGCCCGGGCCGCAGGACACCGGGGCTCCGGCCTGGGCCAGGGCCTCGGCCGTGCGGCCGAACACGGCGTCGGCCGCGCTCCGGATGGCGGGCAGAAGCTCCAGGATGGTGGCCGGTCCCTGCGGTGCGTCCAGGTCCAGGCGCAGGGCTGAATCTCCGGTAAAGCCAAGAACGAAGACCTGGCGCTGCTGTGAGGGGCCGGGGACGGAACCGTGGGGCATGGGACCTCCGCCATTTCCTGTAGCCCAAAGTCGCGGCCGGGAAAAGTGCATACCGTGTCCGGCTGGCGTCGGACCCGACGCGCCCAATGCTTGTCACGGTTTCCACGGATTGGGAAAGGCGCGAAGGAAGTGCATTTTTTTTATTTTCCCCTGTTGATTTTTCCAAGAATGCCGGGTATAACAATAGTGCTTTTTGCAACCATCCGATCTCTTTCATAAGTATCTGAAAATATGACGGAAATAACACGAATCTTGAATTCGTGTTACGCTGCCTGCAAGGGGGGTGCGCGAGGGCGCTCTCGCAAACCTGTGCGCCTCTTGGGGAGTATGTAATGAATTGAGCGTCTTCAATCATTCTACGGAGGTGTTTTATGAAATTTTTCGTAGGTCATGGCAGGGGCGGGGCCGAGGAACGGCTGCTGCAGCGCGGCGTCTCGCGCCGCGATTTCATGAAATTCTGCGGCACGGTCGCCGCAGTGATGGGCATGGGCCCGGCGTTCGCTCCGAAGGTCGCCGAAGCCCTGACCGCCAAACGCCGTCCTTCCGTTGTGTGGCTGCACAACGCCGAGTGCACGGGCTGCTCCGAGTCTATCCTGCGCACGGTCCAGCCCTACATCGACGAGCTGATCCTCGACGTGATCTCCCTGGACTACCAGGAGACCGTCATGGCCGCCGCCGGTGAGAAGGCCGAAGAGGCCCTGCACGCCGCCATTTCCGCTCCGGACGGTTTCGTCTGCGTCATCGAGGGCGGTCTGCCCACGAAGAACGGCGGCGAGGCCGGCAAGGTCGCCGGTCGTCCGATGCTGGAGATCAACAAGGAAGTGGCCGCCAAGGCCAAGGCCGTCATCGCCTACGGCACTTGCGCCGCCTTCGGCGGTGTCCAGGCCGCGGCCCCGAACCCCACGGACGCCAAGGGCGTGAACGACGCGCTCAAGGCCCAGGGCGTGAACGCCATCAACATCTCCGGCTGTCCGCCGAACCCCTACAACCTGGTCGGCGCCATCGTGGCCTACCTCCAGGGCAAGAAGATCGAGCTGGACGACTACAACCGTCCGACCATGTTCTTCGGCGACTCCATCCATGACAAGTGCCCGCGCCTCAAGTACTTCGAGAACGACCAGTTCGCGAAGAGCTTCGGCGACGAAACCGCCAAGAAGGGCTACTGCCTGTACAAGCTCGGCTGCAAGGGCCCCTACACATACAACAACTGCCCCACGGTGAAGTTCAACCAGACCATCTGGCCCGTTGAAGCCGGCCACCCCTGCATCGGCTGCTCCGAGCCCAACTTCTGGGATGAGATGAGCCCCTTCTACGTCGAGAAGTAAGCGGGCCCGCGGACGACTAACAGAGTAGATTCCTTAAGGAGGAGACAATATGTCCGGTTGCAAAGCCAAAGCCGCCCCGGTCATGGCGACGCCCAAGAGCAATTACACCGGGCCCGTCGTGGTCGACCCGGTAACCCGTATTGAAGGTCACCTGCGCATCGAAGTGCAGGTGGAGAACGGCGTGGTCAAGGACGTGCGCAGCAGCTCCCAGCTGTTCCGCGGTCTGGAGATCATCCTGAAGGGCCGCGATCCCCGCGACGCCCAGCACTTCACCCAGCGTTCCTGCGGCGTCTGCACCTACGTGCACGCCCTGGCCTCCACCCGTTGCGTGGACAACGCCGTGAAGGTGAAGATTCCGGATAACGCCCGCCTCATGCGCAACCTCGTTCTGGCCGCGCAGTACATGCACGACCACATCGTGCATTTCTACCACCTGCACGCCCTGGACTGGGTCAACGTGGCCAACGCCCTGCAGGCCGATCCGGTCAAGGCCGCCAAGATCGCCAACAGCATCTCGCCCCGTCCGACCACGGCCGAGGGCCTGAAGGCGGTCCAGGACAAGGTCGGCGCCCTGGTGAAGAGCGGCCAGCTCGGCATCTTCACCAACGCCTACTTCCTGGGCGGACACGCGGCCTACTACCTGCCCGCCGAGGTTGACCTCATCGCCACGGCCCACTACCTCGAGGCCCTGCACCTCCAGGTCAAGGCCGCCCGCGCCATGGCCATTTACGGCGCCAAGAACCCCCACACCCAGTTCACCGTGGTGGGCGGCGTCACGAACTACGAAGGCCTGAAGCCCGAGCGTTTCGCCGAGTTCGCGGCCCTGTACAAGGAAGTGAAGGCCTTCATCGAGCAGGTGTACATCCCCGACCTGATCGCCGTGGCCGGCTACTACAAGGACTGGGCCGGCATCGGCGCCGGGTGCAAGAACTACCTGTCCCCCGGCGACTTCCCGGATGTGGAAGGCAACCTGGACAGCAACTGGATGCCCCCGGGCGTCATCACCGCCGCCGACCTGTCCAAGATCGAGAAGATGGACGGCGCCAAGATCACCGAGGCCATCAAGCACAGCTGGTACAAGGGCAGCTCGGTCCTGCATCCGTCCAAGGGCGTCACCGAGCCCCAGTACACCAGCCTCGGCGACAAGGAGCGTTACTCCTGGATGAAGGCCCCCCGTTACGACGGCAAGCCCATGGAAGTCGGCCCCCTGGCCCAGGTCCTGGTGGCCTACGCCAAGGGCGTTCCGGAGTTCAAGGCCGGTGTGGACCTGGTCCTCGCCAAGCTCGGCGTCGGCGCCGGCGCCCTGTTCTCCACCCTGGGCCGCACTGCCGCCCGCGGCGTGGAGTGCTTCGCCATCGCCCAGAAGACCCAGTCCATCCTGGACCAGCTCATGGGCAACGTGAAGAAGGGTGACACCACCCTGTACACCGAGTGGAAGATGCCCAAGGAGGCTGAAGGCGTCGGCTTCGTCGCCGCCCCCCGCGGCCACCTGTCCCACTGGATCAAGATCAAGAAGGGCAAGATCGAGAACTTCCAGCTCGTGGTCCCCTCCACCTGGAACCTCGGCCCGCGCGACGACAAGGACGTCATGGGCCCGGTGGAACAGGCTCTGATGAACACCCCCATCGCCGATCCCAAGCGTCCCGTGGAAATCCTCCGCACGGTCCACGCGTTCGACCCCTGCATCGCCTGCGGCGTGCACGTGATCGACGCCAAGACCGGCGAAGTGACCAAGTTCCGCGTGATGTAAGGTCGCAGCGCATCCCGTAACCCAGGCGGGAACCCGGATCGCTCCGGGTTCCCGCCCTTTTTCAGAAGGTTCCGATGTCCGACACTCCCAAACGCATCCTTGTTCTCGGCGTGGGCAACATCCTCTTCACCGACGAAGGCATCGGCGTGCGCGTGGTGGAGCACCTCCAGAACACCTACGCCTTTTCCGACAACGTCACGCTCATGGACGGCGGCACCCTGGGCACCAAGCTCATGGGCCCGATCCTGGAGAGCGACATGCTCATCGTGGTGGACGCCGTGCTGGGCGACGGCGCGCCTGGCTCGATCTATCGCCTGACCGGCGACGACCTGCGCAAGTCCCTGGCCTTCAAGGATTCCATGCACCAGACCGACCTGGTGGACACGCTCATCTACTGCGGCATCGTGGGCAACCGGCCCGACGCCGTGGTGGTGGGCATTGAGCCTGTGGACTTCAAAACCATGGCCGTGGAGGTTTCCGAGGAGCTTGCCAAACGCATCCCGGAGATGGCAGAATCCGTTCTCAAGGAAATCGAACAGGCCGGGGGCACCTACTCCCCCCTGGCTTCCTAGGAGGCGTCCATGTGTCTGGCGGTGCCGGCTGAAATCATCGAGATCAAGGACGGCGTGGCCACCTGCCGGGTGGGCGAGGGCCAGACCCTGGTCCAGGCCTCGCTCATGCTTCTGGACAGCGAGCCGCAGCTGGGCGACTTCCTCATCATCCACGCCGGATTCGCCCTGCGCATCCTGGACCGCCAGGAGGCCGAGGAGAACCTGAAGCTCCTGCGCGACGTGATCCAGGCCTCCATGGACGCGGGCGTGGAGCAGGACATGCTGTAACCCGGGGGCCCCGGTCCCCCCCCTTCTGCCGGGAGGCCGCCTCCTCCCGCCTCTCCTTTTCCCGCTCCCCCTGACCCTTGTGCCTTGCCATGGGCTGCGTTAGATTCCCGTCACGAGAGAGGAGGAGCGACATGGCTGACGAGACCTGCGGCTGCGGCGAGTCCTACATGGAGGGCATGCCCCTGCCGGATATCACCTTTTCGACCTTTGTCCTGTCCCTGGCCTCCCAGGGCCTCATGCACCTGGGCGAGGAGGCCGACCCCGAGACCGGCCAGGTGCAGTTTCGGCCGCACCTGGCCAAGCAGACCATCGACGTGTTGGCCATGCTCCAGGCCAAGACCGAGAAGGGCCTGGACCCGGACGAGAAGAAGCTCCTGTGCGGCCTGCTCTACAACCTGCGCATGCAGTACGTGAACAAGGTGAAATAGCATGGCCCGGAAGATTCGCGTGGGCCTGGTGGGCGTCACCGGCTACACCGGCATGGAGCTGGCCCGCATCCTGGTGAACCATCCCGGCCTGGAGTTGGTGCGGGCCACCTCGCGCTCCGAGGCCGGGCAGGAACTCCAGTCCCTGTATCCCTTCCTGCGGGGCACGGCCCTGGGCGGCCTCAAGCTCACCGAGCCCGATCCGGCGGACCTGGCCCAGGCCTGCGAACTCTGCTTTTTGGCCGTGCCGCACAAGGCGGCCATGGAGACGGCCGCCGCCCTGCTGGAGGCCGGTCTCAAGGTGGTGGACCTCTCGGCCGACTTCCGTCTGCGCGACAGGGGCGTGTACGAGTCCTGGTACAAGACCGAACACACCCGCGCCGCACTCCTGGACGAGGCCGTGTACGGGCTGGTGGAACTCTATGCCGCGGAGGCGCGCCGGGCGCGGCTGGTGGCCAACCCCGGCTGCTACCCCACGGCCTCCATTCTGGGCCTGGCCCCGGCCCTGGCCGCAGGCCTGGTGGAAACCTCGGGCATCGTCATCGACGCCAAGTCCGGGGCCTCGGGCGCGGGCCGCAAGCCCGGCGTGGCCACGCTCTTCTGCGAGATCCAGGACACGTTTAGGGCCTACGGCCTGCCCACCCACCGGCACACGCCGGAGATCGAGCAGGAGGCCTCGCTCCTGGCCAAGACCGGCATCACGGTGTCCTTCAACACGCACATCCTGCCCATCGACCGGGGCATCCTGGCCACCATCTACACCCAGCTCAAGGACGGGGTCGCGGCCGCGGACGTGCGCGCGGCCTACGAGAAGTTCTGCCAGGGCAAGCCCTGGCTGCGGCTGTTCCCGGCCGGAACCCTGCCCGAGACGCGCTGGGTGCGCGGCACCATGTACTGCGACCTGGGCCTGGTGGTGGACCCGCGCACGGACCGGCTCATCATCCTCTCGGCCATCGACAACCTCTGCCGGGGGGCTTCGGGCCAGGCCGTGGCCAACGCCAACCTCATGCTCGGCCTGCCCGTGGACATGGGCCTGGACCTGGCGCCCATGATGCCGTAAGCCGCGAGGCCTGTCCGCCGCTTCTTCCCCGCGCTCACTTCCGTCCGGCGGGACGGGGTGGGCCACTTCCCCATGCTTGAGCCCGGCGCTTGAGTCTCCCCTCGTTTTCTGGGCAAAAAAAAGGCCGGCGGAACCGGCCTTTCATGGCGCGCTGGCAGAAGCCTAGCACACGTCCTGGAAGGTCACGCGGTCCATGTACTCGGCCTGCTTGCCCTTGTTCCAGCGCGACACCGGCCGGTAGTAGCCCACGATGCGGGTGTAGATCTCGGTCTCGGCCCCGCAGTCCGGGCAGGCCTCCTGCTCGCCGCGCAGGTAGCCATGCTCCTTGCAGATGGAGAAGGTCGGCGTGATGGAGAGATAGGGAATCTTGGTCATGCTGAAGGCCTTGATGATGAACGCCTTGAGGGCCTGGAGGTCGGTGGCGGCCTCGCCCAGGAAGGTGTGGAACACCGTGCCGCCGGTGTACAGGGGCTGGAGCTGGTTCTGGTGCTCGAGCGCCATGATCACGTCGTCGCAGAGGCTCACGGGCAGGGCCGTGGAGTTGGTGTAGTAGGGCGTGTCCGTGCCCTGGGCCACGATCTCGGAGTAGAGGCTCTTGTCGATCTTGGCCAAGCGGTAGCTCGTGCCTTCGGCGGGCGTGGCCTCCAGGTTGTAGAGGTTGCCGGTCTCCTCCTGGAAGCGGGCGGTGAGGTCGCGCAGGTGGTTCAGGGTGCGGCGCATGAAGCGGATGCCGGTCTCGGTCTCGATGCCTTTGCCCAGGAGGTTCAGGCAGGCCTCGTGACCGCCCAGGAGCCCGATGGTGGAGAAATGCCCCTTGTATCCGTTCTTGAGGTAGCGACGGGACCAGGGGAACATGCCGTTCTCCAGGTTGTTGGTGATGAGCTTGCGTTTGAACTCCAGCGAGTTCTTGGCCAGCTCGGCGTACTCCGTGATCAGGTCCAGGAAGTCCTCCTCGCTCTGGGAGAGGTAGGCCAGCTTGGGCAGGTTCAGGGTGACCACGCCGATGGAGCCGGTGAGGTCGCCCGCGCCGAACAGGCCGCCGGTCTTCTTGCGCAGCTCGCGCAGGTCCATCTGGAGCCGACAGCACATGGAGCGCACGTCCTCGGGCGAGAGGTCGGAGTTGATGAAGTTCTGGAAGTAGGGGACCCCGTACTTGGCCGTGAGCTTGAGCAGGAGCTCGCCGATCTCCGAATCCCAGGGGAAGTCCTTGGTCACGTTGTAGGTGGGGATGGGGAAGGAGAAGATGCGGCTGTTGTAGTCGCCCTCGAACATGACCTCCAGGAAGGCCTTGTTGATCATCTCCATCTCGGCGGCGTACTCGCCGTAGGTGGAGTCCATGAGCTTGCCGCCGATGATCACGGCCTCGCCAGCGATGTGCTTGGGCGGCACCAGGTCGAAGGAAAGGTTGGTGAAGGGGCTCTGGCCGCCCCAGCGCGAGGTGGTGTTCAGGTTGAACACGAACTTCTGCATGGCCTGGCGCACTTCGTTGTAGCTGAGCTGGTCGTGGCGCACGAAGGGGGCCAGGTAGGTGTCCACGTTGTTGAAGGCCTGGGCCCCGGCCCATTCGTTCTGGAGCGTGCCCAGGAAGTTGATCATCTGGCCGAGCACGGCGTCGAAGTGCCGGGCCGGACCGGCCGAGGAGCGGCCCTCCAGGTTGAAGCCCTCCAGGAGCAGGTCGCGCAGGCTCCAGCCCGCGCAGTAGCCGGCCAGGCCGAAGGACAGGTCATGGATGTGGAAGTAGCCGTGCTCGTGGGCCAGGCGCACTTCCTCGGGATATTTCTCCAGGGCGTAGCGGGCCTGCACCGTGCCCGAGAGGTGGAGCATGAGGCCCTGGAAGGAGTGGGTCATGTTGGCGTTCTCGGACACGCGCCAGTCGGCCTTGCCGAGGTAGTCGTCGATGATCTCCTTGATGTCCAGGTAGGCCTCGCGCTGGTTGCGCAGCTGGCGGCGCTTCTCGCGGTAGAGCACGTAGCGCCGGGCCACGGAGTAGAGGCGGGACTCCATGAGCACCTGCTCGACCATGTCCTGGACGAACTCCTGCTCCGGAATCTCGATGCCCTCCAGCTTGGCCTCGACCTTCTTGCCCAGACGCTTGGAGAGCAAGGGATCCTTGATCCCGCTGGCCTGCAGGGCCTTGAAGATGGCCTGGGCGATCCTATCCGTGGACCACGTTTCCAACCGGCCGTCGCGCTTCATGATCTGCGAGGGCATACGATCTCCTGGGGGGTCTGTAGGGTTGCAGCGTGAGGGAAAATCCAGAGGGGAGATACCCCCGAGCGGTCTCGAAGTCGTCCGCCGTGAGCAGCGGCACCTGCGTGCAGCGGAAGGTGAAGGCCGCGGGCCGGGCCTGGGCCAGGCTGAACACGGCCTCCAGGTTGGCCCGCGCCTCGGCGGCCGTGACCGCGCCGCCGGTGAGGGCCGGATATTTGAAATAGGGGCCCTTCACGTCCACGGCGCAGAGGTCGGCCAGCCCGGCCTCCAGAGCCTCGGCCAGGACCTCGGGCCGCATGCCGTTGCTGTCCAGCTTCACGGGCAGGTCCAGGCGCTTGATCTCGTAGAGGAGCTCGCCCAGGCCCTCCACGCAGGTGGGCTCGCCGCCCGTGACCGTGACCCCGTCCAGCCAGTGCCTGCGGGCGTCCAGGAAACGCAGCAGCTCGGCGCGGGGCACGCGGGGCTGGCGTTCCATGTTCCAGGCCAGCTCATGGTTGTGGCAGGTGGGGCAGCGCAGGTTGCAGCCGCCCAGGAAGACCACGCAGCAGGACCGGCCGGGCCAGTCGCAGAGCGAGAGGCGCTGCAGGCCGCGGAGGTGGTTCCAGACGTGGGCGTGGTCTTCCATGGCTGCCAGAGAGACGGCGCGCGGCGCCGTGTTGGGGGACCGGTCACAGGGAAGCGGGGAGGGAGAAAAAGGCCCGCTTCCAGAACCTCCAGAGGGGGCCAGCGGAGCACACCCGCGGAGGTCTAAAAAAACACAGCGAACGTGGTGCCAGGTGTAGTGCAACCGCGGATTTTTGTACAGGGGGTCGGCCGGAATTTCTCGCATGCTTTGGCGGCCTTATGCTATTAATGGCAATTACGGGCGATGAGAGGAAACTGGTGAAAGTTTTCCACAGATGCACAAAAAGATTTTTTCCAGGAATACAGGCATTTTTCTAGACATAGTTTAGAAAAAAAATTTTTTGCCGATCCGCTGTCGCATTTTCGACAAGAAGGGGAGGGAAGGAAGGAATATCAAGGCATTGGGCCGTGGTGTAAAAAGACCGTAACACGAACGCGCAGCCAGCGCAAATAGCGGGACTTTTTCCCAGCCGTATTTGATTTCCGGATCAGGCCGCTGGGCATGGCCCTGCGCCTCCGTGCTTGGCAAACACACTGCAATCATTGTACAGAACAACTCGCCGCGCAGAGCGTTTCGTCCGCTTTCCGGCCAGCGTCCCCTGAGAGGTCTGCACGTGGATATCGTCAAGATCGCCAAGCCCTTCGTGAGCGCCACCGTGAGCGTGCTCTCCATGATGGCCATGATCCAGCCCAAGGCGGGCAAGCCCTACGTGAAGCGCGATTCCGTGGCCCGGGGCGACGTCTCGGCCGTGGTCGGGGTCACCGGGGCCTCCAACGGGGTCATTTCCCTGTCGTTTGAGAAGGCCTGCGCCGTGGCTGTGGTCAAGAACATGCTCGGGGACGAGGTCTCGGACATCGTGAACGACGTGAAGGATGCCGTGGGCGAGATCACCAACATGGTTTCGGGCCAAGCCCGCAGCGGGCTGGCCGAGATGGGCCTGATCTTCCAGGCCGGCACGCCCACCGTGATCATGGGCGACAACCACAGCATCTCCCACCTCTCCAAGGGGCCGATCATGGCCATTCCCTTCGAGACCGAGCACGGCGGCTTCACCCTGGAATTCAGCTTCGAGGGCTGAGGCTGTCATGCGTTTCGTGGAATACGTACGCGAGCAGGGCTACCGCCGCTTCCACGGCAGCGTGGACCAGTCGGTCTATCGCGCCTTCGGTTGTCCCCGGCCGGGCAAGGCGGTCTGGCACGTCAAGGACGGCAGCTTCCAGTGCACGGGCTGCCGGGAGCAGTGCGAGACCGACAGCTCCGAAGGTTTCCAGGCGTCCTTGATCTCGCCCAGGGAGGAGCCATGCGTCTGATCCTCGCCGTTCTCGTGAGCCTCTGTCTGGCCGCCCCGGCCGCCGCCGAACAGGCCGGCCCCGACGACATGAACCGCTGTCTCTGCGTGGCGGCCCTGTCGCGGCTGCTCTGCAAGAAGCCCAACGAGATGGCCTTCGTGGTCAAGACCGGCGACGAACTCTACACCTATTCCGTGCACTACGCTGCGGGCGAATCCCGCTTCACCTGCGCCGTGACCGGGGACGCCATCTACGTGCGCGGCGACACCTCGCCCAAGCTTCTGCGGACCATCCCCTACACCCTGAACCCCGCCACCATGTGCGGGAGCTTCTCCTTGCGCCTGCCGGAGTGCGCCATCGGGGGCGAGGTCAAGTGCTGCGCGGTGAAGACCGCCTCGCAGATCAAGAAGGACAAGGAAGACGCCTTCTGGAACCGGCCGGTTCCGGATATCCTCAAGGACGAGCTGCGCTCGGGCACCTTCGGCCAGCCCGATCAGGGCGGGGAGCCCGGCGCGGCGGCTACACCCGCCGGGTCCACGCCAGCAAAGCCATGAGCCCCACAGCGGGCAGGAGCAGGAGCCAGCGGCCGGTGGCTGCGGCGTAGGCCCCGGCTCCGGCCAGGCACAAGGCGTAGGCCCAGGCCTCCAGACCCTTTTTCAGGAAACGCCGCAGGTCCAGGGAAGGCGGTGGCGTCTCCAGGGGTTCCAGGGGGCCGCTGAATCCATCGCCGCCCTGGTTCGGGCCGCTGAGGCCGGACTGGAGCTTCCGGCCGCAGGCCTGGCAGAGGAGTTCCTCGTCGTTGTTGGCGGCGCCGCAGCGGTTGCAGACGATCATGCCCCGTTCTGGCCCAGGCCGGGAAAGGCGTCAAGGTTCCCTGTCCGCTCACCCGATGGCTTGACTTTCCCTGTGCTTTCCTGACACTGAAGGCGCTTTTTTGAATTCCGGGGGAGCGCAGCATGTCCGAAACCGAGCAGAGTCCCGAGACCCAGGCCCAGGCCGCGGTTCCGCCGCAGGACCAGGCCCAGCGGATCACGGCCTATGCGGACAAGCTCGCGCAGCTCAAGGGGCGCAGCGCCCTGCGCGAGGTCATGGAGCGCGAACTGCTGCTCGAGTTCATCCGGACCAACCGCGGCGCCATCAACGAGTTCCCCCTGCTGGAAACCCAGCAGAACAGCATCATCAACCTCATCTGCCAGCGCAGCGGGGACCATCCGGCCTACGAGTACGTGCGCAAGCTCACCGGCTCGTTCATCGTGCTGCTCACCCACTACGCCAAGGCCAAGGACGGGCCGGACCAGGAGCGCGCCGAGCAGCTGCGCGTGCAGCTCGACAACACCGAGGCCCTGCTCATCAAGTGCCTGCAGGGCGTGGTCTATGCCCTGGGGCTCATCACCGACAATTTCGAGGAGCTGGTCCTGCGGCACTTCGGCTCCCAGGGCCTGGAGAAGTACAACGCCCTCATCCAGCAGATGGAGCTGGACCAGAACTTCTGGCGGGCCTTCATCGAGCGCTTCGTGGCCAGCCAGGTCAAGGCCGCCTACGAGGACATCCAGGCCAACGAGCGCTACGCCCTGACCCGCGAGGGCCAGCAGCTCTTCATCCGCTACGCCTTCGACGACATCCTGGCCCGGCTCAACCCCACCAGCGCGGCCATCGAGAAGACCCGCATCCAGTCGGCCTTCGAGCGTTCGGCCTCGGACCCCGAGGAGCAGAAGACCCAGAAGGTGGTGCTCTCCTGCCTGAACAAGGGGCTGGCCTTCATGCCCGAGGGCGTGCTGTCGCGGGCCGACGTGGAGTTCGTGGCCCGCATCGTGTGCATCGACGAGGCCATGCGCGAGCTGCGCGACCGCTACCTGCAGCACCTCTGGGCCGTCCGCAACCCGGGCGAGGCGAGCGGCGAGGCTCCGGCAACGGACCCCCGGGCCCTCCAGTTCCAGGTGGACCAGGCCGTGGCCGAGGGCGTGGGCGCGGTCATCGCCGTGGGCGTGACCCGCGAGAATTTCGCCCAGGCCCTGAACGCCTTTGCCCCGGCCGCGACCGAGAGCATCAAGGCGCTCATGGGCGCCTTCGACTTCGAGTCCCTGGAGCGGGTGCTCTTCTACCTGCTGGAGAACCAGTTCCTGCACCTGCTGCGCGACCTGGCCGCGCCCGAGGGCGGCAAGGTCCTGGTGCGGTCCCTGCGCCTGCGGCGCGTCGCGCAGCAGGAGGTGGAGGCGCTCTTCGCCAAGGGCCTGACCAAGATCCGCAAGGCCAAGATCTGGACCCAGGACCAGGCCCGGCCAGAAATGCTCGTGTTCCGTCAGCGCACCGGCCGGGAGCTGGCGGCCACCATGACCCTGCTGCAGATGGAGGAGCCGCTCAGCCTGGCTGTGCTGGCTCTGTGGGAGGCCGCTGGTCTCAAGGTCGAGGCCGTGGCCCAAGTGGATCTGGACATGGTGGCGCGGACCAGCACGAACATGCGGGTGCGCCTGGCCGAGATACTGGCCCGTTTCGGCATCCACAGGAGCCGCAAGGAACCGGTCGCGGAGCCTGCCGCGGAACCGGCGGCGGGCGGAGAGAATCCGGCCTAGCCGGCCGGGGCGGCGGCGAGCCTAGCCGCCCAGGTAGGCCTTTTTGACCTCAGGGTCGTTCATGAGCGTGTCGCAGGGTCCCTGCGCCACGATCTCCCCGGTATCGATGACGTAGCCGCGGTGGGCGAACGTGAGCGCCAGCTTGGCGTTCTGCTCCACCAGCAGGATGGTCAGGCCCTGGTTGTTCAGCTCCTTGAGGGTGCGGAACATGTCGTACATCAGGAGCGGGGCCAGGCCCATGCTCGGCTCGTCGAGCATGATGAAGGAGCAGCGCGACATGAGCGCCCGGCCCACGGCCAGCATCTGCTGCTCGCCGCCGGAGAGCGACTCGCTGCGCTGCTTGCGGCGCTCGGCCAGGCGGGGGAACAGGCCATAGACCCGCTCGTAGTCGCGGTTGATGTCGGCCTCGGGGTCCTTGCGGGCGTAGGTGGCCAGCTTGAGATTCTCCTCCACGGTGAGGTTGCCGAAGATGTGCCGTCCCTCGGGCACGAGCACCGCGTGCAGATCGGCCACCACCTTGTCCGGGGCCACGCCCAGGATGCTCCTGCCCTGGTAGAGGATGTCGCCCTCCACCACTTTGGGCCCCTCGGGCGGAAAGACCCGGCTGATGGACAGCAGCGTGGTGGTCTTGCCCGCGCCGTTGGCCCCGATGAGGGTGACGATCTCGCCCTCCTCCACGTGGAAGGTCAGGCCGTGCAGGGCCTCAATGCTGCCGTAGCGGACCTTGAGCCCGTTCACTTCCAAAAGCTTGCTCACAGCGTGTGGTCTCCCAGATAGGCCTTGATCACGGTGGGGTTGCTCTGGATCTGCTCCGGGGTGCCCTCGGCGATGGTGGCCCCGAAGTCGATGACCTTGATCCAGGAGCAGAGGCTCATGACCACCTTCATCTGGTGTTCGATCATCCAGATGGTGATGGGAAATTCGTCGTGGATCCAGCGGACCAGCTTGATGAGCCCGTCCACGTCCGAGGAATTGAGGCCCGCCGCGGGCTCGTCCAGGAGCAGGAGCTTGGGCTTCACGGACATGGCCCGGGCGATCTCCACCCTGCGCTGCAGGCCGTAGGGCAGGTTCTTGGGATATTCCTGGGCGAACTGCTTGAGGTCCATGGCCTCCAGGAGTTCGTAGGCGATGGCTTCGATCTTGCGCTCGTTCTCCACGTAGCGTTTGGAGCGGCGCAGGGCGTCGAACAGGCCGTAGCCCATGCGGTAATGCTGGGACACGCGGATGTTGTCCAGCACGGTCATGTCGTGCCAGAGGCGGATGTTCTGGAAGGTCCGGGCCACGCCCAGGGCCGTGACCTGGTGGGGGCGCAGGCCGCGGGTCTTGGTCCCGTCCAGGATGATCTCGCCGTCGGTGGGCTGGTAGAAGCCGGAGACCAGGTTGAAGACCGTGGTCTTGCCCGCGCCGTTGGGGCCGATGAGCCCCACCAGCTCGCCGCCCGCAAGCTCGATGTTGAAGTCCGACACGGCCAAGAGTCCGCCGAACTTCTGGGTCAATCCGTTAACGGAGAGAAGGGCCATCGTTTCCTCTACTTGAACGTGAAGTATTTGCGCAGCCTGGGGAACAGATCCGGGAGCTCCTTGTTGCCCATGATGCCCTCGGGGCGGAACTGCATGAGCAGGATGAGGATCAGGGGCACGATGACCCACTTGTAGATCTGCAGGGGCCGCAGGGCCTCCAGGAGGAGGGTGAAGAGCACGGCCGAGAGCACCGAGCCCGAAAGCGACCCCATGCCGCCTAGATAGACCATGACCATGGCCTCGGTGGACTTGAGGATGTCGAAGGAGCCGGGATTCACGTAGCCCACCACGTGGGCGTAGAGCGCTCCGGCCACGCCGGCCAGGCCCGAGGAGAGCATGAAGGTCACCAGCTTGATGCGGTTGGTGTCCACGCTCATGATCTCGGCCGCGATCTCGTCCTGGCACACGGCGTTCACACCCTTGCCGAAGGTGGAGGAGATGTAGCGCCGGATGAGGGCCACCGAAGCGAAGGCCCCAATGAGGACCCAGATCATCATCCAGGGCAGGTTCACCACGCCCTCCATGGCCGAGATGGCTGGGCGCATGCCGGTGAGTCCGCGCGGGCCGCCGATGACGTCCAGGTTCTGGATGGACGAGATGACCATGTAGTTCACGGCCAGGGTGATGATGGCCAGGTAGTCGCCGCGGGTCTTGAACGAGGGCACGGCCACGATGATGCCCACCAGGGCCGCGGCGATCCCGGCCGCCAGGAGCACCAGCGGAAAGAGCACCAGGGACGAGGCGGAGGGCAAGAGCGCGGCTCCGAAGAGCTTGCTGTTGGTGAAGAGGAACATGGAGGCCAGCGAACCCACGTAGGCGCCCACGCACATGAAACCGCCGTGGCCGCAGGAGAACTCGCCCATGTTGCCGTTCACCAGGTTGAGGCTCGAGGACATGATCACGTTGATGGCCATGAACATGATCACGGACTGGACGTAGAGGTCGATGGCCCCGAACTGGGACAGGGCCACGATGACCGCGGCTGCGGCCAGGAGCAGGAGATTCAGTGCGTATCGTTGCATCGTGGATTCCTAGATCTTCTGGTGCTTGGCCACGCCGAAGATGCCGGTGGGCTTGCGCCACATGATGAGCAGGAGCACCGTGAAGGCGATGAGGTCGCGCAGGGTGGAGGGGAACACGGCGGCCACCCCGATCTCCAGGAAGGCCAGGAGGAAGCCGCCCACGAAGGCGCCGCGGATGTCGCCGATGCCGCCGACCACCGCGGCGATGAAGGCCTTCCAGCCGATGAGCGCGCCCATGTAGGGCTCCAGCACCGGATAGGCCATGGCGAAGAGCAGCCCGGCCAGCCCGGCCATGCTCGAGCCCAGAATGAAGGTGAAGACGATGATGGTGTCCACCGGAATGCCCATGAGCGGGATGGCGAACTTGTCCCAGGAGATGCCGCGCATGGCCATGCCGATCTTGGTTTTCGTGACGATGAACTGGAGCAGAAGGAACACGGCGATGGCCGCGAAGATGACCACCACCTTCAGGTTGGTCACCGACAGCCCGCCGAAGGTATAGACCGTTTTTTCCAGGAGTTCCGGGAAGTTCTTGCGGCTGGCGCCGAGCAGGGCCAGGTTCCCGTTCTCCAGGATGAGGCCGCACATGAGCGCGGTGATGACCACGTACAGCCGGTGCGCGCCCTTGCGGCGCAAGGGGCGATAGGCCACCCGCTCCAGCGTCACGCCCACGCAGGCGGTGAGGATCATGGTCAGGGGCACGGTCAGGGCCAGGGTGGCCGCCGGGGGCAGGCCCACCGTGGCCAGGAGCAGGGTGGCCACGAAGTAGGCGATGTAGGCGCCGACCATGAACACGTCGCCGTGGGCGAAGTTGATGAGCAGGAGCACCCCGTAAACCAGGGTGTAGCCCAGGGCGATGAGGGCGTAGAAACTGCCCCACTGGAGCGCGTTCAGGATGTTCTGGAAGACGAATTCCACGTCAGGTCCTCGTGCGGATGTCCGGATGGATTGGGGCTTGCGTCCCGCCTCGGGGCTTCATGCCCGCTTTGCGCCGAAAATGCAAAACCCTTGAAAAGCGGCGGGGACCGTGAGGTCCCCGCCGCGATCAAAGGCTTTGCGGGACTACGGGCAGACGGACTCGGCGAAGACGAACTGGCCGTCCTCGCTGATGCGCACGACCACCGCGCACTTGATCGGGTCGCCTTCGGCGTCGAACTTCATGGAGCCGGTGATGCCCTTGAACTCCTTGATGTTCGCCATGGCCTCACGGATGGCCTTGCGCTCGGCCTTCACGTCGCCGGAAACCTTGCCGGCGTCCTGGATGGCCTGGAGCACGATGCGGGTAGCGTCCCAGGTCAGGGCGGCGACGTCGTCCGGGATGTAGCCGTACTTCTGGTTGTAGCGGTCGATGAAGACCTTGGTGTCGCCCTGGGCGCCGGCGGCGGCGTAGTGGGTGGAGAAGAACTGGCCCACGCAGTCCTTGCCGCACAGGGTCATGAGCTCGGCGGAGCCCCAGGCGTCGGAGCCCATGAAGGGGCCGGTCCAGCCCAGGTCATGGGCCTGCTTCACGATGAGGGCGACCTGATTGTAGTTGTCCGGGATGAAGATGAAGTCAGGCTTGGCGCCGATGATTTTGGTCAGCTGGGCCGAGAAGTCCTGGTCCTTGGTGCCGTGGGACTCGAAGGCCACCACGGTGCCGGCGCCCATCTTCTTCTCCCACTCGGCCTTGAAGATTTCGGCCAGGCCCTTGGAGTAGTCGTTGGCGATGTCGAAGATGACCGCGGCGGTCTTGGCGCCGAACTGCTTGGCCGAGAAGTTCACGGCCACGGGGCCCTGGAAGGGGTCCAGGAAGGCCGCGCGGAAGACCCACGGACGGCCCTTGGTGGTGTCGGGGTTGGTGGACCAGGGCGAGACCATGGGCGTCTCGCGCTCATTGCAGATGCCGCCGGCGGGCACGGCCTGCTTGGAGGAGTTGGGGCCGACGATGGCCACCACGCCGTCCTGCTCGATGAGCTTGAGGGCCGCGTTCACCGCGGACTCGGCCTTGGCCTCGTTGTCCTGGTAGATGAATTCGAGCTTGTATTTCTTGCCGCCCACTTCCAGGCCGCCCTGGGAGTTGATGTCCTCCTTGAGCATTTCGGCCGCGAACTTGGAGGCCTCGCCCACCTTGGGGATATCGCCGGTCAGCTCAATGTTGAAGCCCACCTTGATGGTATCGGGCTCCTTGCTGCAACCGGCCAGGAGCAGGGCGCCGAGGACAAGGGCCAGCGCCAGCAGGGACAGTCTGCCGAAAATCTTCATCATCAACCTCCTCTCGTATGGGAAAACCTTGGTGTTTTTCAGGTCACACACGCAGGCCTGAGGCATACCGCAATTCGGGGTGAAAAAAAAGGGCTTTCTCCATCCAGCGCGGCTTCTCAAAAATGTCACAGGCGGGTGACGCAGGGCTTGCGGGCCGCCGTTTGCGGGGCCGAAGCGCGCATTGCGCGAAAAAGGGAACTGCTGTAGAGGGGGGCGAAACATCGCCCGGGAACAGGGGGGAGGCATGTCCGAGAAAGCGCTGGCCAAGATCCGCGACCACGCCCGCAGGGGGCTGGAGGCCCGGGAACGGTTTTTCGACGAGAGTTCCGGCCTGCTCGTGGAGATCGCCCGCTCCATGGCCGTGTGCCTGGCCCGCGGCGGCAAGATTCTCTTCTGCGGCAACGGCGGCAGCGCCGCCGACAGCCAGCACTTGGCCGCGGAATTCGTGAACCGCTTTCTCCTGGAGCGGCCGCCCCTGCCGGCCGTGGCCCTGACCACGGACACCTCCATCCTCACGGCCATCGGCAATGATTACGGCTTCGACCAGATCTTCGAAAAGCAGGTCCAGGCCCTGGGCAACCGGGGCGACGTGCTCGTGGGCCTGTCCACCTCGGGCTCCAGCCCCAATGTGCTGGCCGCCCTGCGTGAAGGCCGCCGCCGCGGCCTGACCACCGTGGGCCTCACCGGGATGCAGGGGGCCGAGATGCAGCCCCTGTGCGACTTCCTGATCCAGGTGCCGAGCCGGGAGACCCCCGTGGTCCAGGAGGTGCACATCGCGGCCGGGCACATGCTCTGCCACGTGGTGGACCACTTCCTGTTCGAGTCCGTGCTCGAACTCAATCCCTATCTGTCGGGCGGGGAGTAGGCGGGGCCGGAGCCGGTCTCAGTCCTGTTCCGCGTCGTCCTTCCGGCCTTCCTCGGGGACCCGGGTGGCGTCCTCCGGCAGCTCGCGCCGGATGCGCACCGTGAGCCCGCGTCCGCCCAGACGTTCGGCCAGAAGCCCGGCCAGCTCCCGGCTGGGCACCGTGGCCAGCACCAGCTGGGCGCGGTCCGTCTCGTCCCAGACCCAGAGACACTGCGGCAAGTGGATGCCGCGCAGGGCCACGGCCTCGCAGAGCCTGGCCCGGGCCGCGTCGCGCTCCTCGAAAGAGAGCCCGGCAAAGGACTCGCCCAGGGCCAGCACCCACCAGCCCAGCCTGCCCGTGCGCGCGTGCCGGCGGGAGCGGGCCAGGGAACGCAGCCGGGCCAGGGCCAGTTCCAGGCGTTCCAGGTCCTGGGTCACGGGCGGGCTCCAGCGGGGCGGGGGATGAGGGCCTGGGCGAAGAAGGCCAGGGCGGCCACGGCGATGATGGCCGCGCCCGAGGTCAGGTCCAGGGAATAGGCCAGGGCCAGTCCCAGGATGCAGAACAGGGCGCTCAGGCCCGCGGCCAGGGCCATCATGGCCCCCAGGGAGCGCGCCCGGCGCTCGGCGATGAAGGGCGGGATGGTGAGCAGGGCGATGACCAGGATCAACCCCACCACCCGGATGATCATGACCACGCAGAGCGCGGTGAGGGCCAGCAGCAGGGTATGGAGCAGGGCCACGGGCAGGCCCCGGGCGCGGGCGAAGTCTTCGTCGAAGGACAGGGCCAGGAAGCCGCGGTAGCAGGCCAGCACCGCGGCCAGGACCACGGCCGCCAGCCCGGCCATGAGCCAGAGGTCCGAGCGGGGCACGGCCAGGATGCTGCCGAAGAGGTAGCTCATGAGATCGGCCTTGTAGCCCGGGGTCAGGTCCACCAGGATGATGCCCAGGGCCATGCCCGAGGCCCAGAGCACGCCGATGACCGTGTCGGCCCGCTCCCGGGCCTTGAGGGTCACGGCGGCCATGATCAGGGCGCAGGCCACGGCGAAGGCCGCGGTCACGGGCAGCACGGGCAGTCCGGCGAACAGGGCCAAGCCGACGCCGCCGTAGGCCGCGTGCGCGATGCCCCCGGACAGGAACACGATGCGGTTGACCACCACCAGGGTGCCGATGACGCCGCAGATGCAACTGGCCAGCAGCCCGGCCAGCAGGGCGTTGCGCATGAATTCGAAATGCAGGGCCTCGAGCATATTTGTCCTTGTAATGATCAAAAAAATAGTCAATAAAAACACTATTGTTGATTCATCTGAACAATAATGAACAACAATTGATCAATTATGGCTTGTCACTGGCCTTGGGCTCGAACGCCGGCAGGTTCAGACCGCAATGCGGGCCGTGGCCGTGGGTCACCAGGTCCACGGGGCAGCACTCGGCTGCGCCGCCGCCGTAAACCGTGTGGAATATCTCCGGGGTGAGCACCGGCGCCGGGTGCGAGTGCAGGGTCCGGTTCACGCAGGCCACGGCCGTGACCCCGCGGGAGAGCACGGACACGTCGTGGCTGACCATGACGATGGTCATTTCCCGGTTCAGGTCCGCCAGGAGCCGGAGCAGGCCGTCGCGTGCCACGGGGTCCACGCTGGCCGTGGGTTCGTCCAGGAGCAGAAGCCGCGGCCCTGAGACCAGGGCCCGGGCGATGAAGGCCCGCTGCCGCTGGCCGCCGGACAGGTCGCCCAGGGAGCGTTCGGCCTGGTCGGCCAGGTCCACGCGCTCCAGGGCCTTGCGGCCCAGTTCGCGTTCCTGGCGGCTCGGCCGCAGGCCGCGGATGCCCGCCAGCCCCGGCCGCACCAGGCCCAGGATCACGGCGTCCAGGACCGTGATGGGAAAACCGCGGCCTGTGCGGGTGGTCTGGGGGAGGTAGCCGATGAGGCCGCCGCTTTGGCCCGGCGCCCGCCCCAGGACGCGGACCGTGCCGGACTTGGGGCTGACGAGGCCAAGCAGGAGCTTGAGCAGGGTGGATTTTCCCCCGCCGTTGGGTCCGAGCACGGCCAGGTAGGCGCCCTCGGGCACCTCCAGGTTGATGCCGTCGAGCACGGGCGAGCCGTTGTAGGCGAAATGGACGTCGCGCAGTTCAATGGCGTTCATGGAACTCTCAGGCACAGGGCCGCGCGGATGCGCCGGGCCGCGGCCAGCAGGTTGTCGTCATAGTCCCGGGCCAGGGGATCGGCCGGGAAGACCTGGGTCTTGAGCCGCAGGGCCAGGGCCCGGGCCGCCTTGGAGCCGCAACGGGGCCGGTCCAGGACGTATTGCGCTCCGCAACGCTTGGCCCGGAGCAGGGCCTGCTTGAGCGTGGAGGGCGCCGGGGCGTCCAGGGGCCCGGCCATGGCCACCTGTTCCAGGCCCCGGGCCCGGGCCAGCCAGATCCAGTCCGGCCAGCCGGTGAAAAACAGGGTGCGGTCCCCCTGGCCCTGGAACAGGGCGGTCAGCTCCTGGTCCAGCTTGTCCAGCCGTTCCTCCAGGGCCTGGAGGTTGCGTTCATACTCATCGGCCCGTTCCGGGTCCAGGGATTCCAGGGCCTGCGCCGCGCGGCGGGCCAGCACCCCGGCCCGGGCCGGGTCCAGCCAGACCCCGAAGAGGTCGCGGTCCCCGCCCTCGACCAGGCCCGCGCCGAGCACGACCACGTGCAGGTCCGGCCGGGTTTCCAGCAGAAGCGCCAGCCAAGGGTCCTCGAAGGACCCGCCCACCAGGAAGATCAAGTGGGAGGCTGCGGCGGCCTGCAAGGCCTGGGGATCGGGCCGGAAGGTCTCGGGACAGGCCGACTCGGGCAGGAGCGTGTCCACGGAGGCCTGCTTTCCGGCCACGCTCTGCACCAGCCAGGCCAGGGGCGCCACGCTGGCGGTGAGACGCAAGGGCTGGGCCAGGGATGTCGCCGGAAGCAGGAGCAGGAGCGGCACGAACAGCCGCAGCAGGCGTTTCACGCGGACCTCCAGGCCTCTGGATGGTACAGCAACCCGCTTGCCTGTCAATGGGTGATGCGCTAGACCGGGGCCGGGGGGAGCATGGCCGAGACCTGGATCGAGCTTCTTGGCCTGGCGGCCGGCGTCCTGACCACGGGGGCCTTCCTGCCGCAGGCGCTCAAGACCTGGCGCACCCGTGCGGTGCGCGACCTCTCCCTGCCCATGTACCTGGCCCTGAGCGCCGGGGTCTTCCTTTGGATGCTTTACGGCCTGTTCCGGGGCTCGGTGTCCATCGTGCTGGCCAACGGCGTCACCTGCGCCCTGTCCGTGTCCATCCTGGTCATGAAGCTGCGCTACGGCCGCCGGTCAGGCCGCTGAAAAATCCGCAGAGGCAGCGTTGCGTCAAAAAACGGGCATCCTCGCGCAGGGGCGATAGACGTCGGCCGTGCTTTTCTTGCGCGCCTTGCCCGCGCGGTTTTTGAACGGCCTGCGGGGAAGGGCCTCTGCATAACATCCCCTAGGCCAGCCAGGCCCAGGCCCAGGCCGCGGGCAGCAGGCCCAGGGCCAGGAGTCCCAGGCTCAGGTCCAGGCCGCGCGAGGGCGCGCCCAGGCGTCCCAGGCCCAGGCCCGCGGCGAGCCCCAGGGCCAGCCCGGCGGCGAATCCCAGCAGGTGCGCGCCCAGGTCCGTGTTCTCTCCGGCCGTACCGAGCATGGCCAGGAGCCCCAGGCCCGCGGCCACGGGCACGGCGAAGCCCCGGAAGTCCAGGCCGCGGCCTGCGGCGCGCAGGCCCGAGAGGATGCCCGCGGCCCCGAACACGGCCGTGGAAAAGCCGATGGAGCCGTGCTCCGGGCTCTGGATCAGGGCGTTGCCCACGTTGCCCAGGACGCCGGAGGCCAGGATCAGGAACCAGCCCAACCCGCTGCCCAGCTCGCGGCAGAGCAGGCCCGCAAAGACCCCGCCCACCACGGCGTTGGCCGCCACGTGGGCCGCGTCGGCGTGCAGGGTCAGGGCCGTGGCCGCCCGCCACCACTGGCCTTCCAGCAGGAGCAGGGCCCGGACCTGGCCCAGGTCCAGCCAGTGCTGGGGGTAGAGCCCCAGGCCGGGCCAGGGGCGGCTCACGAAGGCGAAGAAGAGGATGAGGCCGGTCATGGCCGCCCAGGTGGGGGCGTCGCTGCGCCGCGGCCCGGGCAGGTCCCGGGGCGGGTGCGGATCCTGGGGCTGGCCGGGATTCTCGTCCAGGAACAGGCCGATCTCCCGTGCGGCCTTGTCCGCGTACCAGGCCGGGGTCTCCAGGACCCAGCCCCGGCCCTGCTGGCGCAGCCGGTGCGGCACGCGGCGGGACTCCAGGGCCAGGGACCAGGCCTTGGCCTCGGTCCGTTCCAGCAGGCCCGCGTCCTCGCCGCGCACCAGGGCGGCCAGGTTCAGCCAGGAGGGCCGGAAGACCCGGCGCATGAGGCTCGGCGGCCGTCGCGGCGGCAGGGGCGGCATGGGGGCAGTGTAAAGGAAACGTCCGCGATGGCAAGGCCGTCAGCCGCGGCGCTTGACATCGCCGCGCCAGGAATTGAGCGGCGCGCAGCAGCCCTGGCCCGCCTGGAGCTCGGCCAGGTCCAGCCCGGGCCTGGGTTCAACGATGAGGCGGCAGAGGTAGCGGCCTGCGCCTTCGTCCCAGAGCAGCTCGGGGCAGCGCGGCAGATAGCCGTGCAGGCTGTGGGAGACCCCGCACTGGTTGTCCAGGCAGCACCAGCCGCAGCCCACGCAGGGCAGGCTCATGGGTGGACCGTGGATGCGGCGTGAGGCACGTCGTTTCCTTGCGTCAGAGGTGGCCGCGGACCGGCTGGGCCGCGGTGCGCTTCGCAGCCTAATCCCCGGGCTGCGAAAGCGGAAGCATTATCATGTATCAGAGACTTGGCAGGCGGTCCGCGACTCTGCTAAGGTCCTCCCAACACGGAGAAAACCGCATGGACAGCCTCGCCGCGGCCCCGGCCTGGGTCAAGCACGGTCTGGAGTGGGTGGGATTCCTCTGCATCAGCGTGGCCATCGTCCTGGTGGTCAAGCACTTCACCGTGGACATCCGCTCCGGCGACCTGGTGGGCAGTTCCTCGTTCCGGCGCTGGAAGCGGCTCGGCTTCTACTGCCTGGTGCTGGCCGCGGGTCTGGTGGCCCAGCGCATCGCCCAGGCCATCTAGGGGGCTCCCCATGAAATCCTTCCGCCAGGAACTCTGGTTCCAGGTGCCCGGCCGCCGGGGGTTCGTGAACATCACGCCCCAGGTGGAGCAGTGCCTAGCCGAAAGCGGCGTCCGCGAAGGGCTCTGCCTGGTGAACGCCATGCACATCACGGCCAGCGTGTTCATCAACGACGACGAGCCCGGCCTGCACCAGGACTACGAGATCTGGCTGGAAAAGCTGGCCCCGCACGAGCCCGTGTCGCAGTACCGCCACAACGCTTACGAGGACAACGCGGACGCGCACCTGAAGCGCCAGATCATGGGCCGCGAGGTGGTGGTGGCGGTTACCGAGGGCAGGCTCGACTTCGGGCCCTGGGAGCAGATCTTCTACGGCGAGTTCGACGGCCGCAGGAAAAAGCGGGTGCTGGTGAAGATCATCGGGGAGTAGCCGCGGCCCCGCGCCGCGTGAAGATCACCGCGCCGATGACTGCGGTGAAGGGCGCGGTGGTCACCAGCCCGAACGACCCCACCAGGGTGTTGAAGACCTCGGCCGCCACGTAGTTCAGGTTGAAGAGATTGGCCACGGGCACGCCCTGGGCCATGAAGATCATGAGCAGGCTCATGTACCCGCCGGAATAGGCCAGAAGCAGGGTGGTGGTCATGGTTCCGGTCACCGCCCGCCCCACCGAGAATCCCGAGCGCAGCGCCTCCGTGAAGCGCAGGTCCGGCTTCTTGAGCAGGACCTCGTTCTGCGACGCGGCCACGTCCATGGCCAGGTCCATGACCGCCCCGGCCGAGGCCAGGAAGATGCCCGAGAGGAAGATGCGGGTCAGGTTCAGGTGGCCGAAGCCGGTGTAGAGGAGCGTCTCGGAAAAGGGCTTCACCGCGCCGCTCAAGTGGAAACCGGGCGAGAGGAGCACGGCCGTGGCGCAGGTCACCACCAGCCCGGCCAGGGAGCCCAGGAAGGCCGCCAGGCTCTTGCGCGAGAGCCCGCCCACCAGGAGGATCACCGCGGCGATGATGGCCGCGGACAGGCCCAGGGTGAGCCAGATGGGGTCCAGGCCCCGGAGCAGCCCGGGCACCAGGATCTTCCAGATGGCCAGGCCGGTGAAGACGAAGGAGAGCAGGGCGCGCAGGCCCGTGAACCCGCCGTAGAGCGCCAGCAGGCCCGCGAACAGGCCGAAGAGGATGAGCTCCAGGTGCAGGCGGTAGTGGTCCTGGGGGTTGACCCGGGAGATGTCGCCGTCCGGCGTGGTGGTGATCACGGCCAGGGCCGTGTCGCCCACCTGGAAATACTTGTCCATCTCCAGCTTGCCCAGGAGCTGGTTGTCGCCCTCCACCTCCCGGCCCGCAAAGGGGCCGTCCAGGATGCGCATTGTGAGCGTCTGCCAGCCGGTCTTGAGGATGCCCAGCTGGAGCACGCGGCTGTTGTCCACCGCCAGGACCTCGGCCCGGGCGCGCAGGGCGGTCTGGTCCACGCGCTCCTCGAAGCCCGTGGGCAGGAACCAGAGCAGGACGGACAGGGCCAGGAAAAGCAGCGTCAGGACCAGGTCGCGCCGGGCGCGCAGGGAGTCGGGCATGGAGGGGTTCCGCGGGAGACCGGAGCGGCGGTTCGCCCGCCGCCCCGGGTCGGGGTTCAGCGCTGGGTCAGGACCGCGGGATTGGGATTGATCCCCATGGCCTGGGCCAGTTTCTTGAAGATGTCCGTGTTGTCGTAGTAGCCCGCGAAGAGCTGGCCGCCCACGCCCTGGGCCGCGGTGGCCACGGGCACGCCGGTGTGGGAGTAGGTGGTCCAGCCCAGGCCGGCCTTCTGGTTCAGCAGGTGGGTGGCGGTGACGGTGAGCGGGTCGTAGCCGCCGTAGAGCAGGTAGCCCTGCTCGTCCTTGGAGGCCTCCTTCTCGCCCGCCAGGGTGCGCTGGAAGGCCTCGCGCAGCTGGGCCGCCTCGTAGTCCTTGAGCACGAGCCGGTCGGTCTTGGCGTCGCCCGCGAACTTGAGCCCGAAGTGCTCGGTGATGAGCGGGGCCACGTCTTCGAAGCGGCAGTTGGTCCCGCAGGAGGCCTTGTACTTGGCCAGGATGTCGTCCTTGAAGGCCTGGAACGAGGTCTTCTGGCCGTCCAGCACGGTGAAGAAGTTGTCGTACTTGGTGCCCGCGAAGCCCACGGTGAGGCCGCCGGTCTCGTGGTCGCCGGTGACCACGATGAGGGTCTCCTTGGGGTGTTTGGCCAGGAACTTCTGGGCCTCGGCGATGGCCGCGTTGAAGGCCGTCAGGTCGCCCAGCACGGTCATGGCGTCGTTGGCGTGGCAGGCCCAGTCGATCTTGCCGCCCTCCACCATGAGGAAGAAGCCTTTGGGGTTGTCGAGCATCTCGATGGCCTTGGCGGTGAACTCGGCCAGGGTGATGTCCGGATTTCTGGCGTCGATGGCGTAGGGCAGGGCCTCCTCGTCAGGCAGGCGCGTGTTCATGGCGATGGCCTTGCCGGACTTGGGGCTGAGCTTTTCGAAGGCGGCGCGGTCCGCGGCCACGGCGTAGCCGGCCTTTTTCGCGGCGTCCAGCACGTTGCCCTGGGGATTCTTGGACTTCTTGCCGTCCGGGTCCAGGAAGCCGCCGCCGCCGAAGAAGTCGAAGTTGCTCTTGGGGAGCTCCAGGCCGATCTCGTAGTAGGAGCGCCGCGATTCCTGGTGGGCGTAGAAGGCCGCCGGAGTGGCGTGGTCCAGGGACACGCTGGTGACGATGCCCACCTTCTGGCCGCGGGCCTTGGCCAGCTCCGCGATGCTCTGGAAGGGCTTCTTGTTCGCGTCCATGCCCAGGGCGGCGTTGTAGGTCTTCACCCCGCAGGCCATGGCCGTGCCCGCGGCCGCGGAATCCGTGATGGGCGACTCCGAGGAATAGGTGGTGGTGATGCCCTGGTAGGGCATGCCGGTCATGACCAGCCGGCTTTCGCCGATCTTGCCCTCCTTGGCCGCGTAGTAGAACTGGGCCGCGCTGATCTGGGGCAGGCCCATGCCGTCGCCGATGAACAGGAACACGTAGCGGGGCCTGGCGGGGGAATCGCCCGCCGCGGCCTGGGCCATGGGCAGGATGAGCAGCGCGGCCAGCAGGAAGGCGGTCGCGCGAAGGGAAAGAAGAGTGCGCATGACGGTCTGTCCTCCAGGTTGATGGGGTGCCGGGAAACCGACCGGAAGTATCCGCGATTTCGGTAACAGAAACGTGGCGGGACGGAAACAGTTTACGGACGGCGGCGTCTCGCCGGAGGCGCCGCCGCCCGCCGCGATCAGGCGCGCATCTTGAGGATCAGGGACTGGAGGTCCAGGGCCTGGCGCGAGCGGGTCATGCCATCGGCGGTCTGGGCCGGGACCCGGCTGATCTCGCCCACGCTCTTGCCGATGAGCGTGTCGGCCCGGCCCTCGCACTCCATGAGCCGGACCATCTGGTTGTTGATGAAGGTGACGCGGTTGGCCGTGTCCGTGACCAGGCAGGGGGTGCTGATGGCGTGCAGGATGCCCTGGGCGAAGCCGAGGCGCACCTTGAGCTCGCCGACCATGGCCAGGATGTTGGCCGAGAGCGCGGCCAGCTCGCCGCCGAAGCGGCCCTCGATGCGGGCCTTGAGGTCGCCGCCGGCCACCTGCTGGGTGAAGGCCTGGATTTGGCGCAGGGGCCGGGGCACGCTGCGGCCGATGAGATAGACCAGGAGCAGGGCGATGACCAGGGCCACGGCCGTGGAGACCAGGGACGCCAGCCGGGTGCCCTTGTAGTCGTCGATGCGCTTGTTCAGGAGCACGTCCAGCTCGTCCGTGGCGGCGTTCCAGAGGCCGAAGCTCGAATCCAGCGCGGCCTGGCCTGGGTCTGAGGCAGGGCCAGGAGCGTGATGTCCATCATGTAGTAGCTGTCCAGGTCCGGATCCAGGATGATGTTGGAGGTGTCGCCGGCATGGGTGATCATGTCGCGCACGTCCTGGACCAGGGAGGCGTGCTCCTCGGCCATGGGCGCGGCGTCGGATTTCAGCGCGCCACTTCGCCTCCAGGAGCGGGACCTTGAGGTGCGAGCGTTTGCGCAGGGCCAGACCCGCGTCGGTGAACTGGAGGTCCTCGCCGTAGCGGCGGTTGACCTCCGCGAGTTCGACGAAGGCCTGGTCCACGCGGCGGCGGACATCGGCCAGCTGGCCGTCCAGGACGCTTGCGCCCTGGCTCATGCGGGCGAGCAGCCGTTGGTGCGCGGGCAGGGCCTCCAGGAGCTTCTCCAGGGGCCGTTGGTAGGCGTCGCCGTAGAACTCCATGGCCGAGAACCGGATGCTTGCGTTCACTCCGGCGACCATGAAATAGAGCAAGACAGCGATGGGAAGGGCAAAGGCGAGGCTGCCGACGGTCAACTTGGTAGTGATCTTCACTTTTCTGCAAAAATGTCCATGATAGCCCACAACATCTCCACGCATGGTGACAATCTCAAACAAAAAAATCAAGTAATTGTTGGTAGTTTGCAACAGTTTTAGACAAAACGGTTTATTCGGCCCGTCTTGAAGCGATTTTTCGAGTGCGGATGCCGGTTTTTGCTGAAATGGAGCGGAAAAACCCGGACATGCCCCGTAAGATAAAGAAATTTGTAGAAAAAAGCAGAATAGACCCCCACGAAATTTTGAGAAAATAAGAATGACGGAGTAAAGCATGGCCCCCCGTGAAAAAGCCCCGATGCGGTTCGCAGGGTTGCGAATGACAATTTTCGCAGCGTGCTGCCTTTTTTTCTGCTGGGACCCAGGCTGGGCCTTGGCCGCCAGTCTTGAGGAAATGGCCGGGCAGATGATCCTGGTGGGTTTCCGCGGACTGGAACTGGGCGAGGATGCGCCCATTGTGCGCGACGTGGCCGCGGGCCGCGTGGGCGGGGTGGTGCTCTTCGACTACGACGTGCTGCTCAAGAAGCCGGAGCGCAACGTGCAGAGTCCGGAGCAGGTGCGGCGGCTCACGGCCTTTCTGGCCGCCCACGCGCGCACGCCGCTTTTCGTGGCCGTGGACCAGGAGGGCGGCCGGGTGCAGCGGCTCAAGGCCCGCAACGGCTTTCGCGACTTTCCCTCGGCCGCGGACATGGGCGGCTGGAACGACCCCGGCCGGGTGCGGGCCGCGGGCGCGGACCTGGGCCGCGTGCTGGCCGGGGCGGGCTTCAACCTGGACTTCGCGCCCTGCGTGGACCTGAACGTGAACCCCCAGAGCCCGGCCATCGGCGCCCTGGGCCGCAGCTTTTCGGCCGACCCGGACCGCGTTGTTGCGGACGCCCGGGCCTTTGCCCAGGGCCTGGCCTCGGCCGGGGTGCTCTCCTGCCTCAAGCACTTCCCGGGCCACGGCAGCGCGGCCAGCGACAGCCACCTGGGCTTCACCGACGTCAGCGCCACCTGGAGCGCCAAGGAACTGGAACCGTACCGCGCGCTCATCGGCCAGGGCGCTGCGGACATGGTCATGACCGCGCATGTGTTCAACGCGGGCCTGGACCCGGAATACCCGGCCAGCCTGTCCGCGCGCATCACCAGCGGACTGTTGCGCAGGGACCTGGGCTTCAACGGCGTGGTCGTCACCGACGACCTCCAGATGCGCGCGGTCGCGGACAAGTATTCCCTGGACCAGACCGTGCGCCTGGCCCTGGCCGCCGGGGCCGACATCCTGCTCTTCGGCAACAACCTGGCCTATGATCCGGACCTGCCCGCCAAGGTCCAGGGCATCCTGGTGGCCCTGGTGCGCGACGGCGCTGTGCCCCGGGCCAGGGTCGAGGAATCGTATGGCCGGATCATGGCGCTCAAGAAAAAGTTGAATCTGCAACAATAGGCGAAAAAGGGCGGGAGGGTCGTCCCCCCCGCCCGCGCTTCGTCTAGATATCCGGGCAGTCCTTGAGGGCCGAGTCGATGTCCGCCTGGGGCAGGTCGAAGTTGGTGAGCCCGCCCTTGAGGAAGGCGTCGTAGGAGGCCAGGTCCAGCAGGCCGTGGCCGGAGTAGAGGAAGGTGATGGCCGAGCCGGGCTCGGCCTCCTTGGCCAGTTCGATGACCGCCTTGATGGCGTGCGAGGTCTCCGGCGCGGGCAGGAAGCCCTCGGTGGACAGGAAGAGCCGGGCCGCCTCGAAGCACTCGTTCTGGTAGTAGGCCCGGGCGTCCACCAGACCTGCGGCGGCCAGGTTGCAGACGATGGGCGCGTCGCCGTGGTAGCGCAGGCCGCCCGCGTGAATGGGCGCGGGCATGAAGCCGTGGCCCAGGGTGTGCATCTTGAGCAGCGGCGTGAGCCGGGCCACGTCGCCGTAGTCGTAGCGGAAGGCCCCGCGGGTGAGCGTGGGGCAGGCCCGGGGCTCGGCGGCCACGAAGGTGATCTTCTCGCCCGCCAGCTTGCGCGGCAAGAACGGCAGGACCAGACCGCCGAAGTTGCTGCCCCCGCCCACGCAGCCCACCAGATAGTCCGGTTTCTCCCCGGCCATTTCCAGCTGCTTGGCCGTCTCCAGGCCCACGATGGTCTGGTGCAGGAGCACGTGGTTCAGCACGCTGCCCAGGGTGTACTTGGTGTCATCGTGGGTGGCCGCGTCCTCCACGGCCTCGGAGATGGCCAGGCCCAGGCTGCCCTTGCAGCCGGGGTCCTTGGCCAGCATGGCCCGGCCCGTGTTGGTCAGCTCCGAGGGCGAGGCGTGGACCTCGCCGCCGTACATGCGCATGAGGATCTGGCGGTACGGCTTCTGCTCGTAGCTCACCTTCACCATGTACACGGTGCAGGTCATGCCGAACATCTTGCAGGCAAATGACAGGGCCGTGCCCCACTGGCCCGCGCCGGTTTCGGTGGAGAGCCGCCGCACGCCCTCGATCTTGTTGAAGTAGGTCTGGGGGATGGCGGTGTTGGGCTTGTGCGAGCCCGCCGGGGACACGGACTCGTCCTTGTAGTAGATGCGGCATTTGGCGCCGATGGCCTTTTCCAGGCGCGCGGCGCGCTTGAGCGGGGTGGGCCGGTAGAGGCGATAGACGTCGAGCACGGGCTCGGGGATGGCGATCTGCCGCTTGGGGCTCAGTTCCTGCTCGATGAGGGCGTTGGGAAAGATGACGGCCAACTGCTCCGGGTTCACCGGCTGCCTGGTCTGGGGATCCAGGGGCGGGGCCAGGGGCGTGGGCAGGTCGGGCAGGGCGTTGTACCAGGCCCGGGGCATTTCGTCGGCAGGCAGGATGATGCTTGTGGTCACGTGGTCCTCCTCGTGTTCGGCCGGGGCGCGCGGCCGGTGCGCTCGGGGAAACGAAAGGGCCGCGGGGTTGAAGCCCGCGGCCCTTGTTGTGTGCAAGACGGCTCAGACGGCTTCAGGAATGCTGCCGCCCACGCCACCAATACCCGTGCGTCAGGGAAAAAACATGGTCCATCATGGGCCGCTCATACCCCGGCGGTCCGCTTTGGTCAAGCCGGGGCCGCGCTTGCCCCTCTTGCCAACCCGGATTCATCCAGGTATCGCTTCACAAATTTTCCCCTGAGGAGGCGAGCGTGGTTGAGAAAACCGTGTTTTTCATCGAGGGCGACGGCATCGGCGCGGAGGTCTGGGCCGCGGCCCGGCCCGTGCTCGACACGGCCGTGGCCAAGGCCTACGGCGGCGCCAACAAGCTCACCTGGACCGAGCTCCTGGCCGGCGAAAAGGCCTTCAAGGAGACCGGCCAGTATCTGCCCGAGGCCACCATGGAGGCCCTCAAGACCGCCGAGCTGGCCATGAAGGGTCCCCTGGGCACGCCCGTGGGCAAGGGCTTCCGCAGCCTGAACGTGACCCTGCGCCAGGTCTTCGACCTCTACGCCTGCATCCGGCCCATCCGCTACTTCCCGGGCATCGAGTCCCCGGTGAAGCGGCCCGACCTGGTGGACATGGTGGTCTTCCGCGAGAACACCGAGGACGTCTATGCGGGCATCGAGTGGGCCGCGGGCACGCCCGAGGCCAGGAAGCTCATCGCCTTTCTGCGCGACGAGATGGGCGCCAACGTGGACGAGGCCGCGGGCGTGGGCATCAAGCCCATGACCGAGAAGGGCTCCAAGCGCCTGGCGGAGAAGGCCCTGCGCTTCGCCGTGGAGCAGAAGAAGCCCAGCGTGACCCTGGTGCACAAGGGCAACATCATGAAGTTCACCGAGGGCGCGTTCCGGGCCTGGGGCTACGACGTGGCCAAGGAGAAGTTCGGGGACCTGACCATGACCGAGGCCGAGGCCTCGGCGGGCGCGAAAAAGCCCATCGTGGTCAAGGACCGCATCGCGGACGCCATGTTCCAGGAAGTGCTCATCCGGCCCGAGCAGTACAGCGTCATCGCCACCACCAACCTGAACGGCGACTACATCTCCGACGCGTTGGCCGCCCAGGTGGGCGGGCTCGGCCTGGCCCCGGGCGTGAACATGAGCGAGAAGCTGGCCTTCTTTGAGGCCACCCACGGCACGGCCCCGGGCATCGCGGGCCAGGACAAGGCCAACCCCGGCAGCCTGCTCCTCTCGGGCGCCATGCTCCTGGAGCACGTGGGCTGGTTCGAGGCCGCGGCGCTCATCCACAAGAGCGTGGAGAAGGCCATTGCGGCCAAGCGCGTGACCGTGGACCTTGCCTCCCAGATCCCCGGCGCCACGGCCGTGGGCTGCAAGGAGTTCGGCGAGATCCTGCTGAAGAACCTGTAGGCCGCTGCGCAAAAAAAATCGGCCGGGGACCCGCGAGGCTCCCCGGCTTTTTTTGTCTTCAGCGCGGCTGCGCGGAACTCAGGCCGGCCGCACGACCCGGGCCACGGCCGCGGCCAGGCCCTCCTGGCCCTTGAGCGAGTATTCGCGGTAGAGCGCCTCCACCGTGACCTGGGAAAAGGCGTAGTTGCGCAGGGCGTTGAACTTGGCCCCGGCCAGGTCCTCGCCGGTCAGCCTGTACTGCGTCTCGGCCACCTCGCGCATGGCCGCGATGGTCCACTTGGCCGCAGGCACGGTGAACACGAAGTCGTGGTCGCCCAGGTGCGTGATGAAGCCCTCCACGCGCCGGGGCAGGGGCAGGGTCTTGCCGTCCGCGGCCAGCAGCCCGGCCTTCACCGGGTCCTTGCCCGCCAGCACGGCCGCGGCCGTGAGCCAGCCCGCCACCTCGGCCTCGTCCTTCTCGGTGCCGGGGTGGGTGTGGGCGCAGGCCTGGGCCACCACCACCGGCGCGGGCAGCCCGCGCACGAGGCTCTCGGCCACGCCGAGCACGTGGTGTTCGCCGGTGCCGGCCAGGGGTTTCTCGGTGCGGCTCTCGCCGGACGGTCCCCACTGGAAGACCCAGGGCTTGTGCAGGTCGTGCAGGAGCTGGGACACGAGCACCGTGTCGCGGTCCGGGGCGAAGCCCGAGACGTTCTGGTAGGCCTCGAAGATGGCCAGCGAGATCATGAGGTTGGCCGCGGTGTGCGTGACCAGGCCGCCGGGGTAGGAGTGGTGGCTCTGGTAGCCGCTGCCCGGGGCCGAGAGAAAGGGCTGGGGAGCGGCCTTGGGGCTGGCGGCCGGGGGCAGGAAGGAGTCGGCCTGGGCGTCCTTGATGTAGCCCTTGGCCGTAAGCTCCTGGCAGACCTCGGTGCGCGCGGGGCCGTCCATGCGCGCCAGCAGGGTGGGGGCCGGGGTGTCCAGCACGGCCAGGGCCTTGGCCCGCAGGTCCGGGTCCTTGATGGTGGACGCGGTCTTGCCGAGGTAGGCCCAGGCCCTGGTCACGTGGGGCGACCTGGCGGCCATGTCCCGGGGCGTCATGGCCAGGCACTCGTCTAGACTCACGGGGCGGGAAGCGGCGGCCAGGGCGTTGCCGGGCAGCGCGGTCGCGGCGGCGGCCACGGCCCCGGCGGCGGCCATGAGGCCGAGAACGCGGCGGCGGTCAGCGGAAAACTTCATGGAAGGACCTCCAGGTAAAGGGATGGGGGACTCCCTTGTACCGGAGCGCGGTGAAGACGCGGCGACGGACAGGTGACGTTGGCGTGGCGACGGGGATCAGTCCGCGGCCTCGTCCAGTTCGATGAGGCCCAGGCGCGCCGCGTGGCGCACGAAGGCCAGGGGGCTCTTGATGCCGAGCTTGTTCATGATGGCGTAGCGGTGGTTCTCCACGGTCTTGCGCGTGATGAAGAGCTTCTCCGCGATTTCCTGGGGCGAGAGCCCCTCGGCCAGCAGGCGCATGACCTGCTGCTCCCGGAAGGAGAGCGTGCCGTAGGAGGCGTCCTGGGTCCTGGCCTTGCGGGCGGAGAAATCCTCCAGCTTGCGCAGGACCTTGGGCGAGAGGGCGCTGTCCAGGTACTGGCCGCCGGCGGCCACGCTCTCGATGGCCTGGAGAATGCGGTCGGCCCCGGATTCCTTGGCCACGTAACCCGCGGCCCCGGCCTGGAAGGCCGCGGCGATGAAGTCGATCTTGGAGTGCATGCTGACGATGATCATGCCGACCTGGGGCAGGATCTTGCGCAGCTCGCGGGCCAGTTCGATGCCGCTGCCGTCGGGCAGGGAGATGTCCAGCAGGGCCAGGTCGGGCTTGAGCTTCCGGGCCAGACGCAGGCCCTCCAGGAAGCCGCCCGCCTCGCCGGCGGTCTCGAAGGACGGATGCCGGGAGAGCAGGGACTTGAGCCCGTCGCGGTAGAGGGGATGATCGTCAACGATCAGGATGCGTTTTTTGGCCGCCACGGGCCCTCCTCAGGCAGGGTATTTCCGCCAGGATGCGCATGCCCGCGCCGGGCCTGGAGCGGAAGCTGATCTTGCCGCCCAGCAGCCGGGCGCGTTCGCGCATGCTCCAGAGGCCCATGCGCTTTTCCCGGCCCGCCCTGGCCAGGCACTTGTCCAGGTCCGCGCCCCGGCCGTCGTCCTCGATGCGCAGGATGAGGTCCGGGTAGGAGGCGATGAGCCGCAGGCTCACCCTGCTGGCGGCGGCGTGCTTGCGCGTGTTGGTCAGGGCCTCCTGGATGAGCCGGTAAACGTTGATCTGGGTGTCGAAGTCCAGGCTCACCCCCTCCATGCCGTCGGCGAAGACCTCCACGGCGATGCCGTGGCGCAGGGAGAATTCGTCGCAATGGCGCAGCACCGTGTCCACCAGGCCCAGTTCCGTGAGGCCGGGGGGCAGCAGGCCGTAGGCCAGGTCCCGGATGGAGGCGATGGCCGCGCCCAGGCGCCCGCTGATCTCCGCCGCTTGCCCGGCCGCGGCCTCGGCGGGCGGATGGGCGGTCCAGAGCCGTTCGAGATCGACCTTGACCATGGAGAGGTCCTGGGCCAGGTGGTCGTGGAGTTCGCGGGCGATGCGCTGGCGCTCGTTTTCCTGAGCCTTGATGAGCTCGCGGGACAAGGCGCGCATCTGCTCCTCCGCCCGGCGGCGGCTCACGATGTGCCCGAGCAGGTCGGCCACCGCGTTGATGAGGTGGCGCTCCTCCTTGAGGAACGGGCCTTCGTCGCGGTCGGGGCGGCCTTCCTGGTAGCAGACCTCCACCTCCCCGGCCGGCTCGCCCTGCACCAGGATGGGGCTGGACTGCCGCCAGGCCGTGCGCGCGAAGCCCGGCGTGGTCCGGCTGAGGCCGTCCACGCTCACCGACGCGCAGGTGATCTCGGGATACTGCCAGGAGTCGCGGACCAGCCGGGCGCTCTCCTGCAGGAGCTCGTCCAGGGACAGGCCGCCCATCTGGGCCAGGCGGGTGATGCCGTAGAGGCAGCGGAGCTCCTTGACCCGCTCCAGGAGCGCGGCCTCAACCGGACTGCCGGGGCCGTCCGCGGCGACGGGGCGTGTTTTGGGCGCTTCGCTCATGGGGCAGGTCCCTTTTCAGGGGGTTGCGGATCGAAAACAGGGCTTTTTTAGCACAGGCCCCCCCGCCCTGCCAGCGCCGCGCAGGAGAAGGGCCCCGCCGCGCCGCGGCGGGGCCCTGGTTCGCGGCCTCCCCTAGCAGGAGAGGATCTTGCGGGCGATTTCGTCCTGCACGTCCGTGATGAAGGGGATGCCGGTCTCCCGCTCCGTCTCCCGGTTGGCCGAGGCGATGTCGGCGCGGCTGATGGCCGTGACCGAGAACTTGCGCACCCCGGCCAGCAGCTGCTGGAGTCCCGCGCCCAGCTTGTCGGCCAGGGTCCAGGCGGCGATGGCCCCGAAGGGGATCTTCTTCATCTCGCGGGCGCCGATCTTCTTCTGCAGGCTGGCATAGCCCGCGAAGATCTGTTCCGGGTCCTCGCCCACGTCGCGCACCGTCTTGGGCAGGCTTTCCCAGTTGCCGTGGACCTGGAGCCGCCGCTCGGGATGCAGGACGCCTTCGATGTTCGAACCGAGGAAGCCCGGGATCATGAGGGCCCGGCCCATGCAGACCAGCTTGACGAAGGGCGCGCCCAGGGCCAGGGCCTTGAATATCTGGTCCTCGCGGGCCAGGCCTCCGGCAAAGGAGAGGTCCACCACCCGTTTGCCCTGGGCCGCCAGGAGGGAGGAGTACTCCCAGGCCTTGGAGTGGAGCAGGATGGAGGACACGCCCCAGGTCTCCATCATGTTCCAGGGGCTCATGCCCGTGCCGCCGCCCGAGCCGTCGATGGTCAGCAGGTCCAGGCGGGCGTCGGAGGCGTAGCGGATGGCCATGGCCAGGGCCTCCATGCCGTAGGACCCGGTCTTCAGCGAGATGCGCTTGAAGCCGAGCTTGCGCAGGTACTCCACGGTCTCCATGAAGTTTTCGCGCACGGCCTCGGCCGAATCGAGGTCCGTGTAGCCCAGGCGGCTGTGGCGGGCGAAGCCCTTGATCCCGCCCGCCGCGAAGGCGGCCTGGACCTCGGCCAGCTCGGGGTCGGGGTCCACGAGGTAGCCGCGCTTCTTGAGGAATATGGCGTAGTCCAGGCTGCCCACCTCGATCTCGCCGCCGATGTTCTTGGCGCCCTGGCCCCACTTCAGCTCGATGAAGACCTTGTCGCCGTATTTGTCGATGACGTACTCGGCCACGCCGTTGCGGGCGTCCTCCACGTTGAGCTGGACGATGAGAGCCCCGTGGCCGTCGTGGTAGCGCATGTAGGTTTCCACGCGGCGGTCCAGTTCCGGGGACTTCTTGATCCGGCCCTTGTTGAGGCTGGACTTGAGGTCCACGCCCACCACGTTCTCGCCCACCACGATGGGGATGCCGATGAGCGCGCAGCCGATGGCGAAGGAGTCCCAGTACTTGGAGGCGATGAACGTGGAGCCGAGGGCCCCGGTCATGAGCGGCATGCGGGCCGAGGTCTTGACGCCGTTGCCGAAGGAGGTCTCGATGCTCACGTTGGTGAACAGGCAGTCGTCGGCGCTGGCCGAGCGGCCGTTGTTCAAGGACTTGGCGCCGTAGTTGTAGCCCTGGATGCGCAGGGCGTTGTAGTTCACGCCCAGGTGCGTGGTGTTGGCGCTCCCGGCCGTGACCAGGCCGAAGTCGCGGGGATAGAGCATCTGGCGGCCCCTGAGACAGGAGGACCAGGTCTCGCACTTGCCCGCGCAGTCTGCCCGGCACAGCGTGCACAGTCCGGATTCCGCGGCGTTGCCGCGATTCATGGTGCCCAGAACGTCGTTGCCTTTTGCCCATTGGAACATGTCGATACCCCTGTGGCTGGAAGATGGTCCCGCGATCGGAAGACAGGCCGCCCTAAAAAAAGACCGTGGCGTCAATCGCGCACGGTCATCATGTCCTTGATGGTCTGGAGGTCCTGACGCAGGGCCCGCACCGTGGACTCCAGGGCTCGTACGGAATCGCGCAGGCTCTGCAGCTCCATGTGCACGGACTCGTCCCGCCAGCGGGTCTTTTTCCCCTCGAGGAACGTCCGCTGGGCATATTCGGCATCGGCCGGCATGTGGTCCCCCTTTCCCGGGGCGCGGGCCTCCTCCGCCGGGCCGGAGCGGCCGGGGCGGCGGGGGGCGCGTGCCGCGGGTGCGTCGTGGTGATGCTGCGTCCCTCCCGTGACCGGCGCACGCCGCGCGGCGGGGAGACGGCAACGATCCTGGCTATTCCCGGCGGTGCGCGGTGTCGATAGGTGGTCTGCCTGTTTTTCTGGGAAAGTTGTGCTGGGAGGTTGGGTGAATGCCCCAAAAAACGGGGAATCCACCCGGGGCCGCCGGGCTGCGGGGGAGGGTCGCGGCGGCTAGTGGGCCTGGGCCCAGGTGAAGCCCGTGCCCAGGTCCACCTTGAGGGGCACGGCCAGGCTGGTGACGCTCTGCATGATCTCGCGCAGCCGGGCTCCGGCGCGTTCGGCCGTGGCCTTCGGGGCCTCCAACACGAGCTCGTCGTGGATCTGGAGGATGAGCCGGGCCTGCAGGTCGCGCAGCTCCTTGTCGCGGGCCACGGCGAGCATGGCCATCTTGATGATGTCCGCGGCGCTGCCCTGGATCACGGTGTTGATGGCCTGGCGGCGGGCCTGGGAGGCCAGCTGCTGGTTGCGCGAATGGAGCTCGGGCAGCAGCCTGCGGCGGCCCGCCAGGGTGGTGACGAAACCGTTCCGCTGGGCTTCTTCCACCAGGCCGTCGTAGAAGGCGCGCAGGGTGGAGAGCCGCGCGAAGTAGCGCTCGATGAACTCCTTGGCTTGGTTCAGGCTGATGGAGAGCTCGCGGGCCAGCTTCTGGGGGCCCATGCCGTAGATGAGCCCGAAGTTGATGGTCTTGGCGCTGCGGCGCTCCTCCGTGGCCACCTGGCCGGGCTCCTTGTCGAAGAGGATGGCCGCGGTGCGGGCGTGGATGTCCTCGTCCCGGGCGAAGGCGTCGATGAGGTTCTTTTCCTTGGAGAAATGCGCCAACACGCGCAGCTCCACCTGGGAGTAGTCGGCCGAGGCCAGGAGGTTGCCCGGCCCGGCCGTGAAGCAGGCGCGCATGCGCTGGCCCTGGGGGCCGCGCACAGGGATGTTCTGGAGGTTGGGGCCGGAGCTGGAAAGCCGCCCCGTGGCCGTGGCCAGCTGGTTGAAATGGGTGTGGATGCGGCCGTCCGCGTCCGCCAGCCGGGGCAGGGGCTCCAGGTAGGTGGAGCGCAGCTTCTCCAGCACGCGGAACTCCAGGATGGCGTCCACGATGGGGTGCTGGCCGGCCAGGCGCTCCAGGACCTCGTTGGAGGTGGACAGGGCCCCGCCCGGGGTCTTGCCCGCGGGCTTGAGCTTCAGCTTGCCGAAGAGGACCTGGGCCATCTGCTGGGACGAGCGCAGGTTGAATTCCCCGCCCGCCAGCTCCACGATGCGCGCGCTCAAGCCGTCCAGCTGGCCGCCCACCTCGTCCAGGAAGCGGGCGAAGGCGGCCTGGTCGATGGCGATGCCCGCGCGCTCCATGTCCACGAGCACGGGCACCAGGGGCAGCTCCAGGCTGCGCAGGAGGCGGTCCAGCCCGGCCGATTCCAGGCGCGGGGCCACGTTGCGGCGGAAGGCCAGGGCGGCCAGCCCCTGGGCCTGGGGGTGGATGTTGTCGGCCTGGGCGTCCAGGTTCAGGGACTGGCGCAGCCGCTCCCAGGAATAGTTGCGGTCCTCGGGATTGAGCAGGTAGGCGGCCAGGGCGCAGTCGAACCAGGCGGCCAGGGGCACGCCGCGCCAGGCGTCGTCGGCCCGCAGCAGGTCCTGGAAGGAGGAGACGGCCACGCCCTTGGCCCGGGCCAGCACCGGGGCCAAGTCCGCGGCCGGGCCGGGGCAGAAGAACTCCTTGCCGTCCATGCCCAGGCGGAAGCCGTCCTCCACGGGCACCAGGCCCACGTGCTTGCCCACGCAGGAGGGCATCTCCTTGGGGCCGCGCGTGGGCACCTCCAGGGGTTCGCGCCCGGGTTCGTCCGCGGGGGCCTCGAACAGGGAGAACTGCTGCTGCCGGGGCATGCCCGCCTTGGCCGCTTCCGCGGGCTGGGGCGCTGCGGCCGGCGGCAGGCCGTCGGAGCGGGGCAGTTCGCGCAGCAGGCTGCGGAACTCGTACTCCTTGAGGAAATCGGCAAAGGCCTTCATGTCCGGCTGCCGCAGCTCCAGGTCCGTCAGCCTGGGCCCGGGCACGGCGTCGGTCTTCATGCGGGTCAGCTCGCGGTACAGGAAGAGGTCGTCCAGACGGCCTTCCATCTTGGCCCGCAGCTTGTCCGGCACCTGGTCGAAACGCTCGCGCAGGGCCTCCAGGCTCGGGAATTCGGCCAGGATCTTGAGCGCGGTCTTGGGTCCCACTCCGGGTAGGCCCGGGATGTTGTCCGTGGAGTCGCCGGTGAGGGCCTGGAAATCGGGCCACTGCCCGGGCCTGAGCCCGGTTTCGGCCAAAAGGTCCGCGCCGGTGGTGATCTTGTCGCCCTTGGGCGAGGGGTCCCAGAGCAGCACGCCGTCGTCCAGGCACTGCTTGAGGTCCTTGTCCGAGGCTACGATGACCACGGGCCGCTCGCGCTTGAAGGCCGCGGCCAAGCTGGCGATGCAGTCGTCGGCCTCCACCCCGTCGGTGACCGTGAGCGGCAGGCCCATGAGCTCCACGGCCCGCACCAGGGGCGCGATCTGGGCGGCCAGGGGCTCGGGCATGGACGGCCGGTTGGCCTTGTATTGGGGGTAGAGCTTGTGCCGGAAGGTGGGGCCGCGGCCGTCCAGGAAAAAGCCCACGTATTTGGGCTTCTCCTCGCGCAGGAGCCGCGTGAGCACGCGCAGCACGCCGTAGAGCGCGTTGGTGGGAAAACCGTCCGAGCGCTTGAGGTCCGGGTTGGCATGGAAGCTGCGGTAGAAAAAGGATGATCCGTCGATGAGGAAGACCGGCTCCGGCCCTCGGGGGAGGTATTCCTGGAGGGACATCAGATGCGCTTCACGTTCTGGGTTTTGCCCCGGCTGAGCTTTTTCACCAGGAAGGTTTCGGCGTCCTTGCCCTCCAGGGCGGCCATGTCGATCTCGGCCCGGGCCGCGCCCTTGTGGCCGCCGGCCGAGCCCAGGTCGCCGAACAGGGAGGCGGCCAGCTTGCCCATGTCGCGGCGGCCGCCGTCGCCCCGGAAGATGACGATGAGCTTGTCGTTGTACTCGCCGGAGACCACGTCCCAGGGCACGCCATGGACCCGGGTGAAGAAGTCGGCCACGATGACCAGGATGTCCGGGTTCTCCACCTTGCCCATGTGGGCGTAGAGGCCCTGGCCGATGCGCCGCAGGTTGTAGAAGGCGCGCGAGAAGTAGCGCATCCAGTCCAGGTGGAAGTCGCTGCGGGCGATGCGGTTCAGGATGGCGGGGTCGGCCAGCTTGGTGAGGTACTTGAAGGCCGTGACGTCGGCGTCGATGAACGAGCGTTCGAAGCTCGCGGAGTCGGCCTTGATGGCGTAGAGCAGCGCCGTGGCCAGGAGCTTGGGTGGCCGGACGCGCAGGTTGTAGAGGTATTCCGTGAGCATGGTGGCCGTGGCCCCGTACTTGGGGCGGATGTCTACGAAGGGCGCGTTCACGGGCTTGTCGGCCAGGATGGGGTGGTGGTCGATGACCACGGAGAACTGGAACTGCTCAAAGGCCGGGTTGTGGTGGGGCTGGGAATCGACCATGGCGAACTTGTCGTACTGCGCGGCCAGGTTCGGGATGACCTTGCGGGTGGGGATGCGCAGGAAGCGGATCATGGAGAGGTTGTCCGGCCGCTTGATCTCGTTGATGTGGCCTATTCCAACGTCCAGGACGCGGCGCTTGAAGATGTGCTGAAGGGCCAGGGCCGAGCCCAGGGCGTCCGGGTCGGCGTTGATGACGATGAGCCAGCGGTCGTCCTTGTTCAGGAGGGCCAGGAGCTGTGCGATCTGTTCGTCGAGCTGACGGAATAGGGCCATGCTACGCCTTTTTCAGGGTGATGGGCAGGCCGGCGACGGTGAAAAACACCTCACCCGCCAGGGCGGCCATGTTTTGGTTCAGATCGCCCAGTTCGCGCACGAATGCCCGCGCCTCCGCACTTACCGGCAGGGGGCCGAGCCCGATCTCGCAGGAAACCAGAACGATGTTCCCCCCGTTCCAGGCCTGCAGCGCCGTGAGGAAATCCTGGATGCGTTTCAGGCCCTCCTCGCGGCAGGCGAACAGCCAGAAGTCCAGGCTGTCCACCAGCATCGACGCATACTCGCTTTTAGCCCGGATCATGAGTTCGGGCAAGTCCGTGCCCACTTCGATGACCGGGATGCCCGGGTCGCGGTTTTCCCGATGGGCGAGGATCTGGCGCCGAAAATGGAGATCGCGGGCCCGTCCGGTGGCCAAAAGCACCGAGGGCCCCGGGCCTTTGGCCAGGAGTTTCAGGGCGAACGCCGATTTTCCGGATTTGTTGCCGCCGAGCACCAAGGTGATCATGGGTGTTCCAGGATGCGTCCGGCGGTTTCCGCCAGGACGTTGAGGGATTCTTCCAGCCGGCCGGGGTCGAAGACCTCGAGCAGGACCACGCCGCCGGGCCGGAAACCGCCGAGCATCGCCGCCAGCAGGCCCCGGCCCCGGCCGTCCAGCCGGGCCAGGCTCTCGTGGCGGCCGCCGGGTCCGGGCGCGTTCAGGTGCAGAAGCCGGGTGCGGGACCAGAGCCCGGGCAGGTCCAGCACGCGGAACTGAGCATACGCCAGGAGGTGTCCCAGGTCCAGGCAGGCCGAAAAGCCCGCCCGGACCGCCTGTTTCCAGATCCCGGCCAGGTCCTGCTCGCGGGTGTTCTCCAGGAGCACGTCCGCCGGGTCCACGCCCCTGCGGGCGAAGACCCGGGCCAGTTCCGCCAGGTCCGCCCCGGGCGGCGGATGCAGCACCCAGGCCCAGGGCCGCAGGTGCGCGACCTTGGCCAGGAGTGCGCCGAGCACGGCCTCTATGCGTGCCGGGCCCTCGGTCCAGGGCAGGTCCAGGGGCAGGTGGGCGTGGAAGGAAAGCTCCGGGAACTCGTCCGGCCCGGGCAGGTCGGCGGGGCCGTAATCCAGGCAGGCCTGCGTCTCGAACAGGAGCAGGCCCACCTCCGGGAAAGAACTGCGCAGGAATGCGCAATTTTCGCGCACCGTGCCCGGGATGACGAAGGAGGGCGCGGCCACGGTCCAGGGCGGGGCAGGGATGCCTGCGCGGGCGAAGGCCTCGGCCGCCGGGCCAATGGCGGCGCGGGCGGCAGGATTTTCCGGAGCGTTTCTCGGGGCTGCGGATGGGGCGGCCGGGGCTGGGGATTTCGGTTCAGGCATGGGGGTTGCAATATTCCGGCAGCGGGGATCGTCCCCGCAAGGAGCGCGCCGCATGGACGCCGTGAAACAACATCTGAGACACCTGCTCAACCCCCTGCACGTCTTCTGCCGCCTGCGCGAGGCCGGGCTTTCCGGCGGGTTCGCCCGCCGCCTGTGCCGGGCCTACGAGGTCTGCCTGTACAGGGTCCTGCTCGGCTAATCGAACAGCGTCATCTGTTTTTCTTTCTTCACGGTATGGGCCGCCAGCTGGGAGCGGGTCATGAGCGCCTCGGGCAGGTCCTTGAGGAAGCGCGAGGGCGGCAGCCGGAGCGTGCGGCCGTAGAGCGCGCGCTGGGCCGCGTGGCTTAAGTACAGCGAGCGCCTGGCCCGGGTCAGGCCCACGTAGAGCAGGCGGCGCTCCTCGGCCGTGTCCGGCAGGTTTTCCGGGGCCGTGATCTTGCCGGTGAGCATGTCGGCACCGGCAAAAGGCAGGATGCCGTCCTCCAGGGCGGGCAGGAACACGGCCTCGAACTCCAGGCCCTTGGCCGCGTGGATGCTCATGATCTGGACCTTCTCGGCCGAGCGCCGGACGTTCTCCAGCTCGCTCTGGAGATGCACCCAGTTGATGAGTCCGGCCCAGCCCCCCCGGCGGCCGTGGGCCTCGCGCAGCTCGCGGAAGGGCCGCGACTGCCAGAAGAAGGGATCGAAGGGCGGAGTGTCCTTGAGGAGCTTGGCCAGGCCGTCCGGTCCCTGGGTCAGCACGGCCTCGGGCAGGTCCGGGCAGTCGCCCTCGAAGGCACAGGCCATGCCCAGGGCGCGGCCCACGGAGCCCAGGATGGCCGAGACCCGGGGCTCGTTCCAGAAGGCCTCGGCCTCGGGCGCGGCGCAGGGCACCCCGAAACGGCCGAGCGCCGCCTCCAGGGCCGGGATCAGGCCCCGGAAGCGCACGAGCACCGCGATGTCGCCCGGGGCCAGGCCGCCCTCGTCCTGGCCGTCGGCCAGGCTGTGGCTGGTGGGACCCAGGAGGTTCTTGATGCGCTCGGCCAGCCAGGCCGCCTCCAGGGGCGCATCCGGGGCGCGGAAGAGGTGGATGGCGCAGGGCGCGTCACGCCGGGCCGCCAGCCGGGGCGAGTCCGGGAAAAGGGCGTGGGCGCAGTCCAGCACGGGCTGGCCCGAGCGGTAGTTGTCCGTGAGGGCGATCTCCGTCAGCTGGGGCCAGCGCGCCGAGAGCTCGGCCTGCACCGCGCCCACGGCCCCGCGGAAGCCGTAGATGGACTGGTTGGGGTCGCCGATGGCGAAGAAGCCCCTGCCCTCGGTCCCGGCCAGGGCCGTGACCACGGCCAGTTGGAGCGGGGTGAGGTCCTGGATCTCGTCCACGAGCACGTGGGCGTAGGGCGAGACGAAGGTGGGGGCCTGGAACTGCTGGAGCTGGAACTCCAGGAGGTCGGCGTAGTCGGCCTGGTTCCAGGAGTCCTTCTGCCGGGCGTAGCGCGCCCCGGCCTCGGCCAGGTCCCCGGGCAGGGGCGCGAGGGTCTCGCGGGCCAGGTTGTAGCGCTCGAAGGCCTGGGTGCCGCGGGCGTCGTTGAGCCCGGGGTTGGCCTCCAGGAAGATGCGCCGCGCCGAGGCGTCGTCCAGGACCACCGGGGCCTCGCCGTGCACGAATTTCCAGTAGTCGTAGCCGTGGGCGTGCAGGGTCCCGGCCTGGGGCAGGGGCGCGGCCTCCTCGTCGGCCAGGCCCAGGAGCTTGAGCAGGCGCTCCTTGAGCTCCCGCGCGGCCCGGCGGGTGAAGGTCAGGGCCAGGATGCGGCGGGGGTTCTCGCCCTCGTTCAGCAGCCGGTCGATGCGGCCCATGAGGGTCTGGGTCTTGCCCGTGCCCGGCCCGGCCAGGACCAGCACGGGGCCGGGGCCCGCGGCGATGGCCCGCTGCTGGGCCTCGTTGAAGGCCAGGTCCGGCGCGGCCTCCGCAGGCGCCTCCGGCAGCGGGGCGGCCTCCGGCGTGGGGTTCTTGCGCTTCTTGGCCGGGGTCTGGACCAGGCGGCCGCCGTGGCGGAATTCCCGGCGTTCGGCCTCGCTGAACACGCTGATGACCCCATACTCGCCGTCATAGCCCGGCGCGCGCAGGACCTTGCCCTCGCGCATGCGGGCCACGCCCTCGGCCAGAAGCGGCGAGCGCAGCTTGAGGTCCTCGGGCGAGGCCTTGGTGAGCACGTTCAGCTCGGTGCCGAAATCGCCCAGCAGCTTGAGGTAGAGCTCGTGGACCTTCTTGGTGGCCGGGCCCGCGTCCAGGATCTCGCCCAGCAGTTCCTTGAGCGGGATGAGCGAGGTGAAGCCGGGCGCGTTCTGGGGCTGGATCGGCTGCTCGCGGTCGGCCAGCTCGCGCACGCGGGAGAGCACGCCCAGGGTCACGGGCTTGCCGCAGACCGGGCAGACGCCGCGGCGCTGGCGGGTTTCCTCGGGCTCCATGACCACGTTGCACTTGCGGTGGCCGTCCAGGTGGTACTTGCCCTCCTCGGGGAAGAACTCCACCGTGCCCAGGAACTTCTGGCCCAGGCCCTCGCCGCGCAGGGCGCGGTAGATGCCCTCATAAGAGATTTCGCCGCGGAACAGGTTGCACTCGCGGCCGAGCTTCTCGCCGGAGTGGGCGTCGGAATTGGAGATGAGCCGGACGCGGTCCAGGGCGCTCCAGCGCCAGTTCATCTCCGGGTCCGAGGAGAGCCCGGTCTCCATGGCGAAGATCTCGCCGGAAAGGTCCTCGAAGCAGGCCTCGATGGAATTGAAACCGGACTTGGAGCCGAAGAGCGCGAACCAGGGGGTCCAGATGTGGGCCGGGACCACGAAGCCCTGGGGGTGGGTGTCCAGGACCATGGCCAGGAGGTCGCGGCTGTCCAGGCCCAGGATGGGGCGGCCGTCGCTCTTCAGGTTGCCCAACTGCTCGAGCTTCCGGTTGAAGGCGCGCACGGCCTCCAGGCTGGGCAGATAGACGAGGTTGTGGATTTTGCGGACCTTGCCCGCCTTCTTATAGATGGAGCTGATCTCGGCCTGGAGCATGAAGCGGGTGACGCCCGGCGGCAGGGCCGCCACGCCCGGCACCAGGGCCTCCAGGCCCGTGGCGTCCTTGAGCACCAGGAGCCCGCTGCCGTCCTCCTGGAGGGTCTCCTCGATCTCCGTGAGCCAGCCCGGGTGGGTGAAGTCGCCGGTGCCGAGCACGGTGAGGCCCTTGACCCGCGCCCAGGCGGCCAGGGAGCGGATGGTGAGCTCCTTGCTCGTGGCCCGCGAAAAGCGGGAGTGGACGTGGAGGTCGGCGGCGAATCGTTCCATGAAGGCCTCCCGGCGCTCGCATCTCTGTTCCGGTGTGCCCCTGGTTCTAGACGTTCGGGGCGGCCTTGGCAAGCCGCAGGCCCGGGTGGCGGCCCTCTTGACGGAGTGAATGGTTGCAGATACAACTTGATGCATGCCGCCAAAAAACTTTTGCCTGGAAGGGTCCCTGGGCTACCTGGCCTACCGCTCCGGCCGCCTGCTGGCCAATGACCTGGGCCGCCGTTTCGCGGCGGCGGGCCTGCCCCTCACCGTGGAGCAGTGGCGGGTGCTGACCCGGCTCTGGGACCGCGACGGCCAGACCCAGCAGGACCTGGCCCAGGGGCTGATGCAGGAGAAGACCGGGGTGAGCCGCCTGGTGGACGGCCTGGAGGAACGCAGCCTGGTGGTGCGCTCCCGCGACGACCGCGACCACCGCAAGCGCCGCGTCTATCTCACCGTGGAGGGCCGCAAGCTCCAGCGCCGCTGCCAGGAGGCGGCCCGGGAGAGCGAGGGGCTGGCCCTGCAGGGCGTGAGCCCCCAGGACCTGGAGCGCTGCCTCACGGTGCTGGCTGCGGTGAATCTGAACCTGGCCGCGGACGGAGCGGTGGACGGCGGGGAAGGCTGAAGGCTGCGGCGGGCCGCTAGAACTCCATCACGTTCACGTCCATCTGCACCTTGCCGCCCACCTTGCTCAAGGGGTCGTCGTCGCTGCCCTGGGGCTCAATGCGCTGGCCCGTGATGGGGTCGTAGCGCTCCTCCGGGGCCACGGAGAACTGGAAGGGCGAGGGCTTCTTGGCCTCCTTCACCCCGTCTCCCGTTTTTTCGCGCAGGAATGGGTCGCTGGAGTAGTGGAAGTCGGTGGAGGGGTCCAGCCGGTATTCCTGCTTCTTGGGCAGGTAGTCCGGCCCCAGGACGCCTCCCTGGCTGGTGAGTTCGCGCACGACTTCGTTGTCGGCCAGGGCCGGCGCGGCCAGGACCAGGACGAGCAGGGCGAGAAGGACGGCGTGAAGCGTTCTCATAGTTTTGTAATATAAGAACGAAACCGCCTTCTGGCAAGACGGCGTCTAGGCCCCTCCCGCGCCGTCCAGGTAGCCCGCCAGCCGGGCCATGCCTTCCTCAATGTTCTCCAGGGAATTGGCGTAGGAGAAGCGCAGGTAGCCCTCGGCGCCCGGGCCGAAGTCGATGCCCGGAGTCACTCCCACGTGGGCCTTTTCCAGGATGTCGAAGGCCAGCTTGAGGGAGCTGCCGCCGAACCTCTCCGCCAGGCGCCGGGCGTTGGCCAGCACGTAGAAGGCCCCGGTGGGCTCCGTGCCCAGGCCGAAACCCAGTTCGCGCAGGCGGCGGATCATCAGGCGGCGGCGCTGATCGTAGGTTTGGCGCATGCGCTCCACGTCCGCGGCCGCCTCGGTGAGCGCGGCCAGTCCGGCCCACTGCGACACGGAGCAGGCCGAGATGAAGAAGTTTTGGCTCAGGCGCTGCATGGGTCGCAGGAAGTCCCGGGGCGCGATGACGTAGCCCAGCCGCCAGCCGGTCATGGCGTAGAGCTTGGAAAAGCCGTTGAGCACGAAGGCCTGGTCCGTGAACTCCAGGATGCTCCGCTCGCGGCCCTCATAGACCAGGCCGTGGTAGATCTCGTCGGAGACCACGAAGGCCCCGGCCTCCCGGCCCATGTCCGCCACGGCCCGCATGCGCTCGGCTGAGAGCAGGGTGCCCGTGGGGTTGGCCGGGGAGTTGATGAGGATGGCCCGGGTGCGCTCCGTGAGGGCCTGGCGCACGCGCTCGGGCCGGTACTGGAAGGCGTCGTCCTCGGACACCGGCACGGGCACGGGCTCGGCCTCCACGAAGCGGATGAAGTTCGGGTAGCAGGCGTAGCAGGGGTCCGAGACCAGGACCTGGTCGCCGTGCTCGAGCAGGGCGGAAAAGGCCAGGAGCATGGCCGGGGACGTGCCCTGGGTCACCAGGACCTGGTCCGGGTGCACGGCGACGCCGTAGCGTTTTTCGTAATCCGCGCAGATGGCCTCGCGCAGCTCCAGCACGCCCAGGCTGTGGGTGTAGTGGGTGCGGCCGTCGCGCACGGCCCGGCAGGCCGCCTCCTTGATGCACTCCGGGGTGTCGAAGTCCGGCTCCCCGATCTCCAGGTGGATGACGCGGTGGCCGCAGCGCTCCAGGCGTTGGGCGGCCTCCAGCACGTCCATGACCAGAAACGGCGTGATGCAGTCCGTGCGTTGCGGGATCATGGGAAAGCGGCGCTCCCGGGCCTAGCCGATCTTGACCAGGGCCAGCTCGAAGATGAGGTCCTGCCCGGCCAGGGGATGGTTGGCGTCCAGGGTGATAGTCTCCTCGTCCATGGCCGAGATGTGCACGTGCGGGGTGCTGCCGTCCTCCAGGCGGATGGACAGCGTCATGCCGATCTCCGGGGTGATGTCCGGGGGGATCTGGCTGCGCTGCACCGAGATGGCCAGCTCGGGCCGGTGCTCGCCGTAGGCCTGCCCGCAGGGGATGCGCACGGATTTGGTCTCGCCCACGGCCATGCCGGTGATGGCCGCGTCGAAGCCCTCGATGACCATGCCGCCGCCCACCTCGAACTCCAGGGGCTCGCGCTCCAGGGAGGAGTCGAAGACCGTGCCGTCGTCGAGCCGTCCCGTGTAGTGGACCTGGACCGTGTCGCCCTTCTTCGCCTGGGTCATGACGCCCTCCTCAGATTTCGTCGAACTGGAAGTTGAGCAGGCCGCGGATCTCGCGCATGGCAGCATCGGCCTCCCTGCGGGCCTTGGCGTTGCCGTCGGCCAGGATCTCCGCGAGCCGCCGGGGATTCTTCTCCAGCTCGGCGCGGCGGGCGTGGATCGGGGCCAGGAAGCGCTCCATGGACTCGAGGAGCAGCTTCTTGCAGTCCACGCAGCCGAGGCTCGCGGACACGCATCCCTGGCGGATATCCTCGCACTTGCCCGCGTCGGTCATGAGCCGGTGGTAGGGGAAGAGGTTGCAGACGTCCGGGTCGCCGGGGTCGGACTTGCGCAGCCGGTTCTTGTCCGTGAACATGGTCTTGACCTTGGGCACGATCTCGCCCATGGGCTCGCCCAGGCCGATGAAGTTGCCGTAGCTCTTGCTCATCTTGCGGCCGTCCAGGCCCGGCAGCTTGGCCTCCGGGGTGAGCAGGGCCTCGGGCTCGGGGAAGAACTGGCCGTTCAGGTGGTTGAAGCGCCGGGCGATCTCCCGGGTCAGCTCCATGTGCGGCAGCTGGTCCTGGCCCACGGGCACGGCCGTGGCCCGGTAGAGCAGGATGTCCGAGGCCATGAGCACGGGGTAGCCCAGGAAGCCGTAGGTGGCCAGGTCCTTCTGGCCGGAGAGCTCCTGGGAGACTTCCTTGTAGGTGGGGTTGCGCTCCAGCCAGGACAAGGGCGTGAGCATGGACAGGATGAGGTGCAGCTCGGCGTGCTCCTTGACCTGGGACTGCTGGAAAATGACGCACTTCTCGGGATCCAGGCCCGCGGCCACCCAGTCCAGCACCAGGCCGGGCACGAAGCCCTTGATGCGCCGGGGATCGGCGTATTCGCTGGTCATGGCGTGCCAGTCGGCCACGAAGAACCGGCAGTCGTACTCCTCCTGGAGCTTGATCCAGTTGAGGAGCACGCCGAAGTAGTGGCCGAGGTGGAGCGGTCCGGTGGGCCGCATGCCCGAAACGATGCGTTTGACGGGTTTGCTCATGGCTGTCGGGGGTTGGGGTTACAGGGGCACGCGCAGAAGGCCGGCGCCGGTCTCCACCACGGGCAGGATGACCCGGCCCAGGAGGTTCAGGTTCAGGAGGTCCGAGGCCAGGAACAGGGCCAGGAGCACGAAGATGCCGTAGCGGCCGAAGGAAAGATAGCGATAGGCCACGCGCCGGGGCAGCAGCCCGGCCACGATGTTGCTGCCGTCCAGGGGCGGCACGGGCAGCAGATTGAAGGCTCCGAGCACCAGGTTCACGAAGACCCCGGCCTGGGCGATGAGGGTGAGCGGCACCAGGACCTTGCCCAGCAGCTCGGTCTCGTGCTCCAGGGCCAGGGGCAGCAGGCCGTGGTACAGGGCGGCGAAGGCCGCGGAGAGCAGGAAGTTGGCCGCGGGGCCGGCCATGGCCACCAGGAGCATGCCCTTGAGCTGGTTCTTGAAGTGGCGCGGGTCCACGGGCACGGGCTTGGCCCAGCCGATGTTGGCGATGAAGAAGACAATGGTGCCCAGGGGGTCCAGGTGGCGCAGGGGATTGAGGGTCAAGCGCCCGGCGCGTTTGGCCGTGGGGTCGCCCAGGGCGAAGGCCGCCAGACCGTGGGCCAGTTCGTGGCAGGTGAGGGCCAGGAGCAGGGGAACGGCCAGGATGCTGACGGTGACGATCTTGTCGGAGAGAAAATCCGGCATGGGCAAGCGGCTAGCACGAAGCGCGGCACGGGGCAAGGGGAAAGCGCCCGCGCGCCGCGGCGGGCCTGGGCCCGCGGGAGGGGATCAGACCCCGGCCTTGGCCAGGGCCTGCTTCACCTTGCCCTTGAGTTCGGTGAGGTCCACGGACTTGACCACGTAGAAGTCCGCGGCGATGGACTTGAGGTCGTGCTGAAAGCTGTCGTAGGCCGTGGACAGGATCACGGGCAGATCGGTGTAGCGGCTGCGGATGTCCTGGAGCAGGTCCAGGCCGGAGCGGTTCACCCCGAGCTTGATGTCCAGGATCACGATGGCTGGACGCTCACGGTCCACCACTTCCAGGATGGGCTCCTCGCCGTCGGAAACGGCCACATCGTAGCCCTCCACCTGGAGTTCCTCCTGGTAGAGCATCCGGATATGCTTCTCGTCGTCCACAACGAGGATGCGCGGCTTTCCCATGACGCACTCCTTGGCAACAGGTGCCTTCATTTTTGAAGATACCCATTTTCGGCCGGGGGTCAACCGGAGAGTTGCCGCTCCGGCCGGGAGCGGCCGCCCCGCCGGGCTTGTGGCCGCGCGCAGGCCGGGCTATGCTCGGGCCATGAGCAACGCCCCCAAGGACGCCCCATGATCACCGTGCGCATGGAACCCGGCGGCGAGGTCAAGACCTTCGCCCAGCTGAACACCGTGCAGCAGCTCCTGAACCGCCTGGGCCTGCGGCACACCGAGGCCCTGGTCATCCGCGGCGGCAGGCTGCTGACCCAGGACCTCAAACTCAACCCCGACGACGCGCTCACCGTGCGCGTGGTCGTGTCCGCAGGCTGACCATGAAGTGCCGCCGCTGCAAGGCACCGGCCGAGGTGGCCCTGCCCAGCCACAACACGGCGTTCTGCCGGGACTGCTTCCTGGTCTATTTCAGCCGCCAGGTGGAGAACGCCATCCGCCGCCACGCCATGTTCACGCGCAAGGACCGGGTCCTGGTGGCGCTCTCGGGCGGCAAGGACTCGCTCTCCCTCATGCTCCAGCTCTCGGACCTGGGCTTCGACGTCACGGGCCTGCACGTGGACCTGGGCATTCCCCGCTCCTCGGAGCGCGCCCGGGCCAAGGTGGAGGGCTTCTGCGCGGACCGGGGCCTCCAGCTCCAGGTTCTGGAGCTGGCCAAGGAGGGCCTGGCCATTCCCCTGGTCAAGGCCGCGGTGCACCGGCCCGTGTGCTCCATCTGCGGCAAGATCAAGCGCCACTATTTCAACAGGATAGCCCTGGAGGGCGGGTACACGGCCCTGGCCACGGGCCACAACCTGGACGACGAGGTGGCCCGGCTCTTCGCCAACACCCTGCGCTGGGACCAGGCCTACCTGGGCGACCAGGGGCCGTGCCTGCCGGACGAGTCCGGCTTCGCGCGCAAGGTCAAGCCGCTCTACCGGCTCTCGGAGTTCGAGACCGCGGCCTTCGCCTTCCTGCGCGGCATCGAGCACCACAAGGACGCCTGCCCGTACAGCCCCGGGGCCAGCTTCACGGGCCACAAGCGGCTCTGGAACGATCTGGAGTGGAAGAGCCCGGGCAGCAAGGTGTCCTTTTACGAGGGCTTCCTGGAGCGCGGCAGGCCCGCGTTCGCGGCCCAGGAGCGCGAGAGCGGGTTCGCGCTCACGCCGTGCGCCACGTGCGGCGCGCCCACGTCCCAGGAGTTGTGCGGGGTCTGCCGGGTGCGCCTGGCCGTGGCGGCCGCCGGGAAGGGCTAGGTGGCCGCGCCGCGGGTCTCGGTGGCCCTGCCCTGCTTCAACTGCGCGGCCACGCTGCCCGCGGCCTTGGACAGCCTGCTTTCCCAGACCCTGGCCGACATCGAGATCATCGCGGCCGACGACGGCTCCACCGACGCCACGCCGGACATCCTCCGCGCCTATGCGGCCCGCGACGCCCGGGTGCGGCCCCTGTTCCTCCCCCACGGGGGCATCGTGCCTGCGCTCAACGCCTGTCTGGAGGCGGCCAGCGCCCCCTATGTGGCGCGCATGGACGCCGACGACCTGAGCCTGCCCCAGCGCCTGGAAATCCAGGCCCGCATGCTCGACGCGGACCCGGGCCTGGGCCTGGCGGGCTGCCGGGTGGGCTTCGGCGGGGACCGGGCCGGGCGGGGCGGCTATGCCCACTACGTGGACTGGATCAACGGGCTCCTCACGCACGAGCAGATTTTCCTGAACCGGTTCGTGGAATCGCCGTTCGCCCATCCCTCGCTGGTGTTCCGGCGCGAGCTGGTGGCGACGCACGGCCCGTATCGCGCGGGCCTGTTTCCCGAGGACTACGAGCTCATCCTGCGGCTTTTGGAGGCAGGCGTGCGCATGGCCAAGGCGCCCCAGGAACTGCTCATCTGGAACGACCCGCCCCACCGGCTCTCGCGCACCCACCCCAGCTACGGCGTGGAGGCCTTCTACAGGCTCAAGACCGGGTTCCTGGCCCGCTGGCTGGCCGCGCACAACCCGCACCACCCGGACGTGATCGTGCTCGGCGCGGGCCGCACCACGCGCAAACGGGCCGACCTGCTCCTGGAGCACGGGGTCAACATCTTCGCCTATGCAGACATCGACCCGCGCAAGATCGGCCGCATGGTCAATGGCCGTCCCGTGCTCCACCGCGACGAACTCCCGCCGGCTGGCCAGGCCTTTTGCCTGTCCTACGTGGGCAGCCGTGGCGCGCGGGAGGAGATTGGGGCGTTTTTGCGGGAGCGGGGATGGGAAGAGGGCAAGGATTGTTTGATGGTGGGGTGAGTTGATCTAGCCTGGATAGTTTGCTAAATACTATAACATGAATCCGCTTTTCATTATCACATTGCCGTCATTAATTGGTGGCGGCATATTATTTGGACTCGTCCTTTATTATGCTGAAGGTCTGCTGTATAATCCTGTCCCTTTTATGTTGATTGGAGATTCGTTTGTCTCCAGATTTCTTGCAATCGGTGCGCATTATTTTCTGTGTGTGTTTATATTTTTTTGTATGTATTATCCATTTGTAAGGTTTATAGTGAAGCTATTTAGAATCCCACTTGATGAACCTGAAAAGTAGATACCGATTATTGGCTAGAAGCACTGCCGCTCTTTATTGCACCCCACCGCCAGTAGCACCTCGTCCTGGACCAGCCGGTACCCGCTCTTGGTCTTGCATTCGCGCTTCAGGGAGTCCCGGATTTCGTCGCGCCGGTTCTGGGCGTCCGGGCTAGGCCCGGTCCTTGAACCAGGTCAGCCGCGCCACTCCGCGAATCTGCCGGAAATTGGCCCCCTGGCTCACGCAGCTCAGGGCCAGGTCCGCGTCCCGCACCAGCGTGCCGCTCAGGGCGTCCACGCCGTGGTCGAAGAGCAGCGGCGCAAAGGGCACGGAGTCGCCCAGCATGATGACAAAGGCCGTTGCCGGGCAGAGCGCCAGAAGTCCGTCCAGGGTGTGGTTGGTGAGCGCGGTGCCGGTGATGGCCACCACGTCGGCCCGGGGGATGACCTCCCCGGCCTGTTCCGGGCCCAGGTCGCCCTCCTGGGGATTGTTCTCCAGGACCCAGAGGTTTTTCGTCTCCTTGCGGACCTTGCCCAGGAACGGAAAATGCCCGACCACGGCCACGTTCTTCCCGGCCCCGCGCTCCAGGATGATGTCCCGGGCGTTCTTCTCCACCAGGGCCGATTCGTCCACCCGGAGCAGGGAGTTGACGGCCGCCATGCCCATGGCCGCCTCCAGGATGCTTTCGGAAAGGGCCATGGCCGCCAGCTCCCGAGGGGTCTTTTCGTGCAGGGTTCCGGGCGCGGCCACCAGGGGCGGGGACTGGCGCAGGGCGTCCCTGGGCAGGGTCGCGGCCAGCCCGCACCTCCGCGTGACCACGGCGGTGTGGAATACGCCCTGGCGGATGTCCCGCACCGCGCAGTCGCAGTCCAGCGTACGGAGCAGCTCTTCGAGAATCGTGGGCTTCATGGCGTTTTCCTTGCCGCGGCTCGCCGTGCGTCAGTTGTACGCGGCCATGATCGCCCGGGATTCCTCCAGCAGCGGCCCGGCCAGGGAGGCCATGTCCGCGTCCGCCCAGAACGGCAACCGCTGGTGGGTTTCCAGGTAGTTCAGGGGAACGGGGTGGGTGCCCAGGACCACGGGCAGGCCGTAGCGGGTTTCGATGAAGGCCTTGAACTGCCGGATGTTCGGGCAGGGCGGGTAGCCCACGACCAGGCCGGTGGCCAGATGCACCACCGTGGCTCCGTTCTTGGCGAATTCCGCGGGAACATATTCCACGTTGCCGCCCGGGCAGCCGCCGCAGGTGGTGAAGCCGACGATTTCCGCAGGCTCGGCGGCGCTGTAGCGGGCAAATCCGCCCGTGCGCTCACGCTGGGCCCGAAAGCATTTGCCTCCGCCGCAGGAGCTGTAGCGCGCGCAGATGATGACGCCGATCTTGATCATGACGGACCTCGCAGTTGTTGTGGCTGATGACGGGTGCCTACGCCGTTTTCCTGTCCACCGCCAGCAGCACCGGGTCCTGCATGCGCCGGCTCCGCCCCCAGGCGTGCGCTCCTGTTCCCGCTCATCCCGCGTTTCGCCGCGCGCTAATTCACCGTGCTGCGATAGGTCTCTTTGTTGCGAAGCTTTTGGAACTTGTACACGGCCTGGTTGTGCTCCTCCAGGCTCTTGCTGAAGAAGTGCGTGCCGTCGCCCTTGGCCACGAAGTACAGGTAGTCGTGGGTTTCCGGGTTGGCGGCGGCCTGGAGCGAGACCAGGCCCGGCGAGCAGATGGGGCCGGGCGGCAGGCCCGCCAGGCGGTAGGTGTTGTAGGGGTTGGCCCCGTCCTCCAGATGCGCGCGCTTGAGGTCGCCGTCGAAGTCCGGGCCCAGGCCGTAGATGGTGGTGGGGTCGGATTGCAGGCGCATGCCCAGGCGCAGCCGGTTCACGAAGACCCCGGCGATGCGCGCCCGCTCGGACAGATCGCCGGACTCCTTCTCCACCAGGGAGGCCAGGGTCACGACGCGCAACAGCTCGGCGGGTGCGGGAACCTGGTCCGGCCACACCTTGCGGGCGTTCTTCCAGAACTCCTTGAACATGGCCTCGGCCAGGACGCGGCCGTTGTCCGTGGCGCTTTTGGTCACCAGGTAGGTCTCGGGGAACAGGAAACCCTCGGGCGAATCGCCCGGGATGTGCTCGCGCTCCAGCAGGGCCGGGTCGAAGACGGCGGCGCGGAACTCGTCCGCCTTGGCCGCGCCCGAGGCGGCCACGGCCTGGGCCGTCTCCCACCAGGTGAGGCCCTCGCGCACCTGGACCCGGCTGAGCAGGCCCGGCGAGGTGGTCAGCTCCTCCAGGATGCGCTCGGCGCTCCAGCCCGTGACCAGCAGGAATTCCCCGGCCCGGATGGACTGGGCCTTGCCCGCGTCCTTGGCCAGGGACTCGAAGCCCCGGGCGCTGGGCAGGAAGCCGTCGCCCTGGAGCCGCCTGGACACGGCGCGCAGGCTTTCGCCCGCATTGATCCGGAACACGATTTCCTGGCCCGCCGGGGCCAGGGGCGTGCTGGGGCCGAAAAAGGACCGGGCCAGCCAGAGGACCCAGGCCAGGATGAGCACCCCGGCCAGGGCCGTGACCAGCGGGATGAGCACCCGCGGCGAGGTGGTCAGGCCCGATCCAGCCACGAGCGCAGAATCTGGACGGCCGCCTGGCTGTCCAGGGCTTGTTTCCGTTTCCTGGCGCACAGTCCGGCCTCCTTGAGCTCCTCCTCGGCGGCCGCCGAGGTCAGGCGTTCGTCCACGAGATGCACGGGGATGGTCAGGCGGCGTTGCAGGCTTTGGGCGAAATTGCGGGCCTGGCGGGTGGTTTCGGTGTCCGAACCGTCCAGGGCCAGGGGCAGGCCCACCACCACGGCCTCCACCTTTTCGGCGGCCACCAGGGCGGTGAGTTCTGCGAACAGCGCCTCGCGCGTGGTGCGCTGGAGCACGGGCAGGGGCGAGGCCAGGATGCCGGCGGGATCGCACACGGCCAGGCCCACGCGCTTGAGCCCGAAATCCACGCCCAGCACCCGCACGGCTATTCCACCAGCAGGGTCTTGCCGCGGCGCTCGGCGGATTCGAGCATCTTCTTGAGACTGCGCTTCCAGCGGGGGCCGCCCACGGCCTGGGCCAGGTATTCCGTGGCGTGCAGCACCGGGTTGTGGCGCTTCATCTGCAGGAGGCAGCGCTTGATGCCCACCTTGCAGGAGGGGCAGCCCACCAGCACCGGGCGCTTCCTGTCCGCGGCCTCCAGGTCCTTGTCCAGCTGCTCCTTCTTGCGTTCGCGCAGCCGGTTGTAGATGGCCGGGCTGGTGAGCGCGCCCAGGCCGGACTCGCCGCAGCAGTGGGGCGAGAGCGCCACCGGGGCGTCCAGGATGCCGGAAAGGGCCTGGCGGTAGGCCTCGGCGGCCTTGACCTTGGACACGCTGGTCCATTCCGGGTGGCAGGCCGCGTGGTAGAGGAGCGCCTCGCCCGCGGGGAAGGGGCCGGGCAGCCGCTCCAGCAGGAACTGCATGGCGTCCAGGCGGCGCGGGGGCTCGCTGAGTTCGCGGTGGAACTCGTAGGTCTCCAGGGACTCGCGGCAGGTGCCGCAGGCCGTGATCAGGGTCATGGCCTTGAGCCCGGCCCGGCCCGTGGCCACAAGGAGGTCCAGGAGCTCCATCATGGTGCGGTGGCGGTTGGCCTGGTAGGCCTCCTGGCAGCCCGCGGAGAGCAGGGGATAGCCGCAGCAGAGGTGCTTGTCCGGCAGGACCACGTTGGCCCCGGTCTTGAGCAGAAGGAAGAGGGTGGCCATGCCGATGGAGTGCGAGAAGAGCCCGGCCCCGCAGCCCGGGAAATAGAGCACGGTGTCGTCCGGGGCCGCGCCCGGGCGCTTGAGGATGGAGCCCTGGCCGAGCTTCAGCTCCTCGTAGAGGTTGCGGAAGTCGATGTGCGGGCCCTGGCCCTGGAGCACGGGGCTGGCCATGCCGCGCAGGGCCGCGCCGGGCAGCACGCCCAGCACGCGGTTGGCCGCGGTCTGGCCCAGGGACAGGACCTTGGCGGCCTTGGGCAGGCGGCCCGCGGGGTCCTTGGCCAGCATGGTCAGGACCCTGGTCTTGATGGGGTGGCCGCCCTGGCCCTTGTACTCCAGGAAGGAGCGCATCTGGAGCGCGGCCCCGGCCGAATCGATCTTGATGGGGCAGACCGCGGTGCACTTGCCGCAGGCCGTGCAGTGCTCCATGATCCGCCGCAATTCCGCCAGCAGGCCCTTGTCCGGCTCGCCGCGCTGGACCTGGGAGTAGTAGATGGCCTCCATGAGCGCGCCCAGGCTGATGTTCTTGTTGCGCGGGTGGAAGAGCAGGCCTCGCTGGGGCTGGAACATGGGGCAGACCTGCTTGCACTTGCCGCAGCGGGTGCAGGTCTGGATGTTGCGCAACAGCGCGATGAGCTGCTCCTTGTCCTTGAGCGCGGTCTTGTCCAGGTCCTGGATCAGGCGGTTGAAGGAGAAGGTGTACGGCTCGCTCGGCAGCTTGCGTTCCGTGAGCTTGGCCGGGTTGAGCACGTTCTTGGGGTCCACCTTGGCCTTGTAGGCGCGCAGGGCCTTGATCTTGTCCTCGGAGAGATAGGCGATCTTGGTGATGCCGATGCCGTGCTCGCCCGAGACCTCGCCCTGGAGCGAGAGCACCTTCTCGAACACGTCCTTGGCCGCCTCGTGGGCCTGGGCCAGCATTTCGGCGTCGTTGGAGTTCACCGGGATGTTCACGTGGCAGTTGCCGTCGCCCGCGTGCATGTGGCTGGCGATGGCGATGCGCCGGGCCTTGATCTCGCGGTACAGGGCCTCGATCTCGCGGTCGTGCTTGGGGTGCTTGTCGCGCAGTTCCTGGAACACGTAGCGGATCTCGGTCTCCAGCTCGTCCTCGGAGAGGTCCGCGGTGGTGGTCTTTTTCTTGAGGATGGACAGGGCGCGGTCCAGGGCCGCGTCCACCGCGGGATCGTCGAAGGCCACCCCGGGCAGTTCGCGCACCTGGAGCAGGGCCTTGCGGTAGCGCCGCGAGAGGTAGATGAGGTTCAGGTTCTCCAGGAAGTCCGAGAATTCCGGGATGACCTCCAGGGGGATGACCACGTCCTCGTTGACCTTGAAGCCCGAAGTGTGCTTGGCGATGGCCGAGAGCTTGTGCCGGTCCTCCCAGAAGACCTCGGCCTCCTTCTCGTCCTGGGCCGCGAAGATGTCCACCCCGTCGTAGGGCTGGGCCATGGCCAGCAGGGCCTGCACGGCCTGCTCCAGGGCGGTTTCGTGGTCCGAGTCCAGCTGGACCAGGAGCACGGAGATGGGATCGCCCTCGTAGGTGGACGATTTCTTGCGGTATTCGATGGCCTGGACGTACTTGGGACCCCATTCCTCCAGGGCCGAGATCTTCACCAGGTCGCCCTGCTTGCGGATGGTGTCGCGCAGGCCCACGATGTCCTTGATCACGAGCATGGCGTTGTGCATGGAGCGGCCGTAGAACTCCAGGCAGAGCACGCGGGAGTGGGCGGGCTTCTTGTGCAGCACGAAGCAGGCGTCCACGATGACGCCGTCCACGCCCTCCTTCTGCACGCCCGGCAGACCGCCCAGGAACTTGTTGGACACGTCCTTGCCCAGGCCCTTGCCGCGGATGTCGTCTCCGGCCAGGGTCACGCTCTCCAGGAGCGCGCCGTGGTCGTCGAAGATCTCGAACACCGCGCTCTCGGTCTCAAAGATCTTGTGGCGCGGGTGGTCCTTGCGGCGCACCTCGATGAGCCCGCCCGTGGGCAGCACCATGCGGTAGGAGAGGATGTTGTCGATGGTGGTGCCGTACTCGAAGGCGAACGGCCCGCCGGAGTTCTCGGAGATGTTTCCGCCCAGGCTGGAGGCGGCCTTGGAGGCCGGGTCCACGGTGAAGAGCAGGTCCTGCTCCGCGGCGGCCTTGATGGCGTCCAGGGTGATGACCCCGGCCTGGGCGCAGAGCACCTTGGCGTCCGGATCGATGTCCAGGATCTTTTTGAAGCGGGCCAGGGACAGGACCACGGCCCGGGCGTGCATGGGGATGGCCCCGCCGGTGAGGCCCGTGCCGCCGCCGCGGGGGATGAGGGCGAAGCCCATCTCGTTGGCCAGGCGCACGATGGCCTGGACCTGCTCCGGGGTCTCGGGGAAGAGCACGAAGAGCGGCAGCTCCAGGCGCAGGTCCGTGGCGTCGGTGGCGCATTCCACCAGGGTGTTGGCCGAGGCGCCGATGCACTCCTCGGGCAGGGCGGCCTTGAGCCGTTCGTGCAGGGCCTTCCTGAAGGCCATGTCCGCGTCGAACTGCTCCCAGAAATGGCGCACCGCGGCGTTCAGGATGGCCGGGTACTCGCCGGACAGGGTGGGCCGGGCGATGCTCAGGCGGCGTTTGACGCTCTCGCGCACCAGCTCGGGGTCCACGAAGGGGTTGTAGCGCACCAGGAAGAGTTCGGCGGCCAGACCCGCGGCCAGGTCGCGCACGTCGCCGGGCCACTGGCCGTAGCCTTCCAGGTCCACCAGGCCGAAGACCCGGCTGACGAGCTGTTCGTCGGAAACGGAAATGTGCGGTCCCAATTGGGGCATTGCAGTGTCCTGACGGCGGCGGGGGCTGCCGGTATCGGTCGTTGGAAGGACGTGAATATAGGACCCCGGACCGGGCTTGGCAAGTGCGGGCCGGGGGCCGGTTCTGGACAGCCGGGGGGAGCCGGGATAAGGAGGGGACCTGTTCCTGCAACCTCCTGCGAGGCTCCCATGATCGAGAAGGATTTCGCCGAGCTGACGCTCTTCATCACCGGCCCCACCTGGATCAGGCCCGAGATCCGCGCCGCCGCGGCCCTGCCCGAGTTCGGCCACCGCGACAGCGAGAACCTCAAGCGCTTCGGGCCCCTCTTCGCCCATCTGCGCGAGATCGCCCGGGTGGGCCAGGAACGGGACGTGATCCTGTTCAACGGCTCGGGCTCCACGGCCATGGAGGCCGCGGTGCGCTCCCTGGTGGCCGCGGACGAGACCGTGCTGAACGTCTCGGTGGGGGCCTTCGGCGACCTCTTCCACAAGCTGGCCGTGCTCAACGGCAAGAAGGCCGTGCAGCTCAAGTTCGCGCCCGGCCGGGCCATGGACCTGGCCCGCATGGAGCAGGCCCTCGTCGAGCACAAGCCCGCGGTGGTCACCTTGACCCAGAACGAGACCTCCACCGGCGTGCTCAACGACGTGGAAGCGGCCTGCGCCCTGGCCCGCAGGCACGGGGCCCTGCCCGTGGTGGACGGGGTGAGCCTGTTCGGCGGGGCCGACGCGCGCATCCCGGAATCCGACCCCGTGATGTACGTGACCTCCACCCAGAAGTCCCTGGCCGTGCACGCCGGATTCGGCATCGCCTTCGTCTCGGCAGAGGCCCTGGACAAGGCCGCCAAGGTCGCCGACCGGGGCTATTCCTCGGACATCGTGACCCAGGTGAACACGGCCCGCAAGAGCCAGACCCTGACCACACCCAACGGCGGCCTGGCCAACCAGTTGGCCGTGCAGCTCGACTACATCGTGAACGTGGAGGGCGTGGCCAAGCGCTACGCCCGGCACGAGGCAATGCGCGACATGGTGGCGCAGTGGGCGGGACGGCAGCCCGGCTTCGAGCTCCTGGCCCCGGAGGGCCACCGTTCCCCCACGCTCACGGCCCTGCGCACGCCCGCGGGCCTGGGCACGGCAGGCCTCAAGCGGATCAAGGAGGCCATGCGGGAGCGCGGCTACCTCTTCGACACGGGCTACGGCAAGCTGAACTCCGACCTGGAGGCCCAGGGCGAACGGCCCGTGTGCCGCATCGGCCACATGGGCGACATCACGCCGGACATGCTGGCGCAGTACCTGGACGTGCTGGGCCAGGTCCTGGCGCAGGGTCTGTGAAGTCCTGTTTCTTGCAGCGCGTATAGACTTTTTTATCCCCCTCTGCTAGGGTAGCTTCCCGGACCTCAACGCGGAGGAGCCCATGCTGACGCCCGCCTTGTCGGCCCTGCGGGAGAGCCTCGCGGATCAAGCCGAGCGCACGGAAGAGCAGCAACATCTCTTGAGCGAACTGGAGCTCCTGGATGCGGTCTTTACGGTCGAGCCGCCCGCCGCTCCGGAGGCTGGAAAAGACCGGTCATCCTCTCCCCAATTTCTCCAGGACGAGCTGGAACCCCTGAAGGTGCAGGCGGACTTCTCGCTCCTGCCTCCGGCCGGAGTGCGGACGATCCTGGCCAAGGGCCTGCCCAAGGGCATGAGCTTCATAGTCGGCGGCAAGGGCGGTCGCTGCCCGTGCTGCGGGAGGAAATGAGCATGGCCCGGGGCGCTTTCTGGGTCTTCGGCACGCCCGAGAATGACCCGCAGGACATCTGCTTTCAGGTGGCCGAGGATTTCAGCGGGGATATTCCCCTGGATCAACTGGCCCTGCGCGACGACATCGACGCCGTGCTGGCGACGCTGAAGGCCGCCTTTGAGACGGACGGCCGCCGCTTCGCGCACTACTTCAAGCCGTTGCTCTCCCTGGCCCAGGCCGGGCTCGTGGGGGAGGACGCCCAGCCCGAGGTCGGAAAGCGGGCCTTGGCGGCCCTGCGCAAGGAGATCGTGGCCAAGGAAGCGGGGAAGATCAAGAACCGGTACATGCGGCGTCTGGGCGTGGTGGCCCTCTGGTATGCGCTGCCTGCGCTCGCGGCGGGCGTGGTCCTGCGGTGGCTGGCTCCGGCGATTTGGCTCATCCCCTACCTTTCCTTGTGGATCGGGGCCATGGTCGGGGCCTGGCTGTCGTTCGCCATCCGCAAGCAGACCTTTTCGTTCGAGGACATCGCCCAGCCTGAAAAGGATCTGCTGGAGCCGGGATTGCGCCTCATGGTCACCGGGGCCATGACGCTGATCCTGGGCCTCGCCTTCAGCCTCGGCATGCTGCAGATCAGCATCGGCGGCGTGTCCACGGCCGACATCGCCACAAAAAATGAGGTGGCGCTGCTGGTAGGCATGTTGTGCGGCATCTCGGAGCAGGCCCTGCCCGCCACCCTGAACGATCAGGCCAACAAGCTGTTGCGGCCGGAGAGATAGGCCCGGCGCTCAGCCCTCGCGCAGCACGCGCACGAGAAAGCCCTTGAGGTAGTCGGTCTCGGGCATGGCCGGATGCACGGGATGGTCCGCGTCCTGGTGCCCCTGTCTGAGGATCTGGATGCGCACCCGGGCTTCCTGGGCTGCGCGCTGGAGAAGCTTGCGCAGGTCCGCTCGGGACAGGTGCTGGGAGCAGGAGCAGGTGAGCAGGACCCCGCCGTGCTCCACCAGGTCCAGGCCCAGGCGGTTCAGCCTGCGGTAGGCCGAGAGCCCGGCCTCGAAGTCCTTGCGCCGCTGGATCAGGGCGGGCGGGTCCAGGCTCACCACGTCGAAGCGCCGTCCTTCCTCCCGCATCCCTGCCAGGGCCTCGAAGGCGTCGGCCTTGAGAGTGCTCACGTTGTCTTCCACGCCATTGATTTCCGCGTTGCGGGCCACGGACTCCAGGGCCGGACCCGAGGCGTCCAGGCAGAGCACGTCGGCCGCCCCGGCCCTGGCCGCGGCCACACCCAGGGCCCCGGCATAGGAAAAGCCGTCCAGCACGCGCCTGCCCGCGACCAGCGGCAGCAGGCTCGTGCGAATGGCGCGCATGTCGAAATACCATCCGGTCTTCTGGCCGCCCGCCAGATTGACCTGGAAGCGCGCGCCGTTCTCCTCGATCTCCACCGCCTCCGGCACGCTTCCGGCCGCCACCTCCACCTCTCGGGGCAGGCCCTCCAGCTCGCGCGAGCGCGAGTCGTTCTTGAGCAGGATGCCCGCGGGCGCGACCTCGGCCTGGAGGCTTTCCAGGATGACCCCGCGCACGCGCTCCATGCCCGCGCTCAAGAGCTGCACCGAGAGCACGTCTCCGAAGCGGTCCACCATGAGGCCGGGCAAGAAGTCGGACTCGCTGAAGATCAGGCGGTAGAAGGGCTTGTCGAACAGCCGCTGCCGCAGTTCCAGGGCCGCGCGGATGCGGCCGCGCAGGAGGTCGCTGTCGAGCCGGTCCCCGGCGTCGCGGCTCAGCAGGCGGCCCGCGATGAGCGCGCCGGGGTGCACCGTGGCCAGGCCCAGGGGGCGTCCGCCCGCGGCCTCCACCCGGGCGCATTCCCCGGGCTCGAAGGCCTTGAGCGGCGTCTTGGCCGTGTCCACCTCGTTGCTGAAGATCCAGAGATGGCCTTCGCGCAGGCGGCGGTCTTCATTTTTTTTCAGCACCAGCGACTTCATGTTTTTCCCTTTGTACGTTTGCGTCCCGTCCCGGGCGCGCAGCGCCCGGGACGGGACGCCGATGCCGGGTTCGGGGGCCGCTGGCCCCCGGGCGGGGTCCGGGGCGGCAGCCCCGATTATATTTTTCCGAGTTCCAGCAGCCTCTGGCCGTACACGGCCTGGCCCAGGGAGATGCAGCCGTCGTTGGGCGGAACCTGGGTGTGGACCAGGGGGACCAGACCGCGCCCGGCCAGGGCCTGCGGCAGTTCCCGGGCCAGGGTCAGGTTCTGCATGACCCCGCCGGACAGGGCCACGTGGGCGATGCCCAGGACGTGGCCGAAGGCCGCGGCCAGGTCGGCCAAGCCCTGGACCAGGCCCAGGTGGAAACGGCGGGCGATGACGCCCGCGGGCGCGCCCTGGCGCAGGTCGTCGAGGGCGTGGCGGAACAGGGCCAGGGTGTCCAGCACGGCCGGGTCGCCGCCGGTCCGGAGCGGGCAGGGATAGGCCCGGGTCTCGGCCATGTCCTGGGCCTTTTCCAGGAGAATGGCGGCCTGGCCCTCGTAGCTGATGACCGGGCACAGGCCCAGCAGGGCCGAGACCCCGTCGAAGAGCCGCCCGCAGCTCGTGGTCACGGGGCTGTTCAGGCCGCGTTCCAGAACCTGGGGCAGGAAGTCGCTGGCCTGGGCGCGGTCCCGCCGCCAGGGCCACCATGCCTCGGGCTCGCGCAGGCCCAGGTCCCAGAGCAGGGACTGGGCGATGCGCCAGGGCTCACGCACCGCGGCCTCGCCGCCGGGCAGGCGGAAGGGCGTGAAATGGGCCAGGCGCTGGTGGTCCAGCTCCAGCGGGTCCACGAACAGGCACTCCCCGCCCCAGATGGTGCCGTCCAGGCCGTAGCCCGTGCCGTCCAGGGCCAGGCCCAGGGCGGGTTCCTGGTGGCGGTTCTCGGCCAGCGCGGCGTGGATGTGGGCGAAGTGGTGCTGGAGCGCGGTGCGCGGCAGGCCGCGCTGCGCGGCCAGCTCCGCGGCCAGGGGCGTGGTCATGTAGTCGGGGTGCAGGTCGTGGACGACGATTTCGGGCCGCACCTGGAGCACGTCCTCCAGGTGGGCCAGGACCTCGCGGTGGAAGTCCATGGTCTCCAGGTTCTCCATGTCGCCGATGTGCTGGCTCACGAAGGCCGCCGGACCCTTGGTCAGGCACAGGCTGCACTTGAGTTCCGGACCCAGGCCCAGGGCCGTGGGGCCGTCCTGGGCCAGGAACACGGGCGCGGGCGTGAAGCCGCGGGCGCGGCGCAGGAAGAGCGGCAGGCCCGTGTCCGGATGCACGCGCAGCACCGAGTCGTCGGTGCGCACCAGAATGTCGCGGTTGTGGAGCAGGAAGACGTCCGCGATGTGGCCCAGGCGGCGCAGGGCCTCGCGGTTGCCCAGGCAGATGGGCTCGGAGGAGCGGTTGCCCGAGGTCATGACCAGGGCCGGGGCGCGGTCCGGGCCGAAGGCCTCGGCGCAGCGGCGCAGGAGCACGTGGTGCAGGGGCGTGTAGGGCAGCATGAGGCCCACGAAATCCGTGTCCGGGGCCACGTCCGGCGAGAGCGCCGCGCCCGGGGCCTTGGCCAGGAGCACGATGGGCCGCTCCACGCCCGCAAGGATTCCCTCCTCGGCCGGGGAGACCAGGGCCAGGCGGCGCGCCGTGTCCAGGTCCGGGACCATGACCGCCAGGGGCTTGGCCGGGCGCTGCTTTCGGCGGCGCAGCTCGGCCGTGGCCCGGGCGTCGGCGGCGTCGCAGGAGAGATGGAACCCGCCCAGGCCCTTGATGGCCGCGATTTTCCCGGCGGCCAGCTCCCGGGCCAGCAGGCCCAGGGCCTCGGGACCCTCGGCCAGGGGCGCGCCGTCCCGGTCCGTCAGCCAGACCTTGGGCCCGCAGACCGGGCAGGCGTTGGGCTGGGCGTGGAAGCGGCGGTCCGCCGGGTCGTGGTACTCGCGCTCGCACTCCGGGCACATGGGAAAGCAGGCCATGGAGGTCACGGTCCGGTCGTAGGGGATGGCGCGGGTGATGGTCCAGCGCGGGCCGCAGTTGGTGCAGTTGGTGAAGGGGTATTCGAAGCGCCGGTCGGCCGGGTCGTTCATCTCCGCCAGGCAGTCCGGGCAGGTGGCCGCGTCCGGGCTGATGAGCACGTTGTGGCCCCGGCCCGGGGCGCTCTCCGCGATGCTGAAGCCCGTCTCGTCCGGCACGGGCGGCAGGTCCTCGGCCGTGAGGGTCACGATGCGGGCCAGGGGCGGCAGCTTTTCGCGCAGGTCCAGGACAAAGGCCTCCAGGGCCTCCCAGGTTCCCTGCACCTCCACGGCCACCCCCTGGGGCGTGTTGCGCACGAGCCCGCTGAGGGCATGGGCCGCGGCCAGGCGGAAGACGAAGGGCCGGAAGCCCACGCCCTGGACCTGGCCGCTCACGGTGAGACGCTGGCGGAGGATGCTCATGGCAGGCCCAGCAATAGCTCCCGGGCCGGGCCGTGGCAAGGAGCAATCAGCGTCCCAGGAGGCTCTTCAGGCGTCCGCGCAGCAGACGCAGGGGCTTGAACACGATGGGCTCCAGGGGCTCGGGCAGGAGGAAGCCCGCAGGATCGAAGGCCCGTGGCTGGTCCAGGGGATAGTGCAGGTTCGCCGGGTCCGCGCCGGGCAGGCCCCGGCGGCGGCATTCGGCCCAGAGCGGGACCTGCTCCGGGCTCAGGCCCAAGAGCGCATAGACGGCGGTGTCCAGGGCCACGGGGTCGGACGATGCGGCCAGCAGCCCCAGGGCGAAGGGATCGCCCTGGATGGGGCCGGTGCGGTGCATGGCCAGGCGGCCGTCCAGCAGGGTGCGCACGGGCGGCAGGGCGGCCATGACCTCCACGATGAGCCGGGGAAAGAGGCCGGGCGCGTCGCCGATGACCGCGTGGGCCAGGGCCTTGCGGCAGCCCGTGACGCAGCCGAAGAGGTTCTTCACCGCGGCCGTGATGCGCATCTGGCCGTGGGCCTTGAGCCGGGGCAGGTTCAGGATCAGGTCGTGCTCCAGGGCGTCGCGGGACAGGCCGATGCGGCCGCCGAAGGAGAGGGCCAGAGGCGCGGGCCGCTTCAGGGAGCGCACGGCCAGGCCCAGGGGCTTGAGCGTCCGGTCCAGGCCCGCGGCCCGGGCCACCCGGGCGGCGCTGCCGAAGGCCGGGGAATCGGCCACGGTCACGCGCAGGCCCAGGTCCAGGAGCGCGGCGCACACGGCCCGCGCCAGGTCCGGCTCTGTGCAGGACAGGGCCGCGTTGCGCGGGGCCACCAGGTTGGGTTTGACCAGGACCCGCGCCCCGGCGGGGGGCAGGTCCAGGGCCGCCAGGAGACGGCGCGCGGCAGGGTCCGGCGCTTCCGGGCCGGAACGCAGGAGGAACACGTCCAGGGTCATGCTCAGACCGGTTTCTTGGGCGGGGCCTTGGGCTTGGCCTGGTCCGCCTTGGGCTTGGCCGTGGGCTTGGCCGGGGCGGGTTTCCTGGGCTCCCGGGGCGGGGCTTCCTCCGCCGGGACCACGGGCGGGGGATCGCGCAAAAAGGCCACGCCCAGGCCCGTGAGCAGGAGGTTGCCCCCGGCCCGCCAGAGCAGGCCCATGGCCAGGAGCGCGGCCAGCATGGCCGCCAGCCAGAACCAGCCGATGGGGCCCAGCTGCGGCCGCACGGCCTGGAGGTTGTAGGCCGGTTCCAGGACCTCGGCCCGCAGCCGGGCGAAGAGGGCCGCGGCTTGGACCTGGCCGGTGCGCTCCAGCTCCGCGCCCAGGCTCCCGGCCAGGCTCCAGAGCAGGTACAGGGTGTCGCGTTCGGGCAGGCCCGCGCCCATGGCCACGGCCCGGCCGCTGCGGCCGTACAAGGCCTCGGCGTCCAGCAGGGCCTGGCGGGCGAAGGCCCTGGCGTCCAGATAGGGGATCTCCAGGCGGTTGCCCGCGGGCGCCACGTTGTAGCCGTACTGGGTGACGAGCGCGGCCACGGTGTTGGCCTGGCTGGGCGAAGGCAGAACCAGGGCCAGGCGCAGGTCCGCGCCGTCCATGTCCTCGAGCCGTTCCTTGAGATCGCCGAAACGCGGCCCCTGGCCCTTGAGCCGGGACAGGAGCAGACTGTCGGCGGTTTCCAGCAGGCTTTCCTCGCCCAGGACCGGGGTGAAGGCCATGGCCCAGAGCACGGCCAGGGCCAGGAAGGTGCAGAGGGCCGAGAAGAGCAGGGGCTTCTTCTGCAGGCCGCGGGTCCCGGCGCTTTGGCGCAGGGCGCCCAGGTTGCTGAACAGGGCGATGAGCACCCAGAGGGCGAAGGACAGGGGGGCCATGAACACGAGGAATCCGGCGGCGCTGTGCAGCAGCCCGTCCAGGGAGGCGTTCAGGTGCAGGAACCCGGCCCGGGCCAGGACCGCGGGCAGGGTGCACAGCCGGTTCAGGAGCACGGCCAGGACCACGGCCAGGAAAAAGCTCTTGAGGTTTGTGGGATTGATGAAGCGGAGCACGGGCCGGGCCAGACGCAGGCCCGAGAGCAGGCCCAGGAGCAGGCCCGCGGCCGTGGTGCAGAGGAGCAGCCCGGCCGGGGAGTGGAACAGGGCGGCCAGGCCTGCGGCCAGCCCGGTCTGGAGCAGGTCCGCGCCCGCAGCCGGGATCGCGGCCAGGCCCAGGACGCCGGAGAGCAGGGGCAGGGTCAGGGCCCCGCCCGTGGCTCCGGCCAGGGCCAGGAAGAAGCCCGAGAAGAGCCCGATGACCAGGGCGAACACGGCCGAAACCGCGCCATGGGCCGGGGCGGCCGGGTCGCGGAGCAGGGCCAGCAGGCCCGAGGGCCCGGAAGACTCCACCTCCACCGTGGTCTCGGACTCCTTGTCCCGTTCGTCCCGGCCGCGGCGGTGCGGCTCCCCCTCCGCGGGCGGGGCCTTTTTCACGTCCGCGCCGCGCAGATGGCGCACCAGGTCGCGCAGGGCCAGGCCGGACAGCAGAAGCAGCAGCGCGGCCTGGGCCAGGGCCATGACCAGGTCGCTTTGGTTGGGATCCTTGAGGTAGAGATCCACGGCCAGCAGGCCGCCCGCGGCCGCGCCCGGCAGCGACCCCAGGGCCAGGAACAGGGCCAGTTTGGCGTGGAGCTTGCCGGCCCGGAAGTGGTCCAGTCCGCCGAGCAGTCCGAAGACCGTGAGGGCCAGGAGCTCGCTGCCTGCGGCCAGGGCGCCGCGCAGGCCCAGGCCCATGAGCGCGGGCACGGCCAGGAAGCCGCCGCAGGCCCCGGCGGCGGCGGCCATGGTCCCGCCGAAGAAGCCCAGGAGCAGGCTCACGATGAACAGACCCGGGATTTCCGGTGGCAGGACAAAGGGGGAATTGACCCCGCCGATCTGGGCGGGCAGGCCTGCGGCCAGGATCGGGGCCGCCAGGCCGAGCGCGAGAAGCGCGGTCAGGCAGGCCGCGCCGATCCGGGGGAGCGCCGGTCCGAAGCCCGGCGTTGCGCGTGGTTGGCCCATTTCCGGCTCCTTGCGCCAGGGGTTCTGGTCCAGCCATAGCAGGAGCCGGACCTTGGCGCAATGATTGCGGCCGGACCCGAGGCGCACTATACCCCTGCGCATGCATACCACGCAGCCTGAACCGCGCCTCGAGGTCCATCTGTCCGGCGCGGGCGTGACGCGCGAAGGCCGGGCCCTGCTGCGCGATCTGCATTTCGACCTGCTTCCCGGCGAACACTGGGCCGTGCTCGGCGAGAACGGGGCGGGCAAGTCCACCTTCCTGCGTCTGGTGCGCGGGGACATGGCCCCGGACGACCTGCGCACCCGCTGCTACCGTCTGGACGGGGAGGAGCAGGGCACGCCCCTCGGCCTGCGCCAGCGCATGGCCCTGGTTTCGGCCACGCTCCAGGATTTCTACGTCACCTCCGAGTCCGGAGCCACGGCTCTGGAGGTGGTCCTGGCCGGATTCTTCGACGCGCCCCTGCTCTACGAGGAGCCGGAGCCCGAACTGCGGGAGCGGGCCCTGGCCGCGCTCCGCCACCTGGACGCCGCGGACCTGGCCGGGCGGCCCATGCGCGTGCTCTCCCAGGGCCAGGCCCGCCGGGTGCTCCTGGCCCGGGCCCTGGCCACGGAGCCGGACATCCTGCTCCTGGACGAGTTTCTCGACGGCCTGGACAGCGCCTCCAGGGAGGCCACCCTGGAATTGCTGGAGCGGGCCGGGCAGCGCGCCACGCTGGTCTGCGCCGCGCACCGCGTGGAGGACCTGCCGCGCTGCACCAGCCACGCCCTGGTCCTGGAGCAGGGCCGCCTGCGCGGCAGCGGCCCGGCCGCCGAAGTCCTGGCGGGCTATGCCGCCGCGGCGCGGGCCGCGGAGCCGGGGCGCTGGCCTCTGACCCCGTCCCGGCCCCGGGAGGAGGTGCTCCTGCGCATCTGCGGAGCCAGCGTGGACCTGGACGGGACACGCGCCCTGAGCGGCGTCTCCTGGGAGGTGCGGGCCGGGGAGAACTGGGCCGTGCTCGGCCGCAACGGGGCGGGCAAGTCCACGCTGCTGCGCCTGGTCCTGGGCCTGGAGCACCCCTCGGCCCTGGACGGCGAGCCCGGCACGGTGGAGCGCTTCGGGGACGGCGGCGAGAGCGGCGTCCTGGCTGCGCGCTCACGCATGGCCCTGGTCTCGCCCGCGCTCCAGGCCGAGTACGCCTACGACCTGCCCGCGCGGGAGGTGGTCTGGTCCGGCTTCACGGGAAGCATCGGGCTCTGGGAGGAGCCCGGCCTGGAGGAGCGCCGCCGGGCCGCGGCGGCCATGGAGTTTTTCGGCCTGGCCAGGCTGGCCGGGCGGCGGCTGCGCAGCCTGTCCTACGGCCAGCAGCGCAAGGTCTTCCTGGCTCGGGCCCTGGTGGGCGCCCCGGACCTGCTGGTCCTGGACGAACCCTTTTCCGGCTTGGACGCCGTCTCCCGGCGCGAGGCCCGCGCCCTGCTGGAGCGCCTGGCCGAGGCCGGGCAGCGTTTCCTGCTGGTGACCCACCGGGCCGCGGACCTCCCCGCGGCCGTGAACCGCGTGCTGGCCCTGGAGTCCGGGCGGGTGGTCTTCAGCGGGACGCGGGAGGAGTACGACGCCCGAGGACCAGGAAGCCGGGGTTGAGCAGGGACTTCTTGTTGTAGAAGAAGCGGCGGCCGTCGTGCAGGCTCACGCTGCCGCCCGCGCCCTCCACCACGGCCTGTCCGGCCGCCGTGTCCCACTCCATGGTCGGCCCGAAGCGGGCGTAGAGGTCCGCCGCGCCCTCGGCCACCAAGCAGAACTTGATGGCCGATCCGGCGTTGATGCGCTCGCGCACCGGCAGTTCGGCAAGGTAGGCGTCCAGCTCCGGGGTGTTGTGCGAGCGGCTGGCCACGGCCACCAGGCCGGAGTCGTCCGGTTCGCGCACGGCCACGGCCCGGGCGGGTCCGTCGCCGTCCTGGCGGAAGGCTCCCAGGCCGGGGCCGCCGAACCAGGAGCGGTCCGGCACGGGCGCGTGCACCACCCCGAGCAGGGGGAAGCCCTTTTCAAGAAGCGCCACGCAAACACAAAACTCGCCGAGCTCCTTGACGAATTCCTTTGTGCCGTCCAGGGGGTCCACCAGCAGGAAGCGGGTCCAGTCCCGCCGCTCGGCAAAGGGGATGTCCCGGCCCTCCTCGGAGAGCACGGGCACCTCCGGCAGGAGCCGGGCCAGGCCGGCGGCCAGCACGGCCTGGGAGGCCTTGTCCGCCTCGGTGAGCGGGGAGTGGTCGGCCTTGTATTCCACATGGAAGCCGCGGGCGCGGACCTCCATGATGGCGCGGCCCGCCTCGCGGGCCAGGGCCCGCAACGGGGCGAACAGTTCCTGCATGACGTTTCCTCGCGGCCGCCGGATGCGGCAGAGCATACTGCCCCGAAACCCGGGTCGCCGTCCAGGGGCGTGCGGCCGGTTCAGGGGTCGTCGCGGTACTTTTCCCGGATGGCCCGGATCACGTCGAAGGTGGCGAGGAAGGCGTCCACCACCGCGGGGTCGAAGTGCTTGCCGCGCCCGGAGCGGATCTCGTCCAGCACGTCCGCCTCGCTCCAGGGCTCCTTGTAGGCCCGCCGCGAGCAGAGGGCGTCGAACACGTCGGCCAGGGCGGTGATCCGCGCGGGCAGGGGGATTTCCTCGCCCCGCTTGGGCCGGGCGCAGATTCCCGTGACCTTGCCCAGGTCCTTTTCCAGGTGCCCGGGATAGCCGCCGCCGTCCCATCGTTCGTGGTGGTTCAGGGCGATGTCGGCGCAGAGGTCGTCCAGGTCCGAGGTGGAGTTGGCGAAGAGCGCCGCGCCGTACACCGTGTGCCAGCGCATGGTGGCGAACTCCTCCTCCGTGAGCCGGGAGGGCTTCTTGAGGATGAGGTCCGAGATGGCCACCTTGCCCACGTCGTGGAGCATGGCGGCCAAGCGGATGAGGTCCTTCTTGCGCTTGATCTCCAGGCCGTCCTCGCCCCGGGTTTCGGCCATGTTCTGGTAGATCTCCGCGGCGTAGGCCCCCACGCGCTGGACGTGGGCCCCGGTTTCCGATGGGTCGCGCATCTCGGCCATCTTCATCATGCGCAGGATGAGCTCGCGGGTCATGATGCCGCGCTCGATGGCCACCGAGGCGTGGGCCGCGAAGAAGGGGGCGTACTGCACGGCCTCCTCGGAAAAGGCCGTGACCTGACCGTTGCAGGTGGCGTTGATGAGCTGCATGACGCCCACCCGCGTGCCGCGCAGGGTGGTCAGGGGTATGGCCAGAATGGAGCGGGTGCGGTATCCGGATTCCTCGTCGAAGCTCTGGTTGAAGGAATAGGGCAGGGCCGGGTCCAGGCGGTAGGCGTCCTCGATGACCAGGGTCTGGCCGGTGAGCGCGGCGTAACCCACGATGGACGCCTCGCTCACGGGCACGGTGAGGTTGGTGTAGATGTGGCGGCTGGCCTCGGACTGGCGGAACAGCGTGTCGTTGTGCACGTAGCTGAAATGGAGCTGGCCGTCGCGGATGAGGAAGATCGAGCCGGCGTCCGCCGCGCTGATCTTGCGCGCCTCCAGCAACACCCGGTCGAGGATCGTGTCCACATCCCGGAATTGCCCCAGCTCCTCAACGGCCTTGAGGATGTCCCGGACGATGTCCACGGGTTGCTTGCAGAAGAAGTCCACACTGTCTCCGCGGTTCGAGTTGCCCCCCGGCATTCTCGCGCCCTTGCACAAACCTAGCGCCGGGCGCTGGAAAAAGGCATACCCCAGGACAGAGGAACGTCAATGAGAAAGCCCATCATCCAGGTGGCCGGAGTGCGCAGCCTGGCCGAGGCCAGCATGCTGGCCCGGGCCGGGGTCAGCCACGTGGGCATCCCGCTGCGCCTCGACGTGCACGCCCCGGACGTGAGCGAGGAGGAGGCCGCGGCCATCGTGCACGGCCTGGCCGGGAGCGTGGAGACGGTCTGCATCACCTACGCCGCGGACCCGGAGGAGCTGGCCGGGCTGGCGGATTTCCTGGGCGTGGGCGGGGTTCAGCTGCACGGCCCCGTGGAACTGGAGGCCGTGGCCCGGCTGCGCGGCCTGCGGCCCGGGCTGTTCCTCATCAAGAGCCTGGTCCTGGCCCCGGGCCGGGAGGCGGGCCTGCTGCGCGACGTGGAACGCTTCGCGCCCGTGGTGGACGCCTTCCTGACCGACACCTTCGACCCGGCCACCGGCGCCAGCGGAGCCACGGGCAAGGTCCACGACTGGGACGCGAGCCGCAGGCTGGCCGCGGCCTCGCCCCGGCCGCTCATCCTGGCCGGGGGGCTGAACCCGGCCAACGTGGCCCGGGCCGTGCGCGCGGCGCGCCCGGCCGGGGTGGACGCGCACACGGGTCTGGAGGACGTGGCCGGAAATAAGGACGAGGAACTGGTGCGGGCCTTTGTGCGCGAGGCCTGCTCGGCCTTCGCCGGGCTGTGACGGGGCGGGGCCGCCACCCCCGGGGAGGGAGTTGCCTCTTTTCCGGGAACAGGGTAGGGATAATGCGTTTTTTCGGCCGTTGCGGGCGGATGGTCCGCCATTCCGGCCAGTTATGGAGGGTTCATGTCCAAAGAAGAAGCCATTGAGGTCGAAGGCGTCATCCAGGAGGCCTTGCCCAACGCCATGTTCCGGGTGGAGCTGCAAAACGGCCACACCATCCTGGGGCACATCTCCGGCAAGATGCGCAAGCACTACATCCGCATCCTGCCTGGCGACAAGGTCAAGGTGGAGCTTTCGCCCTACGACCTGACTCGCGGCCGCATCACCTTCCGCATGCGTTGAGCGGGCCGCTTCCGGCCCGCTGCGCCGTTTTTTTTCCGCGGCACATCCCCTTTTCCTCTTCCGGAATCTTGCACACCAGCCCGAGCGCGGGTTATCCTGCCGCCAAGCAGGAGGCCTCATGCGGCACACGGGCGTTGTGAACTGGTTCGACGAGCGCAAGGGCTTCGGGTTCATCACCGGTGAAGACGGCCAAGACGTGTTCGTGCACTATTCCGAGATCGTGCGCGACGGGTTCCAGACCCTGGCCCAGGGCGAGCTGGTGAGCTTCGAGCTGGCCCAGGGCGTGGAGTCCCGCAAGGCCTGCAACGTGGTGCCCCAGGTATCCGCCTCCATGCTTTAGCCGATTCCTGCAGCGATTCTTCAACATCCTGGAATAACAGGGATTCGATTCTCAGGCCCCGGCGGTATCCCGGGTCCGTTCCACGGCCTGGTCGCCGTGCACGGACTTGGCGCTCCAGGTCCCGTTCTCCACGCTGTAGCGGGTGAGCCGCCAGTCCAGCTGGTCGATGACGTCGAGCTTGCCCCAGCCGCCCGGGGCCAGCAGCCGGGCCGCCTGGTCCAGGAAGGGCTCCACGTCGATGTAGCAGCCCTCGTAGTCCACGCTGAGCACCCCGTCCCGGAACACGGCCTTCTGGAAGGGCGAGCTTCCGGCCAGGCGCTCGGCGTCCCCGGCCGTGAGGCCGTGGAAGTCGCCATAGGCGCGCAGGGCTTCCAGGGCCTTGGCCACGGCTAGTCCCTCCCCGCGGCCAGGCTCGCCAGGTCGTCCAGGATGAGGGCCGTGGCCCGGGTCGCGGCCCCGGGTTCGCCCAGCATGTGCCGCAGCCGGGCCAGGTCCGCGCGGATGTTGGGCAGGCTCGTGGGGTTGGCCAGCCACATGCGGCCGATGGCCGCCATGACCGCGGCCCGGGCCTCCTCCTGGATGAGCTCCGGAAAGACCTTGCGGTCCAGGATGAGGTTGGGCAGGCCGATGTACTTTACGTTGATGAGCCGCCGGGCCAGGAAATAGGACAGGGGCGAGAGCTTGTAGGCGATGATGGTGGGCGTGCCCACCAGGGCGGTCTCCAGGCTCGCGGTGCCCGAGGCGGCCAGCACGAACTGGCTTTGGCGCATGGCCTGGTAGCGGTCGCCGGGCTGCACCAGGGTCACGGGCAGGTCCTGGGGCCAGTGCCGCAGGAGCAGGTCCGGGTTTATTCCCGGGGCGCGCACCAGGCTGAAGGAGAGCCCGGGCTGGCTGGCGGCCATGAGCCGCGCGGCCCCGGCGAACTCGGGCAAAAGCCCCTCCACCTCCTTGCGCCGGGACCCGGGCAGGATGCCCACGCGGCCGGGCTCGGGCTCCAGGCGGTCCAGCTCGGCCAGGGGAATCTGATCCAGCAGGGGGTGGCCCACGTAGTCCGCCTCCACGCCGCGCTCGCGGTAGAAGGCCTGCTCGAAGGGCAGGATGCAGAGCACCTTGCGCACGTTCTTGTGCAGGAACTCCACTCGGCCGGAACGCCAGGCCCAGACTTGGGGGCTTACGTAGTAATAGACCGGGATGCCCAGGGTGCGGGCCCGGCGCACCACGTGGAAGTGGAAGTCCGGGCTGTCGATGACCACCACGGCCTGGGGTTTGAACTCCTCGAACGTCCTGCGGGTGTCGCGCAACAGCCTGAGGATGCGCGGCAGGCTGGAGAGGATCTCGGTGGCGCCCACCAGGGAGAGCAGGCGCATGGGAAAGCGCACGTCCACCCGGGCCTTGACCATGGCCGGACCGCCCATTCCCGCCAGGGACAGGCCGGGAATGCGCTCTCGCAGGGCCTCGGCCAGGAGCGCTCCGTGCAGGTCGCCGGAGGCCTCGCCTGCGCTTATCCAGATGCGGCTGATGTGCTCGGACATGAGGGCGCAATCTAGCCGCAACGGCTCCGGCCCGCAAGGCCCGGGCCGCGGGTTGCCATTCGCCGCGCTTGCAGGTAGGAATCCCCGGAATCATGCCGGACGTGTTCCGGGAAACGTACAGCGGACGGGAGCATCATGAAGGTCGGAGTCGTCGGATTGGGCTGGATGGGCCGGGTTCACCTGCGCAACTACTGCGAGATGCAGGGCGTGGAGGTGGTCGGCGTGGTGGACCCCAACGAGGAGGTCCTGGCCGAGGTTTCCAAACAGTTCCAGGCGCCTGTGCATACGGACCTGGCCGCCCTGCTGGCCAAGGATCTGGACGCGGTGAGCATCTGCGTGCCCACCATCCTGCACCACGAGGTGGGCCTGGCCGTGCTCGGCCGCGGCATCCCGGCCCTGATCGAAAAGCCCCTGGCGGCCACGGCTGCCGAGGGCGAGGCCCTGGTGGCCCTGGCCAGGAGCAAGAACCTGCCGCTCATGGTCGGCCACGTGGAGCGCTTCAACCCCGCGGTGCAGCGGGTCAAGCAGCTGGCCGGGGACGACGTCATCTCCATCCAGATCGAGCGCGTGGGCCCCTATCCGCCGCGCATCCAGGACGTGGGCGTGATCAAGGACCTGGGCTCCCACGACATCGACCTCATCCGGCACATCACGGGCTCGGAATTCAGCCAGGTCTATGCCGTGACCTCCCGGACCATCGGCAAGCACGAGGACTCGGCCCTCATCACGGCCCAGATGGAGAACGGCGTGCTGGCCTCCATCAACACGAACTGGGTCACGCCGTACAAGTCGCGGCGCATCCACGTGGCCTGCAAGAGCAAGTACATCGAGGCCAACCTCATCACCCAGGAAGTGAAGGAATACAGCCAGTTCTCCACCTACGACAAGAGCTACAGCGTGCGCGAATGGCCGCTCATCTACCGCGAGCCGGTGAAGGAGGAGCTGAACCAGTTCCTGCGCGCCGTGCGCGAAGGCGCGGCCGTGCCCATCACGGGCGAGGACGGCCTGGCCGTGCTTCGGACCATCGAACGGGTCCTGGCCTGCGGCTGCTAGCCCGGGGTCGAAAAGGACAGAACGCCGCTCCGGTGCTGCCGGGGCGGCGTTTTTCTTTGCAAAGGCTAGCGGGCGGCCAGCTGGGAGCCCCCGGCCGCGGCCAGGGGCAGATAGGTGGTGACCGAGGCGGCCTCGGGCACCGAGGCCAGGGCCGTCTGGATGCGGCTGCGCTCGGCCGGGCTGGAGACGTAGGCCAGGACCACCACATGCGTGCCCACGGCTTCCACGCGCAGGCGTTCGGGCCGCACGCCCGCCAGCGCGGCCAGGCGGCGGTTCACGGCGTTGGCGGCCAGGCGGCTGCGTTCCGGCGACACCGGCGGCGCGCCCGGCCCCAGGAGGCAGCGCGTCACTCCCTTGACGCCCGGGGTGGCGGCCGCGATCCGGGTCAGGGCCGCGCGTTCATCCTCCGAGGATACTCGTCCCAGGAGATAGACCTCCCCGGCGTAGCACATCGGCACCACCTGGGCGTAATGCGTGGCGGGGTCGCCGTGCAGGCGTTCGCGCACGGCTTCCTCCAGGCGCATGTCCGCGCTGGCCTCGGCATCCACGCGTTCCCGCGGGTAGTATTCGTTGGTCAGGGTGTAGCCGGTGTAGGCGGAGCTGGCGTACTGGGCCACGGTGATTCCGCCTTCCAGCGCCACAGGCAGGGCGCACCCCGGCAGCAGGGCCAGGGAGAGGAGCAGGAGGAGGGTTCGCCGCATCGCCATGTCCGCCTCGGGCATCGCCCGGGTTGGGGTTGTCGCGCGGTGAATTTCTAGCAAGAAGCGGGCCGTTTATTACGGCTTTGTCAGCGTGGGGCCGTGGCGGCCAGCACATAGACCTGGCCCGCGATGTCCTGCTCGTCAAAGGCCACCAGGCGGGAAGGCCTGTCCTGCCAAGCGTCCCAGCGTTTCTTGCGGGTCACCAGAATGGCCCGCGGGGCCTTGTCCACCTCGGCGGCCACCTGGGCCAGGCTGTCGGCCTCCGGGATGTTCACGCCCGCGTAGTAGGTGAAGATGCCGCTGTAGATGTCGAAGGCCAGGGGGGTGTAGCCCTCGGCCACGTAGGCCTTGATGATCTCGCCCTGGCGCTTGGGGCTCATGTAGTTGTCCAGGGAGGGGGCCGTGACCAGGTGCAGGGGCAGGCTCCAGAGGAGCAGGCCCAGGGCCAGGGCCAGGAGCGGGACGCGCGTGCCGTCGCGGCGCAGGAGCAGGACCGCCACGCCGGTGGCGGCCAGGAGCACGGTGCCCAGGGCCACGCCGCGCGGGGCCACGGGCATGGGAACCACGGCCTCGGCCACGGGCAGGGCCGCGGCCAGGAGCAGGAGCAGTCCGGCCAGGGCGGTCCAGAAGGCCTTGGCCCGGCTCCAGTCCATGTCCTCCAGGCCGGAGGCGGCCAGCAGAGCCAGGGGCGCCAGCAGCGGCAGGACATAGACGAAGACCTTGCCCGAGAGGCAGCTCAGCAGCAGGAAGGCGGGCAGGACCATGGCCCAGAGCCAGGCCTCGGCCCCGGCCTGCCGCCGTCCGTTCCAGGCCCGCTTCCAGTGGCCCGGGGCGAACACGCGCCAGAAGGGCAGGAAGGCGGGCAGCAGGAGCCAGGGCAGGCAGGCCACGGGCAGAGCCCAGAAGTAGTACCAGAAGGGTTCCTTGTGGTGGAAGGTGTTCACGGCCCGGGTCACGATCTGCTTGCCCAGCACGTCGGTGATGAAGGCCGGGCCCTCCACGAACAGGGCGGCCAGGAGCCAGGCCAGGAGCAGTCCGGTCATGATCCCGGCGGCCTGGAGCGTGGCGCGGTTGCGCATCCTGGCCAGCTCGCCGCGCCAGGCCAGGAACAGGACCAGGGTCAGCAGGGGGAAGATGAACCCCAGGGGGCCCTTGGTCAGGGTGGCCAGGGCCATGAGGATGAAGCCCGCGTTGATCCAGAGCCTGCGGCCCGTGCCCGCGGGGCCGTAGGCCCGGTAGAGGCAGGCCTGGCTGCACAGGATCAGGGCCGCGAAGAGCAGGTCCATGCGCGAGTAGTGCAAAAGCCCGGTGAACACGAAGTCCGTGAGCAGAAGGAGCCCGGCCGTGAGGCCCAGGCCGCGGTCCCGGCCCAGGGCGCGGTTCAGGTCCAGGGTGGCGAAGAGATAGAGCAGCCCGGACAGGGCTGCGCCCAGGAAGAACACTGCGGGCATCTCGGACAGGGTGTGCAGCAGGGAGAGGAGCCAGAAGTAGAGCGGCGGCTTGTCCGGGTAGGGCTGGCCATTGAGCGAAAGCACGAGCCATTTTCCGGCCCGCAGCACGTTCTCGAAGGCGTTGGCGTAGCGCACCTCGTCGGAGAACCAGAGGGCGCGGCAGTTCATGGTGAAGATCGTGTGCCCGGCCAGGAACAGGCCCAGGGTCCACCAGGGGTGGCGGGTCAGGAGTCCGTAGGTCCGGTCGAGGAGGTCACGCATGGGCGTCCTTGCAGGCCAGAAGGTGAATGGCCAGGCCGGCCACGGAACCGAGCAGCCAGCCGAAAAACACGTCCGAGGGATGGTGCCAGCCGAGATAGATGCGGCTGAACCCCGTCAAGGCCACGAGCAGGCCGAAGAGCGGCGCGGCCCAGCGCCGGGCCGAGCGCAGGGCCAGGGGCAGTGTGGCGCCGGTGATCTCCGTGGTGTGGCCGGAGGGCATGGACTGCTGGCCTGGGACCGTGGTCAGGGGGGCGAAGAACTCCCCGGCCCCGGGCCGCGGCCTGCCGATGAGCATCTTGAGCCCCTGGACGGCCAGCACGGCCACGGCCAGCTGGACCGCCACGTAGGCCAGGGCCAGGCGGGTGAGGTCGGGGCGTTTGTCCCGCCAGCCGCGCCAGAGCATCCAGGCATAGACCAGGTAGAACGGGGGATTGGCCCAGTCCGTGACGAAGCGCAGGCAGGCCTTGAGCCCGGGATGGGCCGCGCGGTGCCCGCGGAAAAAGGCCGCCACCTGGGCCTCGCTGCCCAGGGCCAGCCAGAGCAGCAGGAGCAGGGCCAAAAGCGGCCAGGAGAACCGGAGCCAGCCGGAGAGCGCCCGCGTCATCGCCAGCCTTATAGGCGGTTGGGCGCGGCCGCGCAACCCGGAGGGGGGGTTGCGCGCGTCAGGCGGCCCGGGCCGGCTTCAGGCAGCGGTCGATCTCGCGCACCTTGCGCAGGACCTCCTTCTCGATCCTGCGGAATTCGGAGAGGTCCTTGGCCTCGTAGAACTGGCGCGCCTTGGCCAGTCCGGCGAGGTTGATGATCTCGTTGAAGAGGTAAGGCAGGTAGAGCGGGTCCTGCTTGATGAAGAGCAGGGCCTGCTCGAAAAGCCCGTGGATCTCGCCCTGGTTCTTGTCCAGATTGCGGAAGAGCCTGGTCAGGCGCTTCTCGGCGTTGCGCAGGGAACTGGACCAGCGGTGGCTGCGCGGCTCGAAGTCGAAGCCGCGGCTCCTTTCCCGGCAGAGTTTCAGCGCGGCCAGGAAGCGTTCCGCGCTGCCCGGGGCCGAGGTGAGCAGGCCGCGCTCGCGCAGGGCCGCCATGTCCACCGCCTCCGCGCCCTGAATCACCGCGCCGCCGCCGTAGAGGTTGAAGATGGGGAAGGGCGACTTGCGGATGTCCTGCTCCAGCTCGCGCTTGGCGGCCATGAACTGAGTGGAGGTGACGATCGTCTCGCCGTCCATGTTCTTGATCTTCTGGTGCATCCTGGGGTTGAAGCGGAACTTGCGGCCTGCGGAGTGGTGGCCCGCGGCGTGGGTCTGGTCCCCGGCCCAGGCGAAGTCCTGCCCGGCCAGCACGATGCGGCAGACGCCGCACCAGCGCAGGAAGCGGATCAGGGTCAGGCTCACGTTGCCGCCCGCGTCCAGGACCAGTTCGCGGTCCTTGAGGGCGAAGGTGGCCATGCCGCCCACGGTCCAGAGCGGGATGGTGGGGCCGGGGTAGCGGCGCACCAGCTCGGGCTGGACCTTGGTGGAATAGATGAGCGGGACCGTCGCGGCCTTGTCCAGGTCCAGGCGCTCGAAGACCTTGAGCATGCTCGGGTCGTAGTCAATGGCCAGGCAGAAGTCCGGGGTGAGCCCCAGGGACTGCGCCGTGGGCATGGTCTGGAGCGCGGTGGCGTACACGGCGTAGCCCCTGTCCCGGGCCAGCTCCGGGGCGAAGCGCGGCAGGGAGGGGCCCGCGCCCAAGATCACGGCCCCGACCCCGGCGGCCGATCCGGCCAGCCCGGCCAGGCTGCCGTCCTTGAGGGCGCGCTGGAAGTTCTGGAGTTCGTTGCCGACCATGACGTCCTGGCGGCTGCGCAGGGTGTTCATTTCCACGGCGAAGTTCTCCACCCGGCCGCGGACGCGCTCCATGAGCGCGGCGTATTCCGGGCCCATCTGCTGGCTCGGCAGGTCGAGGCGCAGATTGATGACGCCGTAAACGTACTGGAGGTCCAGGTTCTTGATGATCTCCCAGAGGTAGTCGTCCTCGGGCACGGCCAGGTGGAGCTTCTTGGCCTCCAGGAAGGGCCGGTAGTCGGTCTGGCCCAGGCAGGCCAGGAGCAGCTCCGGCTGAGGTTCCACCAGGATGATCTTGTGGCTGTCCGGGGTCTGGGTCAGGAGATGGTTCAGGCCGTAGCCCAGGTTGCAGCCCACCAGGATGGTGGCGCTGGAGTGCGGCTTGTCCCCGCCGTTCCAGGCCCGGTAGAAGGCCGCGGGCGGCACCTTCTCGAACATGCCCTGGCCCGAGGGCAGACGCCAGTCCAGCAGGCCGTGGGCGTTCACGAAGACGCCGTCCTTGATCCGCTGTTCGTCGGGCTTTTTCGCGGCCATCCAGGCCACGATCTTGTGGCCCAGGCGGTCGAGGGTTTCCATGTTGGGCCGGAGGTGGGGAAAGAGTTTCATGGGCATCCTCGGGTTGGTGTTCGTCCGAGGGTTTGCAAATTGTCTGCCAACTTGCGGGCGGGCGGGTTTTGTCCTAAACCCGGACGGCGGGGACCCCGCACAACACCACTGCCCCAGGGATGCGCATGTATCACGAGAACGTCCTGAGCATGATCGGCCACACGCCGCTGGTGGAAATCCGGCGGCTCAATCCCCATCCCCACGTCAAAATCCTGGCGAAGATCGAATGCCGCAACCCGGGCGGCTCGGTGAAGGACCGCGTGGCCCTGGCCATGATCGAGGCGGCCGAGGCCTCGGGCGAGCTCACCCCGGACAAGACCATCATCGAGGCCACCAGCGGCAACACCGGCATCGGCCTGGCCATGGTGGCCGCGGTCAAGGGCTACAAGATCAAGATGCTCATGAGCGAGGCCGCCTCCGAGGAGCGCAAGATGATCCTGCGGGCCTTCGGCGCGGAGATCGAGCTGACCCCGGCCCGGCTCTCCACGGACGGGGCCATCGAGCTGGCCTACCGCATGGCCCGCGAGGAGCCGGACAAGTACGTGCTCATGGACCAGTACAACAACCCGGCCAGCATCCAGGCCCACTACCGCGGCACGGCCCGGGAGATATGGGACCAGACCGAGGGCCGGGTGACCCACGTGGTGGCGGCCCTGGGCACCACGGGCACGGCCATGGGCCTGGTCAAGGGCCTCAAGGAGTACAGCGAGGGCGCGGTGCGCGTCCTGGCCGTGGAGCCCTTCGCCGGGCACAAGATCCAGGGCCTCAAGAACATGCACGAGTCCTACCCCCCGGGCATCTATGACAAGAAGGCCCTGGACGGGGTGCTCAACGTGGAGGACGAGGAGGCCTTTTCCCTCTGCCGCCGCCTGGCCCGCGAGGAAGGCATCCTGGCGGGCATGAGCTCGGGCGCGGCCCTGGCCGGGGCGCTCAAGGTGGCGGCCGGGCTGCGCGAGGGCATGGTGGTGGCCATCTTCCCGGACAGCGGCGAGCGCTACCTGTCCACCCCGCTCTTCGCCTCCCGGGCCGAGCGCGGGGTGCGGCTTTCCAGCGTGGCCACGGGCAGCCCCGTGGCGCTCTCCGGCCTCGCCGCGCCGGGCCTGTTCACCCCGGGTCCCAGCCTGGACGCCCTGGGCGAGCTGGACGCTTGGCGGCGCATGGTCCTTCTGGACGTGCTGGCCCGACACCTGGAGGCCGAAGGCGGCAAGCCCGTGGTGGCCGTGGCTCTGGCCGACATGGACGACCGCGCCCTGGCCGCCGCGCGCGAGGCCAAGACCCGGCGCGAGCCCTTCGTGGACCGGGCCATGGAGCGGCTGCGGGAGCGCGCCGCACTCCTGGGCCTGCGTCCGGACACGGTCTTTTCCCTGGCCTCCGGGGCCACGGAGCGGGCCCTGGGCCTCTGCCGCAAGCTCCTGGCCAAGGGCCTGGCCTACGAGAAGCTGCGCTCCGTGTATTTCGACGTGCTCCGCGACAAGCGCTACGGGGCCATGGCCGGCATGGACGCGGACAAGGTGGCCCTGGGCAAGACCGTGGACCTGGCCTCCTACGTCAAGGAGAACCCCCGCGACTTCACCCTGCTCAAAAGGGCCAGCCTCCTGGATCTGAAGCAGGGCGAGGTGCTGGAGACCGAGTGGGGCAACGTGCGGCCCACGTGGTTTTTGCAGGCCGCGGCCGCGGCCCTGGCCGCCCTGCCCCGGGTGGACGTGGTCCTGGCCTCCGAGGCCCATCAGTTCCCGCACCTGGAGAACCTGCGCGCCCTGTGGTCCGCCGAGGGCCAGGAGCCTCGGGCCTGGCTGGTGGACAAGCGCGTGGCCCCGGAAGAGGGCCTGGACTGGGACCTGGACGCGGCCCTGGCCGAGACCGGCGGCCCCCGCGCCCTGCGGCTCTGGCTCCTCTCGGGCTCCTACCGCAAGCCGTTGCCCCTGACCCGCCGGAGCCTGGCCATGTGGGCCAAGAACTGGCGCAAGGTGCAGGACTGCGCCGCGGCCCTGACCCTGGCCGCCGAGGCTCCGGGCGAGGACGTGGCCGAAGCCGCGCGCCAGGCCGTGTTCGACCTGAAGGCCGCGTTCGCCGCGGCCCTGGAGGACGACCTCTCCCTGCACCAGTTCTGGCCCGCGCTCTTCGGCTTCGTGAAGACCGTGAACGGCCTGGCCGCCAAGGGCAAGCTCACGGGGGCCGGGGCCAAGGCCTGCCTCAAGGCCCTGCGCCACGTGGACGCGGTGCTCGGCATCCTGGACCCGGCGCACTTGCCCGTGCCCGCGGCCAGCCTGCCCGAGGCCGTGCAGGGCCTGCTCATCGAGCGCGAGGCGGCCCGCAAGAACAAGGACTTCCAGGCCTCGGACGCCCTGCGCGACCAGATCGCGGCGGCCGGCTACCGGCTGGAGGACACGGCGAGCGGACCCAGGCTCTTCCCGGCATGAAAAAAGGGAGCCGCAAGGCTCCCTTTCTTTTTTCCGGAATCCGCTGGGCGCTAGGCCATGGCGGGTTGGCCCTTTTTGCGCCGGGGTTTGACCGCCGTGAACTTCTTCACGTCCAGCCCGTATTTTTTCACCTTGTAGTTCACGATGCGGTAGGACACCCGCAGGTCGCGCGCGGTCTGGAGCATGTTGCCGCGGGTCTTCTTGAGCGAGTCCACCAGAAGCTCGGTCTCGAACTTGGCCACGGCCTCGCCGAAGGAGAGGTTCGTGCCCGTGGCCGAGCTGTCCGCGGTCTGCAGCGTGGGCGGCAGGTGGTAGGTGCGGATGACCTCCTCCTCGCACACGAGCACGGCGCGCTCCATGCAGTTGCGCAGCTCGCGCACGTTGCCGGGCCAGTGATACATGCTCAACAGCTCGATGGCCGGGGTGGAGATGCGCTTGATGCTCTTGCCGTACTCGCCGGAGAAGTCGGAGAGGAAATATTCGGCCAGGGGCAGGATGTCCTCGCGCCGCTCGCGCAGGGGCGGGATGAACACCGGGAAGACGTTGATGCGGTAGTAGAGGTCCTCGCGGAAGCGGCCCTGGGTCAGGAGCTGCTCCAGGGGCTGGTGCGTGGCGCAGATGAGGCGCACGTCCACCATGATGGCCTGCTCGCCGCCCACGCGCTGGATCTCCTTCTCCTGGATGGCCCGCAGCACCTTGGCCTGGGCGTCCAGGGAGAGTTCGCCGATTTCGTCCAGGAAGAGCGTGCCGCCGTTGGCCACCTCGAACAGGCCGCGCTTGGTCTGGAAGGCCCCGGTGAAGGCGCCTTTCTGGTGGCCGAAAAGCTCGGACTCCACCAGCTCCGAGGGCAGGGCCGCGCAGTTCAGCTTGACCAGGGGCTTGTCCTTGCGCGGGCTGGCCGCGTGGATCTCCTCGGCCAGCAGCTCCTTGCCCGTGCCCGATTCCCCGCGCAGGAGCACCGTGGCCCGGCTGGGGGCCACCTGGCGGGCCTGGCGCAGGACCATGCGCATGCTCTTGCTGGCGGCCACGAAATTCTGCGGGGGCGGGGAGTCCTGGCCGCCCACCAGGCCCTGGGCGAGCAGGTGCTTCTGGAGCGCCATCTCCTCCTGGAGCTGGGCCACGTGGTTGGCGATCATGGCTCCCACCACCTCCAGGAGGCGGCGGTGGGCCTCCAGGTCCTCGGCGGGCAGCACGGGCAGGTCCACGCTCAGGGTGCCCAGGGTCTCGCGGTCGCCGCGGGAGTGGTGCACGATGGGGATGCAGATGAAGGCCAGGGTCTTCAGCTCGTCGTCGGTGCGGCCGAAGGCCTTGTTCAGGAACTCGCGGTGCTCGGAGAGCCGGGGCACCACGATGGCCTTGCCGGTCTCGAAGACCTGGCCGATGACGCCCTGGCCCGGGGCGTAGGTCACCTGGGAGGCTTTGGCCGGGCTGTAGGTGAGCGAGAGCTTCAGGTCGCTGGTTTCCGGGTCCACGATGACCAGGAAGGCCCGCACGTAGCCCATGTCCTTGGCCAGCACGCGCAGGATGGCGTTGAGGCTCTCCTCCAGAGGGGCCTGGGGCGTGATCTCGTCCAGCAGGCGCTTGAGGGTGATGAGGGGCCCGTGGTCCAGGCTTTCCAGCTTGTTCATGGGTCCGTCCCTTAGGCCGCGGCTGCGGCTCCCAGTTCCAGGGCCTTGAGGTTGATCTCGGCCACCTTGGGCTTGAGCCCGGCGCGCAGGGCGTCGGCCACGGCTTCCGTGCCGAAGGGCAGGGCGTCCATGGCGCAGAGCGCGCCCAGCAGCGCGATGTTGCCCGCCTGCACGGCCCCGGCCGCGAGCCCCAGGGTCTGGCAGGGCAGCCAGGCCGAGCGCTTGGTGCAGGCGGCCACCTTGTCCTGGATGGCGGCCAGGCTCGGGCAGGGCTGCCTGCCCATGGCCACGGACAGGGGCGGCAGGAACTCGGTGGAGGAGAGGACCAGGCCCCCGGCCTTGAGATAGGGCAGGGCGCGCAGGGTCTCCAGGGGCTCGAAGCCCATGAGGATGTCGGCCTCGCCGGGGCCGATCTTGGGGCTTTTGCAGCCGATAAGCAGGAAGGACTCCACCACGCCGCCGCGCTGGGCCATGCCGTGGATTTCGCCGCTGGTCACGGGCAGGCCCTTGAGGGTGGCGGCCTGGGCCAGGATGGTGGTGGCGGTGAGCGTGCCCTGGCCGCCCACGCCGGTCATGAAGATGCGAACGGGCTTCACGGTTTTCATTTGGCCTCCAGCTTGCGGGCCTTGATGTGCGGACAGACCTGGAGACAGAGCATGCACCCGGCGCAGAGCAGGGGGTTGATCTCCACCTTGCCGGACATCTTGTGGAAGGCCGGGCAGGCCAGGGTGTCCAGGCACTCGCCGCACTGGTCACAGGTGTCGGCCACGTAGGCCACGCGCGTGGGCTTGGCCCCGTAGATGCGACGGGCGTGCAGGGGGCAGGGCTCGCGGGCGATGAGCACGCGCACCCCGCTCTGGGCCTTCATTTTTTCCAGGATTTCCATGGTCTTCTTGTGGTGCAGGGGGTTGACCTGCTCCACCACGGGCACGCCCAGGCCCTTGCAGACCGCGGCCACGTCCAGGCGCACGGTGTTGTCGCCGTGCAGGGTCTTCTCCACGCCCGGGTGGGGCTGGTGGCCGGTCATGGCCGTGGTGTGGTTGTCCAGGACCACCAGGAGCAGGTCGTGCTTGTTGAAGACCGCGTTGACCAGCCCGGTGAGCCCGGAGTGGAAGAAGGTGGAGTCGCCGATGAAGCCCACCACGGTCTGGCCCGAGGCCCGGGACACGCCGGAGCCGGCCGAGACCGAGGAGCCCATGCAGACCAGGAAGTCGGCGGCGGACAAGGGCGGCAGGATGCCCAGGGTGTAGCAGCCGATGTCCGAGGAATAGACGGCGTCGTTGCCGAAGACCTTCTTCACCGCGAAGTAGGTGGCGCGGTGCGGGCAGCCCGCGCAGAGGTTCGGCGGCCGCTGGGGCAGGTTTTCCACTCCGGCGCAGGCGGGCCGCGCCTTTTTGCGCAGCTTGAGGAAGGCGCGCAGGGCGTCCTCCACCAGGCCCACGGAGAATTCGCCGTTGCGCGGCAGCAGGTCCTTGCCCCGGATGGCGAGGGAGAGGCCTTTTTTCTGGGCCAGGGTGCGCAGGTCGTTCTCCAGGATGGGCTCCAGTTCCTCGATGACCAGGAGCTTTTCCAGGCCCTTCATGAACTTGAGGCAGAGTTTTTCCGGCAGGGGATGGCTGAAGCCCAGATCCAGGACCCTGACCTTGCCCTTGAGGCCCAGGGCGTCCAGGGCGTCGGCCAGGTAGGCCCGGGAGATGCCCGAGGCGGCGACGCCTACGGCGCCCTTGCCCGAGATGCGGTTGTAGGGGCTGGTCTCGGCCTCGGCCCGGAACTTCTCCAGGGTCTCCAGCAGGCGCAGGTGCATGGGCCGGGCAAAGGCCGGGATGGGCACGAAGCGCGAGGGGTTTTTCTGGAAGCCCGCGGGCTTGGCCTTTTCCGGCAGGGGGCCGGTGAGCACCGGGCCGCGCAGGTGGTTGACCCGGGTAGTGGTGCGCAGGAGCATGGGCGCGGCGAGCCTGCGCGAGAGGCGCAGGGCGTCGCGGGCCATGTCCTTGGCCTCCTGGGCCGTGGCGGGCTCCAGGCAGCCCAGGCCGCCCAGGCGGGCGTAGTAGCGGTTGTCCTGCTCGTTCTGGCTGGAGTGGCAGCCCGGGTCGTCGGCCGAGAGGAGCACGAGTCCGCCCGGCGCGCCGATGTAGGCGAGCGTCATGAGCGGATCCGCTGCCACGTTCACGCCCACATGCTTCATGGTGCACAGCGTCATGGCCCCGGCCAGGGCGGCGCCCCCGGCCACTTCCAGGGCCACCTTCTCGTTCACCGAGTATTCAAAGGAGTAGTCCCCTTCGGGCGAGAGCCGGAAAAAGGTGTCCGGCACTTCGGAGGACGGGGTCCCGGGGTAGCAGGTGACGACCTGGATGCCTGCTTCCAGGGCGCCGCGGACAATGGCCTCGTTGCCCAGGAAAAGGCGGGTGTCGCCGCCTTCGCGGGCCAGCAGCGGATGGGGCATGGTGCGTGTCCTGTTTCTTTACCGCCTAGTTGGCGGCCTTGAGCTGGGCTATTTTCGACTCGATGTAGGGCTTGTCCCCGGCCTCGCCGGACTGAAGCAGATCGCCGTAGGCGGCCAGCGCCGCCTGCTTGTCGCCCGCGGCCTCGGCGGCCAGGCCCAGCTGGCGGTTCACGGTGGCCTTGAAGGACTCGGGCGCGCCGGCTTTGAGGGCGGTGAGCTCGGCCACTGCCTCGGCGGCCTTGCCGGCCAGGACCAGGGCACGGGCGTGGCCCAGGGAGGCCACCAGTTTGGCGTCGTCCTTGCTCGCGGCGGCCAGCTGCCGCCAGTAGTCCACGGCCTTGGCGTAGTCCTCCACAGCCATGCTGGCCCCGGCCAGCTCAAAGAGCACGGCCGTGCGCAGGCCGCCGGGGGCCTCGGGCAGGAACTTCTCCAGGGCCGCGATCTTGTCCTTGCCGCTGGTGCTGGCCAGGATGGAGCCGAGGGCCTCCTGGGCTCCGGCCAGATTGCGGGCCTGGAGCATGCGGAAGCCGGCCACCGTGGCGGCCAGGGCCACGAGGATTGCCGCGCCGAGGAGGATCGGTTTCAGGTTGGCGACGATCTTCTGGAGCAGGGGCGGGGTGTCCCGGTTGATGACGTCCTGGAATTTCTCCAGGGTGACGCCGGGCTTGGTCGTGTTCTGATCCATGGGGAACAATGGCCTCCGGATTGGTTCTCGCGCTAGGACCGAGTACCTTTACGCAAAAATGTAAAAAAGGTCAAAAAAGAAATGGCGTGCGACGCCCGTCGCGCCGGATTCCTGCCCGCGTTGACTTTTTCGTCGCCGCGTGCTTTTTCGGAAAGGGCCTTCCGAGTCCGGGCGGTTCTTTATCACTTTTTTTCCCGGGAGGGAATCATGGAAATCCGCGACGCCGTGTTGGACATGGCGAGGAAAGCCAGGGCCGCCGCGCGTGTCCTGGCGGCCTCACCGGGCAAGTCCCGGCGCAAGGCGGTGGAGGACGTGGCCGCCCTCCTGGCCGCCCGCGAGGCCGACCTCCTGGCGGCCAACGCCCGCGACCTGGAAGCGGCCAAGGCCGCGGGCCTGGAACAGGCCAAGCTCCAGCGCCTGACGCTCACGCCCAAGGTCCTGAACTCCATGATCCAGGGCTGCCGCGAGGTGGCCGCCCTCTCCGACCCGGTGGGCGAGATCGAGTCCATGTGGAAGCGGCCCAACGGCATGCTCGTGGGCCGCATGCGCATCCCGCTGGGCGTCATCGCCATGATCTACGAGGCCCGGCCCAACGCCACGGTGGACGCGGCCGTGCTCTGCCTCATGGCGGGCAACGCCTGCATCCTGCGCGGCGGGTCCGAGGCCTTTCACTCCAACGCCGCCCTGGGGGCCGTCGTGCAGGAGGCCCTGGCCGGGGCCGGGCTGCCCGCGGACGCGGCCCAGGTCCTGGCCACCACGGACCGCCAGGCCGTGGCCGAGCTGCTCAAGCTCGAGGAATACATCGACGTGGTCATCCCGCGCGGCGGCGAGGGCCTGATCCGGGCCGTGACCCAGCAGGCGGCCATGCCCGTGCTCAAGCATTACAAGGGGGTTTGCCACATTTACGTGGACCGCGAGGCCGACCTGGACCGGGCCGCGGAGATCATCCTCAACGCCAAGACCCAGTATCCCAGCGCCTGCAACGCCCTGGAATGCCTGCTGGTGCACGAGGCCGCGACCAACGAGCTGCTGCCCCGGGTGGCGGGCAGGCTCGGCCCGGCGGGCGTGCGCTTCAAGGCCTGCCCCCGCTCCCTGCCCCTGCTGGGGGCCGCGGCCGAGGCGGCCAGGGATGAGGACTTCGGCCACGAGTTCCTGGACTTGGTCCTGGCCGTGAAAGTGGTGGGCTCCATGGACGAGGCGCTGGCCCACATCGCGCGTTTCGGCTCCAACCACACCGAGGCCATTCTCACCAAGGACCACGCCAAGGCCATGCGCTTTTTGCGCGAGGTGGACGCCTCCCTGGTCCTGGTCAACGCGACCACGCGCTTCAACGACGGCAACCAGCTGGGCCTGGGCGCGGAGATCGGCATCTCCACCTCCAAGCTCCACGCCTACGGCCCCATGGGGCTCAAGGAGCTCACCAGCACCAAGTTCGTGGTCCTGGGCGAGGGGCAGATCCGGGAGTAGCGGGCGGGGCGCGTGAACATCGGCATTCTCGGCGGGTCCTTCAACCCGGCGCACACCGGGCACGTGCGCATGGCCGTGGAGGTCCTGGAGGGCCTGGCCCTGGACCGCGTGGACCTGGTGCCCGCGTTCCAGCCGCCGCACAAGCCCGCCCAGGGCCTGCTGCCCTTCGCCCTGCGCCTGCGCCTGGCGGAGCTGGCCGTGCAGGGCCTTCCCGGGCTGGCCGTGAACCCGCTGGAGGCCGAACGGCCCGGGCCGTCCTACACCTGGGCCACCCT
>Ga0067045_1002486_pt1 | contig 100268 bp, 98 predicted proteins | sample TerdegcTABiofilm_FD_59184 | JGI IMG/M metagenome (GOLD analysis project Ga0067045, IMG submission 59184) | Combined Assembly of (Gp0054472, Gp0054536) Wastewater bioreactor microbial communities from Singapore -Terephthalate degrading...
GAGAACCTGCTCACCGCCCTGGGGCGGGTGGACCTGCTCCCCTATGCGAAGATCCCGCCCGGCGATGAGCAGGAGCCGCTGAAGGCCTTCTTCCGCGAGACCTTTGCCGGCAATACGCAGGCCCATTGGGAGGCGTTCCTGGCGCCGGTCGATTGCTGCTGGGCGGCGGTCCGCAATCTGAAGGAAGCGTTTGACGATCCGTTCACGGCGGAACGGGGCATGGTGTTCACCGACGCGGATGGCAACCGGCATGTTGGCCCCCCTATCCGCTTTGCGAAGGAGCCGCCCCGTCCCAACCCGAAGCTGGCCGGCTTTGGCGAGCATTCGGTGGAGATTGCGCGCGAGGCCGGTCTGAGCGCGGAGGAGATTGAAGCCCTGAGGGCGAAAGGAACCATCTGATGACACGCTTTCCAGCCCATTTCGCGCATGAAGGTATCTGGGAGGGGAAGTATCGGCATCTGGCCGTGGACGGCACGGAAGAGGGCCGCTTCCGCTCCCGCGTCACCTGCGAGTTCCCGCAGAAGGATGGGGTCATTTACCGGCAGACCACGGAGCTCTGGACGCCGGAAGGCGCTTACAGCAAAGCGGGTTTCGATGGCCTCGATCGGGGTGACCATCTTTTTTATGATTCCCCGACATTCCATGGCCGCAGCTGGGAGACTGAAGGCGGTCACCTGATGCTGAACCTGATCCGCAAGGATGAACCGGGCGCCTATTTTGTCGAACTCATCATCATGGGCGAAGGGGGCAAGCACCGGGCCCGCACATGGCACTGGTTCAAGGACGGCCAGATCTATCGCCGCACGCTCTGCGAAGAATCGCGTGTGGTCTGACGCCTATTTTCTCTGCCGAGTCAGCTTCATTTCATAGGCGAAGCGGCCTGCAGGATGCAGACTTTCGGAGACGAGGATCGTGCGGCCGGCCGTATCGGCATAGCGGCGCAGCGTGCGCAGGGCCGGAGAGCCGGCAGCGACACCGAGGCGGGCGGCATCGCCCTTGCCGAGGGCGACCGCTTCCATCCGTTGAATGACATTTGACACCGAGGCGCCATGCGCGCCCTCGATCCATTCGGAGATGGAGCCCTGTAACTGGTTCACTTCTTCCAGCGGCGGGGCAAGCTGACGGAGCACGAGGATCGTGGTGATGGCCAGCGGGGCTTCGCCGGTGGCCCTGCGCAGGCCCGTATACGCGATATAGTCTCCCTCAACGCCCATGCGCTTGAGATCGGCAGCGCTCGCCGGGCGGGTGCGCTCGGGAATGAAAACGGCGTCGCGGGCATATTGGAGGATCGACTCGAAATCGCCGATCGGTTGAGCAAAGGCCGGGGCAGGCGGCGTGGTGACGACCGTACCGGCGCCGCGGCGGCGGGCGATCAGGCCGTCTTCGGTCAGGATGCGCAGCGCTTCGCGTGCCGTATGCCGGGAGATGTCCTTGACCTCGCACAACTCCATTTCCGTTGGCAGGGCATCGCCAGGTTTCAGCTTGCCCGATGCAATGAGCAGGCGAAGTTCATCGGCGATCTGTCTGTAACGGGGCTGTATCGTATTCAACGCCCTCTCCTTGTCTTCAACGTCAACCAGTAATGGCCAGTCCACTGCAGGACGGCAATCCCGTAACAATCAGTAAATTTGGACAGAACGCGCCCAATGCGAGACCGCAAGCCGCGAAAATCAGTGGCTGACCGCATCCGATCTGTGCACAACAGGCGAGAATGCAATAGATATATCAAATAAATTCCGCGAGGATACCAAAAGCAGTTTTCGTTTGCGAAAGGCTCATGTAGACAATCCATATGTCCGGACAAACTTTTCCCGATTTTCAGGCTTCCCTGACCCTCGTGGAGGCGCTTGCCGGCCTGCTTGATGCGCCTGTCGGAGAGGAAGACCGGGCGCGCACATGCCTGCACCTGCTCGATTGGGCGGGATGTGCGGTTGCCGGGCGCGCTGAAGTGGCGGGCCGGATACTCCTGTCGCAGATGGAGGCCGGCGCAGGCGCACGGGCTTTTGCTTGGGGCGGGCTTGGCAACATTCTCGAGATGGATGATGTCGACAAACGCGCGCTTCTCCATCCCGGTCCGAGCATCATTCCGGCGGCGTTGTCGCTTGCCATCGAGAAAAATCTTTCCGGCGGCGCGCTGCTGGATGCCATCGTGCGGGGCTATGAGGCGACGATCCGGCTCGGTCGGGCGGTGGGGCCGGGACATTACGCGCTGTGGCATAATACGGGCACCTGCGGAGCTGTCGGGGCGGCCGCAGCGTGCGCAAGCCTGCTGGGCCTTGACCGGGCAACCACGGCCCACGCGCTCGCGCTGGCGATCAGTCAATCGGCGGGGCTTTGGCAGACACGGCATGAGCCAGCCAGTATGGGCAAGCAATTGCACACAGCGGTTTCGGCGCGGGCCGGGCTGGATGCGGCGCGGCTGGCGGCGGCGGGATTCAAGGGGCCGCTGACAATCCTGGAAGGGCCGCAGGGCTTCTTTGCGGCGATGTGCCCCGGCGCTGATCCAGCCGCTGTTATTGCAGGAGACGCTGGCTGGCGCATTCATGATGTGAGCTTCAAGCCCTGGCCGGCCTGCCGCCATGCCCATGCCACCATTGATGCGGCGCTGAGGCTGCGTGAGCGTGTGGATGTGCTGGAGAAGGACGGCGATATCCTCGTTGAAACCTATCGCGATGCGCTGACATTCTGCGACAAGCCGGAACCGGGAACGGTGATCGAGGCGAAATTTTCGCTGCAGCATTCGGTGGCGGTCGTGATGGCGCGTGGACGCCCGAAGCTGGAGGATTTCAGCCTGGAGGCGGTGGCTGACCCGGTGCTCGCGGCGCTGCGCAGACGCGTCAAAGTTGGACAAAATCGGACATTTCAGGACAATTACCCGTCACGCTTCGGCGCCTCGGTGACCTTTGCCGGACAGACCGAGACAGTTCCGGACGCCCTGGGCGACCCGGAGAACCCGGTCGGATTGGATCAGCTGCGGGACAAGGCTCGGGCGCTGTTCGTGGCCGGTGGCCTTGGCGAGGATGAGGCCGAGGCGCTAAGGGTGGCGGCGGAGACGGCCTCGCCCGGGCTTGCGGGCCTGATTGGCAAGGTGCTGTCATGAGCGGCGCAGCAGATGCCTTTGTGAGCCATGCCGTTGGGCTGCGCTGGGATGCCATCCCGGGAGAGGCGCAAGAGGCGGTGAAGACCTTTCTGCTCGACAGCCTGGGCGTGGGTATCGCCGGCGCTGGAGCGCCGCTGACGGCGCAGGTGCGCCAGGCTGCGCTGGCCTGGGCGGGGGCCGGCGACGCGAATGTGTGGGGCCAGGGCAGCTACCGGACGAGCGCGGCGAATGCGGCCTTCATCAACGGGTTCCAGATCCACTGCCAGGAATTCGACTGCGTGCACGAGCCCGCCGTGGTTCACCCGATGGCGACGATCCTTGCCGCGCTGATGGCCACCTGCGACCGGGAAGGCGATGTGACGGGCGCCGAACTGGGCGCGGCGATTGCTGCGGCGGTTGATGTGGCCACGGGGCTGGGCATGGCCGCGAAGACGCCGCTGAAATTCTTCCGCCCCGCCACGGCGGGAGTCTTTGGCGCGACGCTGGGAGTTGCCCGGTTGCGGGGGCTTTCGGAAGGCGAGGCGCGCAACGCGCTCGGCTACGCGCTCTCTTTCGCGTCAGGCACGATGCAGGCGCATACGGAGGGCAAGCCAGCCCTGCCGGTGCAGATTGCCAATGCAGCCCGTAGCGCGGTGATGGCATGCGACCTGGCCGCCGCCGGCATGGAAGCGGCGCAGGACAGTATTGAGGGGCCGTTCGGATACCTGACTTTGTTCGAAGACGGATTTGACGCAGCGCCGGTGGTGGCCGCGCTTGGCAGTGTGTTTCGGATCGCGGAAGTCAGCCACAAGCCCTTTCCAACGGGACGCGCCGCGCAGGGCGGGATCGTGCTGGCCAAGCAGGCGAAGGCCGCAGGCATCCGGCCTGAGGAGATTGCATCAATTGTCCTGACCGCGCCGCCGCTGATCAAGCGCCTGGTGGGCCGCCCGGCGCAGGCGGGCATGACGGCCAGCTATGCCCGCCTCTGCTATCAGTATTCCGGCGCGCTGACCCTGATCGACGGGCATGTGGGCCTGAAGGATTTTTCCTCAGAGGCGCTGGCGCGGGCAGATGTGGCAGCGCTTGGCGCGAAGATCGAGGTTATCGATGATGGCCAGATCAACCCGGCGGCCTTCACCCCGCAGGTTCTCCGCATACGGCTGATGACGGGCGAAGCGCGCGAGTTCACGATCAATTCCCTTTTCGGAGCGCCCGCCGATCCCCTGACCCCTGCGCAGAATGAGGCGAAGTTCCGCGAATGCTGTGCCTTTGGCTTCGGAACGGCCCGTGAGGATATAGAGGCGGCGATCATCGCCGCCGTGAACGGTCTTGAAAATCTGGATGATGCCGGACGGCTTTCCCGCCTCGCATCTGGTATAATGGAGTGATCCGATGACGGATGGACACAATACTTACTTCAATGCGGTCGACTGGACGAAGATGCAGGAAGAGCATCCCACCGGCGACGCCTTCATCGCCTTTGCCAAGAAAAGCCGCGACGAAATCCGCGCGCATCAGGAAAAACTGTTCAAGCGTCTGGTGGACCGGGCCTGGAAGACGAAATTCTATCAGCATCACTGGGGCAAAGCCGGCATCCAACCGGGTGATATCAAGGGGCTGGAATCGCTTCCGTTGATTCCAAGCTTCGACAAGAGCGACATCATGGAGTCGATTGCGCGCAATCCTCCGCTGGGTGATTTTGCCGGGTTTGAAGCCTATGGGCTGGGCGAGCGCCCGCCGACCATCATGCACACAACCTCTGGCACGACCGGCACGCCGCAGGTGCTGCTGTTCGGTGCTAAGTCGCGCGAAGTGCAGAACCTCCTGCTGGGCCGCCTCTATCGCTTTCAGGGCCTGCGTCCGGATGATGTGGTTCACTCCGTTTACGGGCATGGCATGATCAATGGCGGTCACTATGTCCGCGAGGCGGTGACGCACTGGACGAGCGCGCTGTTCATGTCTGCCGGCACGGGCGTTGAGACGCCTTCGATCAAGCAGGTGCAGCTAATGAAGGATTTCGGCGCGACCGTGATCGTGGGCTTCGCCGACTATATCAAGAAGCTTGCGCGCGTGGCCGCAGAGCAAGGCATTGATCCGGTGAAGGATCTCAAGATCCGCATGATTTCCGGCCACCTTGGCCGCGAGGACAAGGATACGCTGTCGCAGGCATGGGGCGGCGCGGCGTGTTTTGACTGGTATGGTGTGGGCGACACCGGCTGTATTGCCGGGGAAGGTCCGGACCGGGACGGTCTCTATGTGATGGAGGACGCGCAGTTCCTGGAGATCGGCGATATCGATACGGGAAAACCTGTGGCCGAGGGCGCTGAAGGCGACATGATCTGCACCTGTCTGTTCAAGGATGATATCTATCCGATCATCCGCTTCAATACGCATGACGTGACGCGCCTGCGCATGGGCCAGTCGAGCCTGGGGATCAACTTCCAGCGGATTGAGGGCTTCCTCGGCCGCTCCGACAATATGGTGAAGATCCGCGGCATCAACATCTTCCCGCAGGCGATGGGGCCTATACTCGAAGAGGACAAGGCATTTGCCGGCGAGTTCATCTGCAAGGCAAAGCGCGACGACAGCGGCCGGGACGAGTTCATCGTGGCGGCGGAAGTCAGCGGGGATGCGGGCGAAGCGGTTGCCGAGCGTTTCCGGGCACTTCTGAAACAGAAGATCGGCATTGATGTCGGCGTGGAACTCAGCGCGCCGGGAACACTGGCGTCGCTGACGCAGACGGAAGTTCGCCAGAAGCCGATCCGCCTGATCGACGAGCGTTTCAAATGACGCCGATCGAGCGGTTCGAGTATTATGCCGGGCGGATTGCCCGGCATGACGGCGCGATCCATGCCTATCTTCACCTCCGTCTTGACGAGGCGGAGACAGAAGCGCGCGCGGCGCAGGCCCGCCATGAGGCCGGAAAGCCCCTGTCGCCGATTGATGGCTGGTGTTTCGCGGTGAAGGCAAACATCGCCGTGAAGGGCTTGCCCCATCATGCCGGCATTGGCGCTTACCGGGATGTGATCGCCCCGGAGGATGCCGAAGTCATCCGCCGCCTGCGGGCCGGCGGGGCGGTTATCCTCGGCATCGTGAACATGCATGAGGGCGCTCTTGGGGCGACCACAGACAATGAAGCCTTCGGGCGGACACAAAATCCGTGGAAGGAAGGCTACACGCCGGGTGGATCGTCTGGCGGATCAGGCGCGGCGGTATCCGCAGCGCTGTGCGATGTGGCGCTGGGCTCCGATACGATGGGGTCTGTGCGCATTCCTTCGGCTTATTGCGGGGCGCAAGGCATCAAGCCCGGCGCCGGGCTCGTCCCGAACGAAGGCGTGCTGGCGCTCTCGCACACGCTCGACACCGTTGGCCCGCATGCGCGGGAGGTGGCGAGCCTCCGGGTCGCGCTGAGCGTGATGACGGGGCAGAAATATCCCGCCGGGCGGGGCGCGCTGAATGGCCTGCGCGTCGCCATCTGGGACGGGGAGGGCCGCGACGGCATGGACCCGGTTGTAGCGGAGGCATTCGCGGCGGCGGCTGGCAGGATCGCGGCGGCCGGCGCCGTGCTGGGCCGGATCGAGCCGCCCGGCTATGAATATGGCAAGTCCCGCCGCGCGGGGCTGCTTATCTCCGAAGTGGAAGCGAGCGAAATTCATGCAGCGAAGCTCGCGGATAATCCGGAAAGGTTTTCAAAACTTTTCCGTAAACTGATGGCATGGGGCGCAGCGCGGCCCGAGGCGGAGATTGAAGCGGCGTATGAGCATATCCGCAGCGTTGAGGCAGCTGCGGGCGCGGTGTTTGCTGCGCAGGATCTGGTGATCGCGCCAGTGGCGCCGCAGACCGCGTTTCCCTTCGGCGCGCCCGTGCCGGAGAATCAGGCGGACTTTACCGCATGGGCAAACTTTGCGGGCTTGCCCGCAGCGGCCGTGTTCACAGGGCTCAGCGCGCAGGGGCTGCCGCTGTCATTGCAGGTGATCGGGCCGAAGGGCGCCGAGGCCCGCGTGCTGGACGTGGCCGAGACGCTGGAGCGTTTGTTTGGGGCCCCGCCCGTGCCGCTGGCGCTTCAGCGATAGGTGAATTTGGCGGGGCGTTTCTCAAGGAAGGCTTTGTAGCCTTCCTTGAAGTCCTCGTTCGAGAAGCCGTTCAAGAACAGGCTTTCCGCTTCCGGAGTTTCCTCCGTCCAGCCATTCTGCAGACCACGGATCATGCGCTTGGTGGCGCGGACCGACCATTGCGAGATGGCGGCGATCTCGCCGGCCCAGGTGCGGGCGGCTTCAAGGGCAGTGCCGGTTTCCACGAGGCGATCAATCAGGCCAAGGGATTTTGCTTCCTCGGCGGCGAAGATGCGGCCGGTAAAGAGAATGTCTTTCGTGGCGCCGGGGCCAACGGCGGAGAGAAGGCGGCGCGTATCGCCGGCGGGATAGACCAGGCCGAGCTTGCCGGGTGTGACGCCGAACTTCACGCCCGCGCCCGCCACGCGCAGGTCTGCGGCCATGGCGAGGCTGACGCCCCCGCCGACACAGGCGCCTTCAATCGCGGCGATCACCGGCTTTTCGCTGTTCTCGATGGCGTCGAGCGCATCGGCGATGCGCTGTCCGGACGCTTTGGCGGAGTCTGTGGTTGCGTAGATGGTTTCGAATTCGGAGATGTCTGCGCCGGCGGCGAAAGCGCCGGCTGTGCCGCCGTGCAGGAGGATCAGCTTCACATCCGGGGTCGCATTCGCCTCTGCCACCAGGCTGGGGATGGCGGCCCACATATCGACCGACAGGGCATTGCGGCGCTCAGGCTTGTTGAGCACGATTTCGGCAAGCGGGGCGGCAATGTCGAGGCGGATCGGAAGGGTCATTGGGCATCCTCAGCGAAGGCGGAAAGCGGGGCAGGCGCGCCGGTGTTAGCGATCAGCGCCTTGCGCCGCAAGAAGCGCTGAAAACCGGCAGGGCCCATGCGGCTGCCGCCGAGGCCGGAGAGCTTGAAGGAATGCTTCTCCGCTTCGTGGAATAGGCCGGTCAGGGCAGCATCGTTGAGGCTGATGGCGCCCGCCTCGATTTGCACGGCGATGGCTTCGGCTTCCTCCAGGGTGCCGGCAAACACGGCGGCGGAGAGGCCGTATTCGCTGTTATTGGCCGCCTCGATGGCGTCTTCTGTTGCCGCATAGGGGGTGACCGGCAGGAGAGGGCCGAAGGTTTCCTCGGTCATCACCTTCATCTGCTGGCTGACATTCGTGAGGACGGTGGGGCGCAGCCACAGTCCGCCGCCATGGGTTTCGATCTCGCCGCCGGTGAGGATGCGGGCGCCTTTGGATTTTGCGTCCTCAATCTGGTCTGCGAGGATGGCGGCCTGTTTGTCGAAGATGATGGGGCCGAGGTCGCCGCTGGTGATGTCCGGCCAGTTGAGGCGGACGGCGGCGGCTTTTTCGGTGAGGCGTTTCAGGAACACGTCGTGGATCTCTGTGGCAACGTATATGCGTTCGATGGACTGGCAGGCCTGGCCAGTGGAAAGAACGGAGCCGCGCAGGGCCGCGTCTGTTGCCTTTTCAATATCCGCGCTGGCGGTGACGATGAGGGGGTCCTTGCCGCCAAGTTCCAGGAAGGCGGGGATCATCTTTGCGGCCGCCGCAGCGGCAACCTTGCGGCCAGTGGCAACCGAGCCGGTGAAGCAGATCACATCGACGGCCTCGATCAGCGCAGCGCCGGTCGCGCCATCGCCGGTGACGAAGGTGAGGACATCTTCCAGGCCTGCATCCACGATGGCGGCCATCATCGGGGCTTCAAAGCGGGGGGTGACCTCCGAAGGCTTGATGATGACAGCCGAGCCTGCGAGCAGGGCCGGGATGGTGTCGATCATCGAGAGGGTAAGGGGGAAGTTCCAGGGCGAGATGACGCCCGTGAGCGCATACGGAACGAATTGCGGCGCGTGGCGAATGTGGGTCATGGCGCGGCCCTGCGTCCAGCCGTCTGGCAGTAGGTAGGGCGCCTGGGCGACCCAGCCGCGCAGCGCGGCGACGGCGCCGTCAAGCTCCATACCGGCGATCCTGCGGCGGCCGGTGTCGATCTCAAGGGCGGACGTGATGGCGGCGCGGTGCTTTACCAGCGTGTCGGCAAGACGCAGCAGCGCGGCGCCCCGATCGGCGAGCGGGAGGGCGGCCCATGCCTTCTGCGCCGTCCGCAGGCGCGCGGCCGTGGCAGCAATTTCCACCGGGCCGGCAGCAGAGATTTCATAATCTTGCGCGCCGGTTCTGGGGTTGCGGACGGGGAGTGTAAGAGAGGTCACAGGCCAAGGGCTCCAGGGTTTACATTGCCTTTGGGATCAACAACCGCCTTAACAGCTTTGAGCAGGTTCAGCGAGGCGTTGCTGAGAACTTCCGAATACGGATAGCAGCGGCCAATCTGGAAGTGGGCGGCGCCATAGGAGTCGAAAAGGTCCACCACGCCGCGGCGCGCTTTTGCGACGGCGGCGGTTGCCGCCGGGTTTGCCGGGAAGCGTTTCAGCTTCTTGAGGTGGGCGGGGTCGACAGTGTCTTCATGAATGGCGAGCAGTTCTTCGGGCCACATGAAAACCGGCTCGATCAGATAGGCTGTTGTGCCCAGGGAGCTGATGAGGAAGCCGGTCTGGATTTCGAATTTTTCAAACTCGGCGGAAAGCGAGGCGAAATAGTCTTCCAGAGCTTTCCAGACTTTCGGCCCGTCAGAAAGAGACACAATCCCGTGCACCGGCACCCAGCGTTCGCCTTCGGCGCCGAGGATGGTGTTTGGCGGCGTGAAGGGGTTTGCACGGACGATTTTCGGAATGGAGTTTTCAGACTCCTTTCCGCCCACAGCTGTGCAAGCCGCCTTCAGGCGTTTCATATCTTCGGCGACGCCAGCTTTCGAGCGGCCCTCAACGACGAAATGCAGGCTCCAGCTATCAGCCTCCATGAAGTTGCGCCCGGCCATGGCGATCTTGGCGCCTTCCTGAAGGCCTTTAAGCAGATTGCCTTGCGCCTTCACCACATTGGCGAGCGTCTTCGTGTCTGCGGCCAGCGAGGCGCGTTTCAGGCGCACGCGGGTGAGGGCGGGGTCAAAGCCGAAAACTTCGCAGGCGAGGTTCTGCCGCGCGACAGCGGCCATCGCCTCAGCGCAGGCATCGCGGGTGACAAATTCGAAGGTTGCCCACTCTTCATGCTCCGGCCACGGAATGAGGCGGAAAGTGATTTCGGCCTTGAAGCCGAGCGCGCCGGAATCGCCGCAGAAAAGCCCGGTCAGGTCCGGGCCGTAATAGCGCCAGAAGGGCTTGCCGACCTTCGTGGCACCAGTGCCCGTGCGCACGGGCGTTCCATCCGCCAGAACGACCAGCAGGCCGGTTACGCTGTCAGCGGTGGTGCCATAGATGCCGGCGCCGAAGATTGCATTGCCCTGGGAAAGGCCGCCGCCAATGGTGGAATTCAGGCCCGAGAGCGGCCCCCAGAAAGGCGTGCGCAGGCCCAGTGGCTTCAGCGCGTCATAGAGCTGTTTCCAGGTAGCGCCTGCCTGCGCGGTGACATACATGTCGTCCTTGTTGATCTCCACGATCTTGTCGAGACGGGAGAGATCCAGAATGCCGACGCCCTGACGATCCGGTGTTGTGCTGCTGGTGTAGGACATGCCGCCGCCGCGCGGGTTGAGCGCAATATTGTGCTGGTGGCAGGCAGCAACCGTCTGCTGAAGCTGTTCAACGGTGTCCGGGGTGGCGATGAAATCGGCGGTGACGCCCGTGGCCCAGATGTCCTGGCTGAACAGTTCGCGGGCGGCGAGATCCTCGCTGTAGCCGGACGCGCCCAGGATCTGTTTCAGGACGGCGGCGATGGTCTGCGGGACGGTGGCGGTATCCATGGCGGTTCTCCGGGAGGATCAGACGGGTTTGAAGAGGGCGAGCAGAGCAGCGATGACAAGCAGCGCCCAGATGCCGGTGACGAGTGGGCGGGCGCGGTTCAGGGTTGCGGCGAGGCTGGCTTCGGCAGCTGGCGCGTCCGGGCCGGAAAGCCCCATCAGGGCCGGACCGAGCGGCTTCAGCACCGAGCGGATGAAGAGGCCGAAGCCAGTGCAACCCGCCAGCGCCAGCAGCTTCAGCGACAGGAAGAGGGGCAGGCTGCCCTCGCCGGCCATGTTCCACAGCGCGGCGGCGACAAGACCGGTGATCAGTGCCCAGCGGATGGCAAGGTCTGTCTTGCGCCAGAGCGCCGGGGCGGCGCCATGTTTCATATGGATGGTCCAGGCAAGGGCCAGCCAGCCGAGCGCGGCGAGCCAGACAATGACCAGCAGCGGCAGGGGCAGGCTGATCCAGCCTTTGACATGGGCAAGCGTCAGCCCGGTGGGAAAAGCGAGAATGAGCGCCGTGCGCGGCGCCATATCGACGTCATTGACCACTTTGGCGGCAAGCATGCGCCGGTCGGCGCTGATGCCCGGCTTGATAAGGAAGCGGCTTGTGTAGAAGGCGCCGAGATCGCCGCCCAGCCAGTAAACGAACACCAGAAGGTGCAGCAGCGTGAAGATCGCAATTTCGGTCATCGGCGCATCCGGAGATTAAAAGATATATCTTTTAATCGCGCGAAGTTTCGCCGGACGCAAGCTCAGCTGTCTGTTTTCCAGTCTTTCTGGCGCGCGGTGTTACGTGTGAGGCGCATATGATACTGAAAACGGTCAGCGCGGTAGTGGGCCGTGATGTCCTGAACCGGGCGGCCGCTCTTGTCGCGCATGACGCGGTGGATGCGCAGCAGCGGCGAGCCGGGCGCAACGCCCAGATTTGCCGCAACTGCCGCTTCGGCAGCCTCGGCCATGATTGTCTGCTCCGCCTCGACCGGGGCATGACCGGCCTTTTCCAGCAGCTTGATCAGGGATTCGGTGGCCAGCTCGTCCTCAGAATAACCCTCGGCCACATCTTCGGGAATGTAGGTGATGAGGTACGAGAAGGGCTCTCCGCCCAGGCGGCGCAGGCGCACGATGCGCTGCACGGATGAGCCGTGGGGTAATTCCAGCGCGTCACAGATAGCAGGGCTGGCCGAGGCCATGGTGCAGTCCAGCAACTGGACCTGCGTTTCAACGCCCATGCGCGTCAGGCCGTCGATGAGGTTTTCGAAGCTGCCCTTCACGGTGGGGGCGGCGGCGTCGAAGGTGATGACCGTGCCGATGCCGCGCTGGCGGCGGACAAAACCAGCGACCGCCAGTTCGTTGAGCGCGCGCTTCACCGTGATGCGGGAGACGCCGAGCATCTCGGTAAGCTCCTGCTCGGCGGGCAGGCGGGTGTTGAGGCCCAACTCGCCGCTGACGATCTTGGCGCGCAGAAGGTCATAAATCTGTTGGTAGAGCGGGGGGCCGGCCGTCTCGTCGATGAGATCGGCAGTCAGGCTGAGGGTCGAGTCGGCCGCCATGGAGCGAGTATCCGTTACAAGTTGAATGATTTGCTCCACTTATCGGCTGAGCGTTCCGTGTTTGCAATGCACCATAGGGTTTTCGGGGGAATCAAAAGGTTTGAGTTGCATGGCGGTACATTTCCGCTAGCCTCACAAAAGATATATCATTTGGGGGTGCTCATGCTTCGATATCTGGTTTCCGGCGCCATGCTTTTCCTGTTGCCCGTGCTTCGGCGGGTGAGCCGCCGAAAGCGGAGAGCGTAGCCGAGACGTCAGCAGAGGACGACATCTTCCGCCTCTGGATCGCGGCGCGGGCAGGCGATGGCGCGCCGGTCCACTGGGTGTCGCAGGGAGCGGTCTATGCCTATCCCTCGGGCGAGAAGATCCTCGGCATGACGGGCTTTGACAGCTCGCGCGTGATCTGGCCGGAGGGAGGCGAGGGCGAGGTGATCCACCTGACGCGCAAGACCTTCACCTATACAGACCCGGTGACGGGAGAGTTCCTGACAGAGTTCAACGGGCAGAAGGTACTGCCGATTGCCTATCCCTATCAGGTGATCCGTTACCGGATGAAAGACGGGCTGATCTTTGCCGATGTGGAGCAGGGCGTGGAGCCGCGCGTACAGAAGATCGAGTCGAAGGACGGGATCATCGCGCGCAAGGTCGGCGATAGTTGGGCATTCACGGCGCCGCTGTTCCTGAATTTTCCGCTGCCCAGCGGCGGGCAGTATGAAGCCTGGGAGAACTACGACTTCTTCATCCATCCCGAAGGCAGCGTCAGCGAGCCCCACCAGATGAGCTGGCAGCGCCTGGGTGATCTGCCGCCCTGGGCCGGGGGCGGCAAAGGCATCTACCATCTGCTGAGCTGGCGCGTGGATTCCACAGATGAGTTTCCGCCGGAACTTCTGGAATGGGCGAAAGCGGAGAAGCCCCTGTGGCTGGCGCCGCCGGAAAGCCTTGAGGAAGTCCGCAGGCTGCAGAAGGGCGAAGGCGGGCCGGGCTGGGGCCAGTAACGTCAGCTGAGGCCCTTCGAGACATCATCCGGAGGGCCGCCGGCGGCGCGGTGGCGGATGGCTTCGCGGCTTTCCCATATCTTGCCACCGATGAAGGGGGGCGCTGTGCCGGTCATTTCAGGACACCGGCGGACACGAGACGGTCAATCACGGCCTGCTGCTGGGCAAGCGCGTCGGCGCGCTGGACCATCTTGCCATCCGGCGTGCGGTTGGCCGGGGCCATCTCGTTTCCGGCATAGGCCGGAGCGAAGGCGGCCAGCGGCAGGCGGGAGAGTGTGTTGGTCATGCCGGTCTTGCGGCGCGTTTCGCGCAGGGCGGTGAGATCAAGCACGGCGTTGGCGTTCATCGTCTCGCCCGTGCCGGCTTCGGCCAGGGTGCGGCCATACCAGTCGAGCACGATGGACATGCCATCGGTGGAGGCGGCGGGGACAGGCGTGCCCGTGATGCCGGCGGAGTTTGCCGAGACGACATAGGCGATGTTCTCGATGGCGCGCGCCTTTTTGGCGATATGCTTGGGCGTGAGGCCGGGGCTGCCGACTTCGGAGGTCGGGTGCAGCAGGATTTCGGCGCCCTTGAACGCGCTCATACGGGCGATTTCGGGGTAGAGGATTTCCTCGCTGGCAATGGTGGCCAGCGCGCCGATCTCGGTTTCGACCACAGGGAACACAGCGTCGGCGCCGTAGATATCCAGATACTTCTCCCAGACATCATAGGGAGAAGGCGAGTAAAGCGAGATCATGCGGCGATAGCGCAGGAGCGTTTCGCCGGTTGGTCCATAGATGACGTTGGACTGGAAATAGAGCTCAGGAAAGTTCGGATCGGTCTCGTAATGGTTCGAGCACAGATAGACGCCTGCCGTCTGCGCCATTTTTGCCAGCGCTTCGGGAAAGGCGCCGTCCATGGGGATGGCCGCCTTCGCCTGCCAGCTTTCGCGCGTTTCGCCCATCGGAAAACCGGTCATCCAGTATTCCGGCAGCACGACGAGTTTCAGATCATAGCCATTGAAGCCCTTGAGGAAGTTCTTCGAGGCCATGATCTGGCCGGTGACGCGGGCAATGGCGCCCTTCATCCGGGCGTGAGAGGCTTCGGGCGTCTTGTCCTGATTGACGGCCTCGCAGACGGTTTGCAGCGCGAGCGCGGTATAGCGCATGGATTTAGCCTCCCCGGCATTGGCATTTGATCCGCCGGCGAACGGCAGGAGCGACGTGGCAGCAGCGCCCATCAGCAGGCCGCGGCGCGTCATGAGCTGGCCTCGGCAAATGCGGCAGAAACCCCGGCAGCCGTTGCGACCTCCAGCCCTTCCATAGCAGCCAGTCCCGTCAGTACACGGGCGACCGCTTCAATCCGGAAGGGCAGGCCGGTGATGTAGGGCGTCAGCGTGAAGCCGAAACATTGCGCCCCGCGCGCGTCATGCTCTGCCAAGGTTTGGGCGGCCGCTTCGAGGATCTGATCAGCCCATTCCTCCTCGCTTTGGGAGCGGGTAGACAGCATGAGAAAGTCCGACAGCTCATAATGATTGGGCAGGCAGGTCAGCGGGCCGTGAGCGGTGCGCATGTCCAGCGGGCGCTGGTCGCTTTCCCAGTCAAGGCAGACGGTGAAGCCGGCTTCGCGGACAAGGTCTGGCGTGCGGAAGGACTGGTTGCGCGCGGGGCTCATCCAGGTGATGGCTTCGGGCAGGACGGCGCGTGTCTGCGCCACCAGCGCGCGTTCTTCATCTTCGCTGAGGCCCGCATGATGGATATGCGCGGTCGATACGCCGTGTGCGGCAATCTCGTGGCCCGCAGCGCGGATCGTCTCGATCAGCGGTGCATAGCGCTCCGCCACGGCGGCGTTGACAGCGAAGGTGGCTTTCACGCCGGCCGCGCCGAGTTCTCTCAGCAGACGGTAGACGCCGACACGGTTGCCATAGTCGCGCGTCGTATAATGGCGCAGGTCCGGATAAGGGGTGACCATCGCGCCCGGATGCTTGAAGGGCTTGGCCGGCGGGTCCAGCGGAAAGAATTCCAACGGAATGGTGATGAAAGCCATCGCCTTTGCGCCGGATTTCAGATGCAGCGGCGCGCGCCGGTCGGCGGGCTGCCAGTCATACCGGTCCTGATCCAGGCCATAGGCGCGACGGGGATATTCAAGAAATTCAGCGGGCAGGGGCAAAGCCGGTTCCTCCTGTGGCGGCGCCGCGGGCGGCGATGTCGGCAATACTCTGGTCCCAGTAATGGGTGCGGAAATGGTCGGCGATTTCGGCGCCGGTGGTGATCCACACATCATCGGAATGAGCGGCGATGTGTTTCAGGGCTTCCTCGAAGATGCGGATGCGGTGGGGCTGGCCGACCAGATAGGCATGCAGCGGAATGCACATCACCGTGCCGGACTGTTCCCCCTCTTTCAGCAGTTGATCGAAATGCCGTTTCAGCAGATCGGTGTAGCGCTGCGGGCTCCATCCCTGTACGGAATAGGTGATTACGTCATTCACTTCCAGAGAATAGGGCATCGAGACGAGCTTGCCGGTTTTCGTCTTCAGCGGCTGAGGCTGATCGTCCTGGAAGAGATCACAGGAATACCAGAAATCATGCTCGGCGATCAGGTCCAGCGTGCGTTCGGTATGGGTGAGGGCCGGGGCGAGATAGCCTCGGATGCGCTGGCCGGTGGCCTTCTCCACAGAGCGGATCGAATCTTCCAGAACCGCGCGCTCCTGGGCCTCGTCCATGCCGTAAGAATAGCGGGTATTATAGATACCATGGCTGAAGAACTCCCAGTTCCGCGCAACACAGGCTTCAATGATTTCCGGGTGATGGTCGATGAGCCCGATCGACAGCGAGATCGAGCCGCGCATGCCATATTTGTCCAACAGGTCCATCAGGCGCCAATGGCCGATCCGGTTTCCCCAATCGCGCTGAGAGTACCCGATAATGTCCGGGTTCGGACGTGGCCAGGGTGCCCGTGAAGGGTTCGCGGGTGGATCGAACTCGTAATACTCTATGTTCGGCGCGATCCAGAAGGCGAGCTTCTTGCCGCCGGGCCACCGGATCTGCGGCCTGCCCTCATAGGGCCAGAAATCATAGAGATTGGGATCGGAATGCGTCATCCCTTGTATCCTTCAATCCAGGCTTTCACTTCGGCGACGGGAACCACATCGGCATATTTGATGAGCAGGTCGGTGAGGTTTGCGAAGTGGTAGCTTTCATGCTTGTCGGCCACGCATTCGATGGGAACAATGGCGCGGTAGCCCCGGCTGAGCGCGTCTACGGCTGTGGCGCGGATGCAGCCGGATGTGGAGCCGCCCGTCACGATGACCGTGTCCACCTTGTGCCAGGTAAGGAAGCTCTGAAGCGGCGTTTCGAAGAAGGCGCTCGGCATGCGCTTGGTGTAAACGGCATCGACCTTCTCATCGATGGTCAGCCGGTCGTCAAACGTATGGCGGTCGGATCCATATTTGATGTTCTGCAGCGAATCGGGCGTGTCCGTCCGTGTGCCCCAGACGCCGGCATCGGCGGCATTTTCCATATAGGCAACATGTGTCCACACGACCGGCAGACCCTTGGCCCGCGCGGCGCTGGAGATGTCATTTATATAAGTCACCTGGTTGGGATCGGTGATGTAGGCCGTTTTCGGGAAAAGGTCCGGCCGCGTATAGGCCTTCTGCGGATCAACGTTCACGATGGCAATTTTTTCGCCGAAGCCGAATTTTGCGCGCGCCGGATTTGCCAGCGTTTCCTCGAAGATCTCTCGGGCGGTCTTGTCGGACCGGATCATGGTGGGTTCGGTGGGATAGCCGCTCATGGACAAGGATCCTCGCTGGGAAAATGGGTGATCTTCAAATGATATATCCTTTTCTTTGCGTCGAGCGCCAGACCGGATTTTCCTGTGGGAGGCTGGCATGCGCGCGGAGATTTTTAAACCTGCCCTGACACCTGCCAGACCTAAAGCGCTTCAGGAATGGGCACACGCGCCTCAAGACCGTGCAATTTCTGTCATGAAGGAAATTGACTTTGACCGGACATATTGTAATCAGAGTGCCGCAAAAGATATATCATTTGCGGAGGTGGAGGTTGGCTCTGCCTGTAGCTCGGGAGGACCCCTATGCGTTTCAGATCTTCACTTTCGGTGAGCGCGAGCCTTGCGGTTCTGCTCTCGGGGGCCAGCCTGCTGCCGGCAGTGGCACAGGAAGCAGACTCGGCTGATGCCGATACACGCCGCCTCGGCGCCATCACCGTCACGGCGCAGCGGGTTGAGGAAAACCTGCAGGATGTGCCTGTCGCCGTCACGGCGCTCGATTCGGCAATGCTTGAGGACAAACAGATCGGCGATCTCCTCGACCTGCAATCCGTTGTGCCCAACATCAACATGGCCACAAACACCGGCACCGCCAATGCCGCGCGCATCTTCCTGCGCGGCGTGGGCGAAGACGAGAGCCGCGGCGCGGTTGACCAGGCAGTCGGTGTGTATGTCGACGGCGTGTATGTTGGCCGCTCGGTTGGCTCGCTGTTCGACGTGGTTGATCTTTCCAGCATTGAGGTGCTGCGCGGTCCCCAGGGCACGCTCTATGGCCGCAACACCATTGGCGGCGCTGTCAAACTGACTTCGGTGAAACCGCAGTTCAACAATTCCGGCGATGTCCGCACGACCGTTGGCAACAATGGCCGCTTTGATGTGCGCGGCACCGCGAACCTTCAGGTGGGTGAAAATTCCGCTTTCCGCCTGACGGGTCTTCTGCGGGAGCGTGACGGTTTCCATGACGTGATTCCGAACGGCCCGCTCGCCGATCAGCGCCGCGACGGCGTTGGCCGCACGCATATCATGGCGATGCGCGGCAGCTTCTACACGGAGTTTTCGCCCGAATGGTCGCTGCTCGTGGCAGCTGACCAGACGCTCGACCGTTCGGACCCGATCCCGGATTCTGCTGCGCCTGGCTTTGACGCTGATGGCGACCTGTTCACCATCGAGCCGCTGCCAGGTGTCACCTGTACGCCAACCTCAACGGCCATCGGCTGTTTCGTCGGCTACGATCAGCGCTCCAAATCGTCAGGCATTTCGGCAACGGTGAAGGGCGATCTCGCCGGTCTCGATTTCACCTCGATCTCCGCCTATCGCGAGCTGGATGATAATCTCGTCACCCGCATCGGCTCTCCCTACAGCCAGCAGACGAGCCAGTCTCAGACCAGCCAGGAATTCACCCTGGGCAAGTCTGGCGATACGCTCGATTGGTTGCTCGGCGCCTTCTACTTCAATGAAGATCTGAACCTTGAATCGATCTTCGTGTTCCCGCACTCGGTCACTGCGGAAACCACCTCCTACGCCGTGTTCGGCCAGGGCACTTACGCGCTTACCGACGCGCTCAGCCTGACGGGCGGCGTGCGTGTAACGTCGGAATCGAAAGACTTCTACGGCATCAACCGGACGCTGGGCTTCAACCGGACTGACAGCGCGGACTTCGACAATGTCAGCTACACCATCGGCGCTGACTATCGCTTCAATGACTCGGTGCTCGGCTACGCCAAATACTCCACCGGCTTCAAATCCGGCGGCTGGTCTCCGGATGCGTTCAGTGCAACGGCGATCTTCCTGCGCGTTGACGAAGAAACCCTCGACTCCTTCGAGGCAGGTCTGAAGACCGACCTCTTCGACAATAAGGTTCGCCTCAACACGGCTGCCTTCTTCAACAAGTATGAAGGCCTCCAGATCGGCGCGACCGTTCCTGGGCTCGGCTTCACCCGCTTCAATGTCGACGAGACCGAGATCATGGGTCTTGAGGTTGAAGGCGTATGGCAGGTTACCGACAGCTTCCAGCTGAACGGCAACCTCGGCCTGCTCAGCGCGGAATACACCGACATGACCGGTGATCAGGCACGCGGCCTCACAAACAACGGGGCAGGTTGCCCGGCTGGCACGGTGGCATCCGACAACGCGCAGATCATTGCCTGCGCTCTCGGCCTCCAGCTGAAGAACGCGCCGGAATACAAGGCAACGATTGGCGCGCTCTACACGATGCCGTTCTACAACGGCGAACTCATCTTCTCGGGCGATGTCGCCTTCGAGGATGATTCCTGGAGCCTCGTGGCGAACCATCCGGCGCATGCCCTGAGTGAAATCCCGACCCTGATGAACGCCCGCGTGAAGTATGAGTCGGCTCAAGGTTGGTCTGTTGCGCTCTGGGGCAAGAACCTGGGCGACGAGAAATACTACCGTGCCACCACCGCAGGTTCTTTCTCGGCCTATGCGTCCGAGCCGCTTACCTATGGCATCGATCTCGGCTGGAAGTTCTAAGTTCGATAATCCGGTTTCCCGGAAAACAAACAGCCCCGGCATCGCTGCCGGGGCTGTTTTTTATTTCTGCCGGATCAATTCTGATCGGCGAAGGCGATCAGGCGTCTGCGCGTTCCTTGAAACGGCGGGGACGGGCCGCGCCCTTGGAGGAGCGCTGGGATTGCTGGCCGGAAGCGTTGGCGCCGCCGCCGGGCGGGCCTTTGCGATGAGGCCGGCCGCCACCTGATTGCGAACCAGACGACTGGCCGCCCTGATGTCCGCCGCTGCGGGCGCCACCACGGCCCCCACCATTGCCGGAACGATTGCCCTGCGGCTTGCCCGGCTTGCGAAGCGGCTCGTCCGGCAGGCTCATGCCGCCGGGGGCAAGCTTCAGGCCGGTCAGCTTCTCGATGGCCCGCAGCGTCGGGCGCTCATCCTTCGAACAGAAAGAAATGGCCACACCGGAATTGCCGGCGCGGGCCGTGCGGCCGATGCGGTGTACGAACTGTTCGGGTACATCCGGGAGGTCATAGTTGATCACATGGGTGAGCCCGTCGACGTGAATGCCGCGGGCCGCAATGTCGGTTGCAATCAGGATCGGCACGCGACCGGCCTTGAATGCGTCCAGCGCTTTCTGGCGCTGCGCCTGGCTCTTGTTGCCGTGAATGGCGACGGAGTCGATATCTGCCTTGGCCAGGCGTTTCACCACGCCGTCTGCGCCATGCTTGGTGCGGGTAAAGACGATCGCCGAGCGCAGGGCCGGGTCACGGATCTTTTCGACCAGCAGGGAGAGCTTTTCAGCCTGCTCGACGAAGCAGATCTGCTGCTCGATACGGCCAGCGGTCGTAGCCGGCGGGGTGACAGAAACCTCTGCCGGATTGCGCAGGAAGGTCGCGGCCAGCGATTCGACGGCTTTCGGCATGGTGGCCGAGAAGAATAGCGTCTGACGTTTGGAAGGCACGTTCTTGGCAATGGCGCGCAGAGCGTGGATGAAGCCGAGGTCCAGCATCTGGTCGGCTTCGTCGAGAATCAGGGTGTCCACCTTGTCGAGCGATACAGCGCGCTGTTCCATCAGGTCGATCAGGCGGCCGGGGGTGGCCACCAGCACATGCGCGCCGCGCTCCAACTGGCGGATCTGGCCGCCGATCTTGGCGCCGCCGCAGACCATCACGATACGGAGGTTCAGCCCCGCACCATAGGTCTCGAAGGATTTGGCGATCTGGCCAGCCAGTTCGCGGGTGGGCGCCAGCACCAGAACGCGGGCACCGCGCACGGGCGCCGGGCCGGCATTGCGGCTGAGGCGGTCAAGGATCGGCGCGGCGAAGGCCAGTGTCTTGCCGGTGCCGGTCTGGGCAAGGCCAACAATGTCGCGGCCCTGAATGACGAGCGGGATGGATTGGGCTTGAATGGGGGTCGGCGCAGTATAGCCAGCTTTGGTCAGCGCCGTGAGGATTCGGCCGGTGAGGCCGAGAGATTGGAAATCGGACATGAAGTCTTTCGTCAGAAAGCCGCCGGAACTGCACATGCGGCAGCCAGCGTGGGGGGCAATTAACGGCCCGGCGTGATTCAGGACGTGGGGTGAATTGTCTCTAAGGAAGGGTCTGGAACGTTTCAGATTGCTCTGACTTGCTCGCTCACGCAGACCCGACCAGGCAGCTTTGCCGCCTTAACAAGCGGCCCTATGCGCCTCTTATGCCCGGAAGTCAAACGAAGTTCCCAGCGCCTGGTCGGTGCCTGCCTTGGAATGTCTCATGCTGGCACAGCCGGCGCCCCAGGTGTTCAGGCCTCCGACGGCACCGCGGCATTGTAGGCCCGCCAGCATTTCTGCCCACGCTCATTATAGGCGCCCATCGCGTCCACCATCTCCAGGAACAGTTTCTGATTGCCGAGTTCGGGCGGTAGCAGCGGATCGAAGTTGATCGCCCGGATCACCGCCTGGCCTGTCAGCAGGGTCTCCCGCGCCGCATCCGCCAGGCTGAGGCGGGGGAGGCGCTCAAGGCTTTCCGTCATGGCACGGAGGGCAGCCTGATAGGATTGTTCCAGGTCTGCCGCAGACCAGAGCCCGGCCCAGTCCTGCACGCCCGGCGCCGTCATTTCGGCAACCCGCAGAATCGGCATGGTTTCGTCAGCGCCGATGCCGGCAAGGTCCTGCTGGTGATCGGGCAGGGCGCGGGCGAGGTTTGCCGGACGCACCCAGAGGCCCGCCTCGGCCGCCTGATACCCGAACAGGGCAAGCGCCCGTTCCCGGTTGCGCAGCTGCTTGCGGTCCCGCCGGCCCAGCGGATGGGTCATCGCCACCAGCCAGTCGCCATTCCAGTGCACCATCTTGCCCGCCACATCCCGCCATTGCTGCACCCGCCGGGTCAGCGCCTGCGCCCTGGGGCCGGGCACATAGAGGCCGCGCTCGGGGCTTTCCAGCAGGCCTTCTTTCAGCAGCCGCGTGGCCGCGACCCGTATGGTGGCCGGTTCGATGCCAAACAACGCGCCGGCATGGATCAGCCCGGCAATCATCTGCCGGTCGGTGCCAATGCTGGCGATCAGCGACAGGATCAGTGCGCGGGCCGAGAGCGCCTCCGGGGGCAGGGGCGCAAAATGATACGAGAATTGACTCATTGCGTCATTTTAGGTAATAAGTGTTTCAGAACACATAATGGGAGGCAGTGCATGCAGTCTTTAGCCAAGATTTCCGACGTCCTGTCAAAAGACGACCTGAATGCCCTGCGGCAGAAATCTGACCTGAAGGCGGCGGCCACGCTGGTGTGGAACTGGGGGCTGATCGTGGCGGCATTTGCCATCGCCATCGTCTGGCCAAACCCGTTCACGATCCTCCTGGGCATCCTCATCCTGGGCGGGCGCCAGTTGGGCCTCGGCATCATCAATCATGACTGCGCCCACCACGCCTTCTTCAAGAGCAAGGCTGTGGACGAGTTTGTCGGCCACTGGATCGTTGGCGCGCCGATGAACATTTCGCTGGCCGCTTACCGTGCCTACCATCTGAAGCATCACCAGCATGCGGGCACGCCGGAAGATCCCGACATCATCTTTGTAAAGAACTATCCTGTGCCGGCCGAAAGCCTGCGCCGCAAATTCGTGCGCGATCTCACCGGTCAGACGGGATACCGCGATACGCTGCGCAAGATCCGCAGTTTCAAGCTGTCGCGGAACTGGCCGTGGCTTGCGTTTCATGTGCTGCTGCTCGGCACGCTGACACTGGCAGGGGCGCCCTGGGCGTATCTGATGTGGTGGGCGGCGGAGATTTTCGTTTATCCGGCCATCGTGCGCCTGCGCCAGATTGGCGAGCATGGCACCGCGCTGGACCGCACCAGCCGCGACGCGCGCTTGAATACCGGCACCACGCTCGCTCCCTTCTGGCAGCGCGTATTCGTGGCGCCCAATAATGTGAACTTCCATCTGGAGCATCACCTCTTCGCGCACATCCCGCCCTATAATTTGCGCAAGCTGCACACGCTGCTGGCCGCGCGCGGCTATTATGAGGGCGTCGATTGCCTCTCGCGGGACTATTTCGACGTGATCCGCCGCGCCGTTCGCAAGGATGACGCGGGCGCGATGGTCGCCGCCGAATAGGGCGCAGGCCGGGGCGAGGGGCAGTTTTTCCGCAATCGCTTCTAAGCTTGACCCCATTTGATACCGGTGTCATTTTTGCCCTCGACGCGGCACTTCAGACCGCGCTGAGGGAGACGGCGCATGGCGGACCGGAACATATATTTGAACCGCCGCAGCGTACTCGCGGCCATGGGCAGTACCGGGCTGGCGCTGGCGGCGCGGGCCGGCGGCGGGGAAGATCCGGTCGTACTGACTTCCAATGGCCCAGTTTCAGGCGCTCATGAGGGCGGCATGGCGGTGTTTCGCGGGATCCGGTATGGCGCCGATACGGCCCTCACACGGTTTGCAAAGCCCCGGCGGCCTGAGCCCTGGAAAGAGGTCCTGCGTACCGTTGCCTATGGCGCCGCTTCGCCTCAACGCGGCAATGAACCAAATCAGTCTGAGGACTGTCTTTTCCTGAATGTGTGGACACCGGAAGCCCGCAGAGGGGCGCAGCGGCCGGTGATGGTCTACATTCATGGGGGCGCGTATAACGCCGGTTCGGGCTCCGATGCGCTTTATGATGGCGCCCGGTTGGCGGCCCACGGGGATGTCGTGGTTATCACGATCAATCATCGCCTGAACGCTTTCGGCTATCTTTCTCTCGGAAAGCTGATGCCCGAGGCCTTTCCGGATTCCGGGAATGCCGGGCAGTGGGATATAATTGCGGCGCTGGAATGGGTGCGTGACAATGCCGAGGCGTTTGGAGGCGATCCAGCCCGGATCATGGTGTTCGGTCAATCCGGAGGCGGAGCAAAAATTGCTACCCTCATGGCCGCGCCGGCCGCCAAGGAATTATTCCATTCCGCTGCCACAATGAGCGGGCAACAGGTCACCGCTTCCGGCCCGATCAATGCCAGGAAGCGCGCCGAAGCCTTTCTTGCGCGGCTGGGTATTGCTTCGGGCGATGTGGCCACATTGCGCGCGATGGCTCCGGAAAAGCTTGTGGAAGCGCTCGACACGGAAGATCCGGTCAACAGAGAGTTCTCGGTGTATTTTGGTCCCGTTCTGGATGGGCGTCTGCTGACACGCCATCCCTTCTGGCCGGATGCGCCAGCCCAATCGGCCGCCATTCCCATAATCCTTGGTAACACTCATGACGAAACACGCAACCTGATCGGACGGAGCCAGCCGGAATATTTTGAGCTGGGCTGGGAAGATCTGCCCGCCGCCCTCACCCGTCACATGCGATGCGATATCGATGCTGATGAGGTGGTGCAGGCGTATCGCAGGTTTTATCCGGAGTATACGCCTACGGATATTTTCTTTGCGGCGACGACCGCTGCGCGTTCCTGGCGCGGGCAGGTAGAGGAGGCAGATGCCAGGGCGCGTGAAGGCAGCCCAACCTGGGTTTACCGGTTTGACCTGCCCTGGACGGAGGATGGCGGGCGATGGGGCGCGCCGCATGCCGTGGATATCGGCTATGCTTTCCTCAATCTGGACCGGCACGGCGCCATGCCCGGAAAAGCGCCGTCCGCTCAAGCGATTTCCCGGAAGCTGGCCGGCGCGTTCATCTCTCTCGCCCGCCATGGAAACCCCAATCATTCGGGCCTGCCGCACTGGCCGACACATGCCCTGCCAGACCGCGCCACACTGATCTTCAGCGACACTGTTCGCGTTGAGGAGGATCCTCGGGGGCAGGAAAGAGCTCTTTTTGCCAGGGTGCCCTTCATCCAGTGGGGCACCTGAGCCCAGCCACCCAGCACCGGCGCGCGGCACATCTTCCCTGACGTCTTCAAAAATGGAAAACGCCGGCAGCCCTGAGAGCTGCCGGCGTTTCTTTTTCAGGCCCGGATGATGTGACGAAAGGGAGGAAACATCACATCATCCAATGCCTGCCGATCAGTACCGGTAGCGGAACCCGATCAGGTATTCCGTACCCGTATGATGGTAGACGTTGACGAGATCACCGGCATCGAAGACCTGCTGCTCGAATTCGTCCGTAAGGTTGATGGCTTCGAACGTGATATCGAAATTGTCGTTCAGCTTGTAGGAAGACGAGAAATCGATGTTCGTGGTCGAACTGTACCCTTGCTCGTCACGGCCCGCTGCCGTGGGCGCCACGGTTTGATACGCATCCCGATAGGCGGCGGAGATACGCGCCGACAACCGGTCCTTTTCGTAGTAAATAGTGGCGTTGTAGGCGTTGGGTGAGAAGCCCCGGATTTCATCGGAGTCGACATAGGTGTAGTTGCCCTGGAAGCCGAACCCGTCGAAGGGCGCGGGCAGGAAGGAGAAGGGCTGCTGATAGGTCAGCTCAAATCCCTTGACGCTTGCCGAGCCGCCATTTTCCACAGCACGGATTTCCACAAGGGGATCCTGCCCCGCATCAAGCAGGTTGCGCAGCGGGCTGGAGGCCGGCGGCAAGCTGGTCGGAAGACCGGACTGGCTGTAGGGCACTTCGACCGTCGATGCGCGCGTGAAGAAGCTGTCAACGTCCTTGTAGAACAAGCTCAGCGCTATCAGCGATTCTTCCCGGAAATACCATTCGAAGGAGGCGTCATAGGTCGTCGCCCGGAACGGGTCGAGGGCAGGGTTCCCGGAGTTGTAACGGAACGAAGGCCCATTGAAGCTGTCCAGTGCGCCGCCGGGTGTCAGGTTGCCCAGGGACGGGCGCGCCATCACCTTTGCGGCCGCAAGACGAATGAAGAAGTCGTCCCGCATTTCAAATGTGACGTTTGCCGAAGGCAGCGTGTCTTCATAGCTGCGCTCGACGGTCACGCTTGTGCCGCTGACCTGACCCGTGGATGTCGTGGTGGTTTCAACATACCGTACACCAACATTTCCGCGAACCGGGATGCGGCCAAGCTGCGTATTGAAATCCAGCTGAAGGAAGCCGCCAAGATCTTCTTCCTCAACCCGGCGGTCGTTGCCAGCCTGCAGAACGCCCGGAATACCATAGGCGTCGATCAGAGCAGCGGCGGCATGTACGTCTGCGGTAATCCAGCGGGTATCGATTCCGCCGGGCGCACCCAGCCCGCTGCCGAATCCGCTGACATATTTGAGAATGTCTGCCGTGACCGGAAGGCCTGTTGCCCCAGCTGGGCAGCTAACGCCTGGAAGGGGGCAGACGAGGGATCCGAACGTGGACTCCCGTCTGTATTCCGTAGTCCGGAATTCAAACTGCTTGAGGCTGGCGCCGCCGCTGACCGTCAGCGAGTCGTTGAGATCATAGGCGAGCGATCCGGCAACCGTCTGGAAGGTGTTGTCGACATATTGAGGCCGGTCCCGGAACTCCGTGAACGCAAATTGCGATGGGTCGGTAACGTCCAGAGATCCGTAATCGATGAAGGGTGTGTTTCCATTGCCCCTGAAGTCATAGGTGAAGCCCGTCACCGGCCCAACCGCATCCAGCAGGATGGTTGTCTGCACCGGGTTGTCGAACTCCGATACAACGCGGCCTGCCAGAAGGTTGCCGCGCAGGCGGTCTGTGAATTCATGATCCACATCAACCGTATACTGCGTAAGCGTCGTCTGCAGTTCGTCGAAACGGTTTTCCGATCGGATCGGGTGTGTTCCATTCGGCAGGGGGCTGACATTGAACAGGCCATATTCAATGGTGTTGTTATCCGGGTTGATCGAGTAGTCGATCACCTGGAACCTGTTCTCCTGGCTGCGCATGAAGGTTTCGAGATAGGATTCCTCCCGTGTGCCCTCGAAGTCTGAGTGCAGCACATCCAGAGATACCGTCGTGGCATCCGTGGGGCGGAACTGAACCGATCCCGTAAGGCCGAGGCGTTCCTGTTCGTGCGTGAGACGTCCATAGCGCGGAATGCGGGGATAGTAGACGCCGGAGTTTGTGTCGATCAGGGAGCATTCCGGCCCCGCCGGGCAAGCCGCGCCCCCAACCGAGGCAAAGTTGCCATCCTGCCAGCGAACGGTCGAGAAACCTTCCTCCAGAATTGTGCGATCCGAATAGGCCATAGAGACAAGCGCGCCGAACGTGCCGCTTTCATTCTGCCAGGAAAGCAGGCCGGCATAGCGCGGGCTGGTTTCTTCTGACAGATCATTGAAGCCCAGCTGGGCGGAGGCAGCAGCAGTCAGGCCTGCATCATAGTCAAAGGGTCGTGCCGTCCGCAGATCAACTGTGGCACCCAGGGAGCCTTCTTCGATAGAGGCGGAGGTCGTCTTGGTAACCCGCAGCTCATTGAACAGGTCTGATGCGAAGGTGTTGAAGTCAAAGCCCCGGCCACGGTTTGAGCCGCCCGAGGAGTCGGACGCGCCGCTGGTCGCGAGCGCTTCCATTCCATTGATCCGTATGCGTGTGAAGTCGGCGCCGAGACCACGAACCGTGATCTGACGGCCCTCGCCCCCCACGCGGTCGATCGAGACGCCCGGAATGCGCTGCAGGGATTCTGCAAGGTTCAGATCCGGAAAGTCGGCGATGTCCTCGGCGGCAATGATGTCGACGATGTTCGTCTCGTTCTTCTTGACCGCAAGCGACTTCTGAAGGCTGTCGCGGAAGCCCGTGACAACCACGGTTGCCTGCCGGCTCTCGCTCTCTTCGGCGTCCTGTTCCTGCGCAAGGGCAGGGGCGTTGCCTGCCAGAAAGCCGACAGCCGCCGCCCCCATGAGCAGACGGAAATTAAAACTGTTCTGTTTGAAACGCATGTCTGGTCTCCTCCCCAGGATATCGTCGTTTCGATTGGCCTCTCCCTTCTTCGAGGGAGGTTCACGAATAATGCCACCGGTATCATTATATGTTTTGCTACCGGTGGCAATTTAAAAATTGGTCTTTAGTTCATGTTTTTGCCTGCTTTCCTGAGATTTCGGGAAACTCAACGCTTGACTGGTTGCGACGCCGGCAGTGTGGCCCTGGGCCGGGAGGGCAGCAATCTAAGATAGATTGTTTCCATGCCGTCGGCCTCTATAGAGGCGCCCTGCCCGGGGGTTGCGGTGTGAACGCCGGTCACGGCCCCCGTGGAAATAAACATTCCCTTGCGAAGGGGAAGTCCTCTGGCCGCGGAGATTTCCAGCAGCTGGCGGAGCGATTCGATCGGCCCTCCAGGGATAGAGGAGGCGTCAGCCCTGCCAGCTTCCCTGCCATCGATCAGTGTCCGCATCTTCCAATCGGCAGGCGATGCGTTCTTCCATCCTGGGATTTCCTGACCCACCACGAGGCCATTATTGTTGCCGAAATCGGATATCGTCACCAGGGGGCCGTGATCGTTTATGCCGGCATAGCAGCTCGAGGCGATTTCTGCGCCCAGATGCAGAGAGCCCGCAATTTCAAAGGCTTCTTCGAGCGTCCAGTCGAGCTTTTCGGCCGGGGCGTCGTGCCCCATGGTGATAATGATCTCGCTTTCCACGGCGCCGAATCCGCCCTCAAAGACATAGCAGTCCACCGGGGCGCCCTGGGCATGGGAAATCTGCGAGCTGAAGATCGGGCCGGCGAGCCGGTCCATGCCATAGGTTTTGTCCCAAGGGGGATTGATACGCCCCACTTTCCAGCCAGCTAGAATGTCGGGCCAGAGGCTGATGGCGCGGCTTTGAATTGCGTAGGCCTCGGCCAATGTTTCAGGCATGTTGCCTGGATAGTCAGCGAGCGGCTGCGCCTGCAGGCGGGCGCGCACAAAGGAAATGGCGCGGGTGTCTGCCGCAGCTAGATTGCTCACCTCGGTTGTATCTCCGTGCGCCATTCCCTTGACCCATATTATTTCCGGCGGCGCATTCCGCGCTTGCGGGTTTGTTTATTCATCCTTGCTCGCCCAGCTTGCTGGACAGATAAGGAAACCGGTGTCATACTTGCTTTAAAGTTCGTTCTGTCAACTGGTTTCTCAATCGGGTTGGTGGGCAATATTGGGAAGGCGCCGGTTCAGAGCGCCGTCTGGAGGAGGATTTCATGGCCTTTCATTCTCGCAAGTCTGTGCGCCGCGGCGCAGTGCTTTTCGCGGTCGTTCTGGGCGGCTGCGCCGGATTGGGCATCGTGTCGCCGGTAAGCGCGGCCCCCACGCAGACGGCAGCCGCCACCGCGCCGGCGCAGGCCTGGTTCCTCCCTGAGATCGACTGGTCGGCTTATACCGATGGCGGGCGCGGCGGGGAGATCGTGCGAGTCACCACGCTGGCCAGCGATGGCCCCGGCAGTCTTCGTGAGGCCATCGAAAGGCAAGGGGCACGTATCATTGTGTTTGAGGTGGGCGGCGTCATCGACCTTGAAAAGGAAACGATCGCCATCACGAATCCGGACATCACCATTGCCGGCCAGACGGCTCCCTCGCCGGGGATCACCCTCATCCGGGGCGGGTTTGATGTTAAGACGCATGATGTCATTATTCAGCACCTCCGTATACGGCCGGGTGACAATGGTGAGCCGCGCGGTTCAGGATTTGCCGAAGACTCAATCTCGACGCTCAGCGCGCATAACCTCATTGTCGACCATTGCTCGCTGACCTGGGCAGTCGATGAAAACCTTTCCGCATCCGGGCCCCGTTTCACCGGTGAAACTCCAGATGAATGGCGGGCGGGAACCTCCCGCAATATCCTCTACAGCCACAACCTGATCGCCGAAGGCCTTGCCGATGCCACCCATCCCAAGTTCGAACATTCGAAAGGGTCTCTGATCCATGACAATGTCAACGGCATCCTGATCTATGGAAATCTGTATGCACACAATTATGAGCGCAGCCCGCTATTCAAAGGCGGCGTACACGGACAGATCGTCAACAACTTTATCTACGATCCCGGCCAGCGCGCCGTGCATTACAATCTGCAGGCGCTGGAATGGGGCAAGGTGCCCTTCGAAACCGGCAAGATGGATCTGATCGGCAATGTGATGCGGGCAGGACAGTCTACCGCAGAGGGGCTGCCGCTGGTGATGATCGGCGGAGATGGCGATCTGGCGCTTCATGCGCGCGACAACATTGCCGTCGACCGCTGGGGCAATCCGTTGCCGGAGCGGGGACGCTACACAACAGGTGCGGCAAAGTTCGTGGATGCGCCCGAGGCCATGCCCCTGCCAGCGGGATTGCCGGTGATGCCCGCTGCGGCGGTCGAGCGGTTCGTGCTCGCCAATGCCGGCGCGCGACCCTGGGACCGCGACGGTCATGATGTGCGCGTGTTTGCAAACGCAGCCGAAGGGCGCGGCGAGATCATCGACAGCCAGTCGGAAGTTGGCGGCTATCCATCTGTTGAGCCGAGCTATCGGGCCTTCGATCCGGCCCTCTGGGATCTCGACACCATGCTCCCCAAGTCTCCGGAGACCCTCGATTCGGGCGCCCGCAGCCGGGGCACCTGAGCGGCCGGAGGTGCGCGCCGCTTGCAAAATGTCCCCTGCCGGGCAAAAGAGGACATTCCATCCTCCAACAAGGGTTTCCGGTGAGCGATAAATCAAGACCTGACCTCGATGCTGAAATTGCGGCCGCAGTTCAGGAGGCCGCTGAATTCAAGCAGCAGGGACGGGCGACGATCAACGACATCGCGCGCATCGCGAAGGTGTCGAAGAAGACCGTGTCGCGCGTCATTAACGACAGCCCGCTCGTCAAGCCGCGTACCCGCGAGGTGGTCAAGGCCATCATTGCGGAGCTCGGCTACACGCCGGACCCGCAGGCCCGCGCGCTGGCCCTGCGCCGGTCTTTCCTGGTCGGTCTGGTCTATGACAATCCGAGCCCGCAATATGTCGTGAACATGCAGCGCGGGATTCTCGATGCGCTGGAGGAAACCGATTTCCAGCTGGTCCTGCGCCCGGTCAGCCGGGCAGACGCGCATTATCCTGGCCGCCTTCAGCAGTTCATCCAGCAGCACAAGCCCTTCGGTCTGATCCTGCCGCCGTCGGTGTCAGAGGATGAAGATCTGGCGCAGATGTTCCGAGACAATGATGTGGACTATGTGCGCATCGCATCGGGCATGCTGGATGAGCCATCACGGATGATCCTGACCCATGACAGCGAGGGCGCCGCGCAGGCCGCGCGCCATCTCTGCGCGCTGGGGCATACGGATATTGCGCATATCCATGGCCCGGAATCTTTCCGTTCTGCCCACGAACGTCGCGGCGGCTTTCAGCGCGGCCTGGCGGAAGCCGGCATCACGCTCAACCCGGAGCTCACCATTGAGGCGGGCTACACCTTCGACTCCGGCCTGCAGGCCATGGAGCGCCTGCTCTATGGAAAGCGCCGCCCCACGGCTGTGTTCGCTGGCAATGACGAAATGGCGACCGGCGCCTATGTGGCCGTTCGCAAGGCCGGGCTTCGCATTCCCGAGGATGTCTCCATCGTCGGCTTCGATGACACCCCCATCGCCGGCCGCCTCTGGCCAGCGCTCACGACCGTGCGTCTGCCAATCCGCGAAATGGGGCAGGCCGCCGCGCGGTTGCTGCTCAACCAGGCAGCCGGGATCGAGCCGAAAGAGGTGATCAGCTTCACGCCGGAAATTGTGGTGCGCGACTCCACTGCGGCCCCGCCGCGCCGGGCGGGCTGACAGGGCGTTTCGGGAATTTCGAGACGATAACGGCTTGCAGCCAAGGGTGTCACCGGTTATGACACCGGTTACCAAATGATACGCCGCTAAGGAAACACATGAAAATCGCGCTCATCATTGAAAACAGCCAGGCAGCAAAAAGCAGCATCGTTCACGACGCTCTGAAAACGGTCGCAGAGCCGCTGGGCAATGAAGTGTTCCACTACGGCATGTATACGCCGGAAGACAAAGCCCACCTGACCTATCCGATGATCGGCATCCTCGCCGGCATCCTGATCAACTCGAAAGCGGCTGACTTCATTGTCACCGGCTGCGGCACGGGTATGGGCTCCAACCTCGCCTGCAATTCCATGCCGGGGATCTTCTGTGGCCTGATCGTTGACCCGACCGACGCCTTCCTGTTCGGCCAGATCAATGATGGCAACGCCATCTCCATGCCCTACGCCAAGGGCTTCGGCTGGGCCGCTGAACTCAACCTGCAGGATTGTTACCGCAAGCTGTTCGAGGTCAAGCGCGGCGAAGGCTATCCGAAGGAGCGCGCCGCCGTCATGGCCAAGAACCGCGGCATCCTCAGTGATCTGAAGAAGGCTTCCTGCCACGATATGCTCACCGTGCTGAAGACGATTGATCAGGACCTCCTGAAAACCGCCATCTCGGGCGAAAAATTCCAGGAATACTTCTTCGCCAACTCGCAGGACGCGGCAATGTCCGACTATCTGAAGGGTGTGCTCGCGTCCTGATCGCAGGCTTCCGGCGTACATAAACAAAGAAACTTTTAGGGGAGGCTTTCGTGAACCTCAGCATGTTCAGCCTTGAAGGCAAGACTGCCATCGTCACCGGCGCCAATACCGGTCTCGGTCAGGGCATTGCTGTGGCGCTGGCGGAGGCGGGGGCCAACCTCGCCCTGGTCGGCCGCTCCTCGCCGGATGAAACGGTCGAGCAGGTGCAGAAGGCCGGTGGCAAAACGCATGTCATCATGGCTGACCTTGGTAGCATCGACCCGGTCGATACCATCGTCCGCGAGACCGTAGAGACGTTTGGCGGCGTTGATATTCTCGTCAACAATGCCGGCATCATCAAACGCAATGACGCCCTCGATTTTACCGTCGAGGAGTGGGACAGCGTGATGAACGTCAACCTGCGCAGCCTCTTCTTCCTCAGCCAGAAGGCCGCCCGCGCGATGATCGATGCGGGCACGGGCGGCAAGATCATCAATATTGCCTCCATGCTGTCTTATCAGGGCGGCGTCCGCGTGCCCTCCTACACCGCCTCCAAGAGCGGTGTGCTGGGGCTCACGCGCCTTCTGGCGAATGAATGGGCAGGCCGCGGCATCAACGTGAATGGCATTGCGCCGGGCTATTTTGCCACCAATAACACTGATGCCCTGCGCGCCGATGAAAAGCGCAACAGCGAGATTCTCGGGCGTATTCCGGCCGGGCGTTGGGGTCAGCCATCGGATCTTGCCGGCGCGGCCGTATTCCTTTCCTCGCGCGCATCTGATTATGTGCACGGAACAATCGTCGCCGTGGACGGCGGCTGGCTCGCGCGCTAGGCCCGGCCGGGGAGGAAAACAGCCATGGCTGCGCGCATCGTCTGTTTCGGTGAGCTTTTGCTGCGCCTGACAGCGCCGGGGGCGGAGCGCCTGCTTCAGTCCTGGTCGCTGGATGTGTGTGTCGGCGGAGCCGAGGCCAATGTCGGCGTCTCCCTCGCGGCGTTCGGGCATGTTGTGCGCTTTGCCAGCGTCGTGGCGGACAATCCGCTTGGCGCGGCGGCCCTGGGCGAACTGCGCCGGCACGGCGTTCACACCGATACTGTTCTTTCCGCGCCGGGCCGGATGGGGCTTTATTTCCTGGAGCCGGGCGCCGTGCGCCGCCCCTCCCGCATCACCTATGACCGGGCCGGGTCAGCCTTTGCGGCCGCCGCTCCGGAAAGCCTGGATTGGTCTGGCATTCTTCCGGGGGCGGCGCTGTTACATATCTCCGGCGTCACGCCGGCCATCGGTGCGAATGGCGCCGCTGCGGCAGTCCGCGCTGTAAAGGCCGCCGCCGCTGCAGGTGTGCCCGTTTCCTTTGACGGCAACTATCGCGCGCTGCTCTGGGAGGCGTGGGATGGGGACGGCCCAGCGATTCTCAGGGAGATTCTCTCCTGCGCCACCTACGCCTTCATCAACGAGAGGGACATCGCGCTGATCCTGAAATCACGCTTCGAAGATCGCCAATCGGCATTTGAGGCGGCCTTCGAGGCATTCCCGCGCCTTCAGGCGATTGCGGCCACCACCCGCCAGCAATCCTCCGTAGACGATCAGTCGATTGCCGGTGAACTCGTCACGCGGGCGGGCCGCTGGACGTCTCCTGTGCATGAACTGCCGGGCGTCATTGACCGGATCGGGGGCGGCGACGCCTTTGCTGCTGGCGCACTGCACGGCCTGATCGAGGGCAGGGACGGGCAGTACACAATCGATTTTGCCGTGGCGGCGGGGGCGCTGAAACATTCTATCCCCGGCGATTTCGGCCGCATGACGGTCGCCGAAGTCGAAGCCGCGATGGCGGGCGAAAACCTTGATGTAAAACGCTGAGAAGCAGCGTCGAAACAGTGTTGACACCGGTTACCATAACGCCAGTATGGAGCCACAAACAAAACAGGCCGGCTGCAAAAGCCCGGCGCCCAACGGGGGCATGGAAACAGGCATGAGGAAGCCAGCTTCAGCGGATGTGCCAGCTTCGGCGGCTGCAAAAGGCATCAGCCGCCGGCTTGTGCTGGTGGCTGGCGCGGCTGGGGCCGGTCTCAGCGCTTGCGGCGTCCGGTCGGGCCGGGATTTCCTTTCAACTGATACGCACCCGGAAGAATATCCCACTGTTCAGGCGGTCAAGGAAATGGGCCGTCTTCTCAATGTGGGCACAGACGGGCGGCTCGGCATCAAGATCTATGCCGGCGGCCAGCTTGGTTCGGAGCAGGATACGCTCGAGATCACCGTCTTCGGCGGCCTCGATCTTAACCGCGTGAACCTTGCCCCGCTCAACTCCATAGAGCCGCTGACGACGCTGCCTGCGCTGCCCTTCCTGTTCAAGTCCAACGCCCACATGCGCCGCGCGCTCGACAGTGCCATCGGCGACGAAATCCTTGCCTCGCTGGAGCCTCATGGCCTCATCGGCCTCTGCTTCTATGACAGCGGCGACCGCAACTTCTACAACACCCGCCGCCCCATTCGCACACCGGCAGACATGCGCGGCCTGAAGATACGTGTGCCAGGATCAGACCTCTACGTCTCGATGATCCGCGCGCTCGGCGCTGACGCGACACCGATGAGCATCGCCGAAGTCTATCAGGCGCTCGTGCAGGGCGTCATCGATGGCGCGGAGAACAACTGGCCCTCCTATGAAAGCGGCCGCCATTTCGAGGCCGCCAGATATTACAGCCTTACCCAGCATGTCATTGCGCCGGAAGTTCTCGTCATGTCGAAATCCCGCTGGGACAAGCTGGACGAGGCAGACCGCGCACTTGTGCGCCAAGCCGCCAAGGCGTCCGTGCCCTATATGCGCACGCTGTGGGATCAGCGCGTGGAGGAGTCCCGCGCGCGCCTGATGGCCTCGGGCATCGAGGTCAACGAGGTCGAGGACAAGGACGCCTTTGCTGCGGTCATGCGCCCGGTCTGGGATCGCTACATCGTGTCGGATCAGGCCCAGCGCCTCGTCTCCCAGATCGAAGCGATGGGGGAGGGCGAATGATCCGCATACTGTCAACCGTCACACGCATCGCCGCAGACATGCTCCTCAAGGCCGCCGCATTCGGCCTCGTGCTGATGACGGTCATCGTCGGCTGGCAGGTTTTCGGCCGCTATGTGCTCAACTCCACGCCTTCCTGGTCAGAGCAGGCCGCGCTCACCCTGATGATCTGGTATGTCTCCCTCGCTGCGGCAGCCGGCGTCCGCCAGGGCTTTCACATCCGCATTGTGGCGCTCGAAGATGCCGTCTCGCCCGGCCTGCGCAGGGGGATGCAGGTCGTCTCCAACTCGCTTATCGGCCTCTGCGGCGTGGCCATGTTCGTCTGGGGCGGAGAGCTTGTCCTGCGCACCTGGAGCCATGTCGTCCCCTCCCTCGGTATCCCGCGCGGCCTCACCTATCTCGCCCTCCCGATCTCCGGCGCGCTGATGACCCTGTTCGCTTTCGAGCAAGTGCTCGAGCGCCTCGGATTTCGCGCGCCAGAAACAATTTCGGACAAGGACGCCCCCTGATGGAACTGCTCATTCTCATGGGTGTGCTCGTCCTCCTGCTTGCCCTTGGCGTGCCGGTGGCCTTTTCGCTGCTAGGCGCGTCGATCGCGACATTCCTGGTGATGGATATTCCGCTCGTGGTCGTGTTCCAGCGCCTGGCGGGGGGCATCAGCGTCTTTTCCCTGATGGCCATTCCCTTTTTCATCTTTGCGGGGGATCTGATGTATCGCTCCGGCATAGCCCAGCGCCTCGTTGAAGTCGCCGAGGCCATGCTCGGGCGCACGCGCGGGGGCCTCGGTCTCGTCAATGTCGGCGCCTCCACCATGTTCGGCGCGGTATCCGGCTCGGCCATCGCCAGCGCCTCGGCGATGGGATCAACGCTCATGCCGCTGATGAAGCAGAAGGGCTATGGCGCAGACTACGCCGTCAACGTCACCGTTTCAGCCGCCATCGTTGGCCTGCTTATTCCGCCGTCGCACAATATGATCATCTACTCGGCCGCTTCCGGTATCGGCGTGCCGATCGGAGACCTGTTCCTGGCCGGCGTCGTGCCGGGCATCGTCACGGCGGTAATCCTGATGGCGGTCACCTGGCTCGTGGCTGTCCGCCGGGGCTATCCCAGCGGCCAGTTTCCCGGCTGGGCCAGCTTCGTGCGCGCTATCCTGATTGCGGTGCCGGGCCTGATGGCCGCCGTCATCATCATGGGCGGCATCCTCTCGGGCATTTTCACCGCCACTGAATCTTCCGCCATTGCGGTCATCTACACGGTGCTCGTCGGGGCTTTTGTCTATCGCTCGCTGGGCTGGTCCCGCTTCGTGGACGCTGCCCAGCAATCGGTGAAGGTTACCGCCATGGTGCTGCTCATCATCGGGGCGGCCACCGCCTTCGGCTATGCGCTCGCCGTGCTGGAGGCGCCCGCCCAACTCGCAGAACTCATCACGTCCATCACGCGCAATCCCCTCGCCATCCTGCTCATCATCAACATAACGCTGCTGGTTCTGGGCACGTTCATGGATATGTCACCGCTGATCGTCATCACCACGCCGATCCTCTTGCCTGTGGTGATGGAGGTGGGGGTCGATCCGGTCCATTTCGGTATCATCATGATGCTGAACCTCGGCATCGGGCTCGTCACGCCCCCGGTCGGCTCGGTGCTGTTCGTTGGCGCCGCGGTGGGCGGCATCAAGGTGGAAGATGCGGTCAAAACGATCTGGCCGTTCTATCTGGCGCTCATCGTGTCGCTGGTGCTCATCACCTATATCCCGGCGCTGTCGCTCTCCCTGCCACAGATGTTCAAATAAGAGGTCAGGCGCATGATCCGGCTACTGACAGGATTGCCTCTCCTTGCCCTTCTGGCCGCCTGTGCAACGCCCGCGCCGGCACCGCAGCCCGCCCCAGCGCCGGCCATGGTCATCATCTCGGAAGAAGATGTGAAGGTGGACGAGCCCCCGCCGCATGGCCGCATCGGCATGAGCACCGCCTGGCGTATATCCGACGCCGTGCCCGTCCGCGCCTTCGAGTTCCGCAAACGGGCGCTCCACCCTGGCAGCGCGATCGGCATCCACCCGATCAATCATGACGAGATCTATTACGTCCTCTCCGGCGAGGGCGTTGTCCATTCCGACGGCGAGGAACAAACACTCACGGCAGGCATGGCCGCTTATCTCTATACCGGCGCGCAGGTTGGCATCCGCCAGACCGGGCCAGAGCCTCTCGTTCTGATCATCGCCTATCCTCCGGGAGGCTAGCCATGCTTTCCCGGCGCATCCTGCTGGCGGCCTTTGCGGCGCTTGCTGTCGCGGCCGGCGTCTCTGCAGCGCCCGCCGCGCGCCCTGCCACGATTGAAGCTGACGAAACCATCCTTCTGTGGCCGGAAGGTCCCCCGGGCGGTCTGCCGGAAGGCCTGCAGGAGCAGATCGTCCACCGCGACAACCCCTTCGGCCTCACAGACCGCGCGGCCCATGATGTCACCGCGCCCAGCCTCTCTGTGTTCCGCCCGGTTCGCGCGGATGGCTCGGCCATCCTCATCATCCCCGGAGGCGGCTACAAATGGGTGGTGATCGACAAGGAAGGCTTTGAGGGCGCACGCCATTTCGCCGGGCAGGGCGCCACCGTCTATGTTCTGCGATACCGCCTCCCGCATCAGGGCTGGCAGGCCGGGCCGCAGGCGCCGCTTCAGGATGCCCAGCGCGCCATCCGCCTCATCCGCGCCCGCGCCGCCACAGACGGTATCGACCCGGCCCGCGTGATGGTCATGGGATTCTCCGCGGGCGGACATCTCGCCGGCACGCTGGCGATGAAGTTCGACCTGCCGGTTTACGTCCCGCTGGACGCCGCAGACGCTCTCTCGGCGCGGCCGGATGCGGCCGCGCTGATCTATCCGGTCGCGACGATGGCAGACCCTTTCGCTCATGCCGGGTCGCGGCAGAACCTGTTGGGCCCGCATCCCCCCGAAGACGCGGCCGCCGCCTGGTCACTCGAGACGATGGCGCGGCCAGACATGCCCCCGGTCTTCCTGATGCATGCTGCCGATGACGCCGCCGTGCCTGTGGAAAACGCCCTGATCCTCCATGCCGCTCTCCGCCGGGCGGGCGTGCCGGTCGCCCTGCATATCTTCGAGGCAGGTGGCCACGGCTTCGGCCTGCGCGGCATCGAGGATACGCCGCTGCGGTCTTGGCCCTCGCTTCTGCGCGACTGGGGCGTTAACAAGGGCATATTCCCCAAGGTCAATCCCTGAAGGCTGGACCAGAGACATGAAGACGACACGTATCGAGCCGACCCTCTCGGCCGCCGGAGAATACCTGCGCCTGCAGGCAGAGCGGATTGCCGAAGATCCGATGACTAATTCGGTCTTCGCCCTTGCGCAGACCTTGTTTCAAAACATCGAGCAGGGCGAAACCAGCCTGGACGAGGTTGGCGGCCTGATTGATGAAACGCATCTTCTCCTGGTCAGCCAACGTGCCGAGCGTCTGCGGGAACGTCACGCGGGCGCCCGGCCCGAGAAAGCCTGGGCGCCGGTCAGGTCGAGACTGGACGCTCTTGCGGGTCAGGGCTTTGAAGCATTTCGGGCAGAGATCGAACAGGCGCGTGGGGGCATTGTCTTCACCGCCCATCCGACTTTCGCGCTCTCGCCAGAGCTTCGGGCCGCGATTGCCGGAGAGGCGGTCAAGCCTGGCAAGCGTGCGCGCGCGGCGCTGGACAAGGCACTGCAGGCCGATGCGCGCGGCTGGAACCGGTCAATCACCCTGGCCAGCGAGCATGACGAGGTGCAGATGGCTCTTCTCAACGCGGCGGACGCGCAGCAGCGGTTTGCCGCGCTCGTCTACGATGTTGCGCGGGCGCATTTCCCGGATAGCTGGAAAGAGCTCCGGCCGGTCCTGCCAACCATCGCAAGCTGGGTCGGATACGATCTTGATGGCCGGACTGATATCCATTGGGCGCATTCGATTACTTTTCGTCTGAAAGAAAAGGCCGATCAGATCCGGCGCTACCACGCCCGTGTGCAGGCGATCCTGGAGGCCCATCCCGCCGCTACTGGCCTCGCCGCCTTGCTGGAGCGGCTTGATCTTGCCGCAAGTGAAACCGCGCTTCAGGCGGCCATATTCAGCGGCGACCTTCAGAACCCGGAACATCTGGTTGCCGCGGCCAATCGTCTGACTGCCGAAGGCCCTAGCCGGCTCACCGATGCGGCCGAGATCGTCGCGGCGCTGGATGACGCCCTGGCGGCATCGGACGGGGCAGGCGATCTGGCCCGGGACCTTCTGATCCTGCGTGCCCAGGTCGAGAGCCAGCAGCTTGGGACGGGCCGCATCCATCTGCGGGTCAATGCTGCCCAGATTGCCACGGTCATCAGCCGCGAACTCAATCTTGATGCGGACGAACGCAGCCTCGGCCGGCTGGCGCTGGCAGAGCTTTCGCGCCGCGCCGCTGCGCCCAGGCCGGTGGACGTCAACTTCGCAGATCTGTTCCTTGAACAGTCCACCGCGCGCCGCCAGTTCATGATGTGCGCGCAGATCCTCAAGCATATTGATGCGGGTTCGCCGATCCGCTTCCTCATTGCGGAGAGCGAGAACCCTGCCACCGTCATGGCGGCCCTCTATCTCGCCCGTCATTACGGCGTGAACGGAAAACTCGACATTTCACCTCTGTTTGAGACGCCCGAAGCGCTGGAAACCGGCGGTCGTTTCATTGAGCGGCTGCTCGATGAGCCTGAGTTTGCCGCCTATGTCCGCCGCCGGGGGCATCTTGCGATCCAGCTTGGCTTTTCCGATTCCGGGCGCTTCATCGGCCAGATTGCCGGCAATATGGCAATTGAGCGTATCCACAATCTGATCCTGCGCGCCCTGGCGCCGCGTGTGCCCGGCGCGGGTCTTCTCATCTTCAACACGCATGGGGAGTCCATGGGCCGCGGGGCCTGGCCGGGCAGCTTCGAGCAGCGCTTCGATCACCTGCTCACCCCCTGGACACGCACCAGAGCGCACATGCTGGGTGTGCGGATCATTCACGAGTCAAGTTTCCAGGGCGGCGATGGATATCTCCATTTCGCAACCCCCGAACTTGCCGAAACGACGCTCGCGCACTGGTGCGCCCATCTGCTCGCGCCGCCGCCGGAAAGTGCTGCAGCCGATCCGTTCTATACCCGGACAGATCTGGTCTGGGATTTTTACCGCGCCCTGCGTGCCTGGCATGAGCGTTTCTTTGCCAATCCCGATTATGGCCGTCTGCTGACTGATTTTGCGCCCGGCTTTGTCGTCACCGCCGGTTCGCGCCAGACGCGGCGTCCATCGGGGGCCGCCGGGCCGCGCGCCCTGCGTGCGATCTCTCACAATGCAGAGCTCCAGCAGCTTGGTATCCCCGTGAATACAGCCTCCGGTATCGGCTCCTCCCTGCAGCGGGAAACAGACCGGCTGGTCGATCTCGTCAACACTAGCCCCCGGATGCGCAGTCTTGTCCAACTGGCATGGCGCGCCCGGCTGCTCAGCAGCCTGCCCGTGCTGCGCGGCTATGCGTCGGTCTATAATCCCGATGTCTGGATTGCCCATGCCCGCGCCTCCACGCCGGAAACCACATCGGCCTATCGCGGCGTCTATTATGCCCTGCGCGACGGGGAGACCGCCCTGTCGGTCAACCGGACCGCAAACCTCCTCGCCATCGATCTTGACCGGTTTGATCGTCTGCTCGCCCGCCTCGATGAAGCCCCCTCAACGGTCACGCGCCATGAAGACCGTATCAATCTGCATGTCGTCCATGGCATCCGTCAGGCGCTGATGATGCATGCGTTTTCTCTCGTCGGGCGCCTGCCGCGTATCTCGGAGCGTCACGACACCAGCCTGCGCGACATCATCCGCCTCGTCACCAGCCTGCGGATTGGCGAATGCGTCGATCTGCTGGGGCGTATCTTTCCCCCCTCGCAGGACCAGCTGACACGCCTGTCGTCCGTCACTGAAGCAGGCGGGGCCGAGGCCGGATCGGCGCAGTATGGCTATGATCACATCCATGCCAGCATCATTGCACCGTTGGACCGGATCGATCAGTTGCTTCATCGCATCAGCTTGTCCCTCAACCATCCCTATGACGCCTTCGGCTAAACCCGCGCCCAGAGGCCTTACCCTGCGCCAGGGGCAGAGTATCTTTTTGGGGAGGCCGCCCTGTAACGCCCTCGGAAGAGGCGAGTTCCGGTACTTGTTAATCAACCAGAGGTCATGTGGGCGCGCTGCTTCAATCAATTGCAGGGAGATTACAGGCAGGCTATCGGCTATGATTATTCTCGGGCTCTGCGATTGGCTAGGTGGCTGCGTATGAATACTGAACGGCTGGATTGGGATACTTTGCGGGTATTTCGCGTCGTGGCGGAACTCTGCAGCATGAGCGGTGCTGCGGCGCGCCTCGGGGAATCCCCGCCCACCATCAGCCGCAAGATCGATGATCTGGAGACCACCCTCGGCACGCAGCTTTTCATCCGCTCCACGCGGGGGGTGGAGCTGACCGAGGCCGGGAAGGTGGTGCTGCGCTACGCCCACCAGATGGCCGAAGCGGCCAACACGCTCAAGGATCAGGCGGGTGCCCAGCGCGCGCCGGTCGAGGGGCGGATCGTCCTGTCAACGGGTGACGGCATCGGGCCCTACTGGCTGGCCCCGCGCCTCCACGAATTCCAGAACAACAACCCGCGGGTCCAGATCCGGATGCTGGTCAACGACGAGCCGGCAGACGTCACCAATGGCGAGGCGGACATCGCCCTGCACTTTGCCGAGCCGAAAAGCCATGAACTGCTCCACCATAAGCTGGGCGTGCAGCATTATATCGGCTTTGCCTCCCGCGATTACTTCCGCGAGCGCAAACCGCCGGAAAGCCTGTTTGAATATTACAAATATCGCTGCCTGATGCACTCTTCCTATGTGAACCAGGTGGAGCGCTGGGCGCCTAAGGTGTCCGAGCTGCGGCGGATGATTGATTATGCCTTCGTCTCCAATTCCGGCACCGCGCTGATCCAGTCTTGCGCGGCCGGGGGCGGGGTGGCCATCCTGCCGTCCTTCGTTGCCGCCATCGACAACCGGATCATTCCGCTCGACCTGCCGGAGATCGCGCCCATCCAGTTCTGGGTAGCTTATACCGAGCGCTTCCGCCGGCGTCCGGAGGGCCAGTTGTTCGTCGACTGGATCCGCAAACGGTTCGAGCAGGATGATGCGATGTGGTTCCGCGAACAGTTCGTCCATCCGCGCGATGTGTTCTCGAATGTGCATATTTTCCCGGCTGCGGCTGCCCGCCGCGAACCGTGATTGTCGCGCCTGCCGTTGCCGCCATTGCGCGAGGGTCAGCTCGCGTCCTATGATCCCCGGCAGCATTGATCTGGCAACGGCATCGGGCCGAGGGGGATACCATAGACACAAGTGACCGGCGCCCTGCGACCATCGTTGATGTCGCCCGCGAAGCAGGTGTTTCCTTCAAGACGGTGAGCCGCGTTCTGAATGGTGAGCCGAACGTGCGCGGGGAAACGCGCGCGCGGGTCATGGAGGCGGTGGCAAGGCTTGGCTATCGCACCAACCAGCACGCCCGCAGCCTGCGCGCCGGTCAGAGCCGCCTGATCGGCGTGTTCTATTCAAACCCGTCGCGGAACTATATCGGTGAAATCCAGATTGGCGCGCTGGAGCGCGGCAATGCCGAAGGCTTCAGCATTGCTTTCGAGCATCTGGAGGAAGGCCCGGATGGCACCATCCCGCCAAGAGGCGGTGCGGCGCTGGCCGGTGTGGTCCTTACGCCGCCCCTCACCGAAGACCGCGCGCTCATCGACAGCCTGATTGCCTCTGACACACCTTTTGTGCGCCTCTCCCATACCGAAGCGGAAGGGGAGGTTGGCCACATCACCATGGATGACGAGGCCGCTGCGCGCGAAGTGATGGAGCATCTGTTTGCGCTGGGGCACCGGCGCATCGGCTTCATTGCCGGCACGCAGAGCCATCCCCAGACCCAGCTACGCGAAGCCGGTTACCGCGCCAGCCTTGCTACAGCCGGCATTCCGGTTGACGAGTCCCTCATCGCGCGCGGCACCTTTGATTACGAATCCGGCCTGTGGGCCGCCGCAGAAATTCTCGCGCGCACGCCCCGGCCTACGGCCGTCTTCGCCAGCAACGATGATATGGCCGCTGCCGTGCTGGCTGTGGCGTTTCGCTCTGGCCTGCGTGTGCCCGAGCAGCTGTCGGTCGTCGGCTTTGACGACACCCCGCTCGCCTCCATCGTCTATCCGGCGCTGACCACAATCTATCAACCGAGCCGGGAAATGGCCTCGGTCGCCGTGGGGATGCTGCTGGAAAAACGGGCGTCCGACGCGCCGCAAAGGGCGTGCCTGCCTTACCGGCTGGTGGTGCGCGAAACCACCACAGCGCCCGGGGCCTGAGCCCCCCATTCCCCGGGCCCCGGCTTTCGTGTAAGCGCCGTGCCCATGAACAAGCCCATCAGCCAGATCGCGCCCCTCCCGCACATTGCTGCCACCAAACCCTATGTTCCGGGCGGCAAGCTGCATGGCGCCAAGGGGCCGGTGGCCATGCTCGCCTCCAATGAAAATCCTTTCGGGCCAAGCCCGAAAGCCATCGAGGCGGCCAAGGCCGTTGTCGGCGGGTCGCATGTTTACCCCGATCCTGACTATGGCGCGCTGCGTGCTGCGATCGCCGCGGCCAAGGGCATTGGCGATGTCTCCCGTGTCGTCACGGCGGCCGGATCAGACGAGATCATCCACCTGCTGACCCAGTGCTATGCCGGGCCGGGGGACGAAGTTCTGTTCACCGAGCATGCTTTCTCGATGTACCGCGTCTCTGCCGGCGCCCACGGGGCCACCTCCGTCACGGTGCCGGAAACGGACATGACCGCCGGCGTCAACGCCATCCTCGGCGCCGTCAGCCCCCGCACGAAAATCCTGTTCCTCGCCAATCCGAATAACCCGACCGGCACGATGCTCTCGGTGGACGAGTTGAAAGCGTTGCAGGACGCGCTGCCCCCGCATGTCCTCTTCGTGGTTGACGGGGCCTATTCGGAATATCTCGGCCCCGAGTATGAAGCGCAGCTGCGAGACCTCGTGGACCGGCGCGACACCACGGTGATGATGCGCACCTTCTCCAAGATCTATGGCCTGGCCGCCATGCGTCTTGGCTGGGCCTATATGCCCGCCGCCATCGCCGCGATCTACCAGCGCATCCGGGGGCCGTTCAACGTCAACGCCATGGCTGCCGCCGCTGGCATCGCCTCCGTCGGCGACGAGGATTTCCTCAAGATGTCCCGCGACCACAACACGAAATGGCGCGCCATCATGACCGATGCGCTCAATGCCATGGGCCTGCCCACGCCGCCCTCGCACGCCAACTTCATCGTCACGGAGTTTGGCTCTGCCGAGCGTGCCGCCGCCGCCAACCAGCACCTCAAGGATAACGACATCCTCGTTCGCGCCATCAGCGGCTACGGCCTGCCGACCAAGCTGCGTATCTCGGTTGGCAGCGCAGAAGACAATCAGCGCTTCCTGGACGCAATGAACGCCTTCACCGCGTCACGCTGATATTGTCGATCAGGCGCGTCTTGCCCAGCCAGGCTGCAGCCAGCAGGCGTACAACTGCGCCTTCCTTCATCGGCTCATCGGCAGGAAGCGCCTGCAGCGTCGCCGGGTCCACCAGCGTCACATAATCGATCTTCCGGAAACCGGCGGCCATAATGTGCTCCTCCGCTTCCTTCAGCGCGTCAGAGGGCAGGACGCCGAGCGAGAGGCGCACAGACGCCCGGTGCATCGCGGCAAAGATCGCTCCGGCAGCCCGGCGCTCATCGGCGGAGAGATAAAGATTGCGGGAAGACTGGGCGAGGCCATCGGCATCGCGTTTCGTCTCGCCGCCGATGATCTCGATGGGGAAGCCAAGATCGCGCACCATCCGGCGGATCACCTGCAGCTGCTGGTAATCCTTCTCCCCGAACACGGCCACATCCGGCTGCGCGTGCAGGAAAAGGCGCGCGACCACCGTGGCCACCCCGTAGAAGAAATGCGGCCGGTAAATCCCGTCCAGAAGGTCCGAAAGCGATTCGACGCGCACATTCGTCACCGAGCCTTCGGGATACATTTCTGCAACACTGGGCAGATAAACGGCCGTGCAGTTAACGCTCGCCAGCTTGGCAACATCCTCGGCCTCGCGGCGCGGATAGGTGTCGAAATCCTCGCCTGGGGCGAACTGCGCCGGGTTGACGAAAATGCTCGCTACCGTGCGCGTCGCCTTTTCCTTAGCCTTTTCAATGAGCGACAGATGCCCCTCATGCAGGGCGCCCATGGTGGGCACGAAACCAACGGTTTCGCCCGCCTGTTTCCATGCCCTGACGCGCGCCTGCAGCTCGCTGCGTGTGCGGATGATCTCTACCGAGTTTTCTTTCGTGGAATTCACTTTCCAGATGCCCTGCTTCAAGATGAAGTTAATGCGTTGTTAACCCATACGCGGGAATTTTACAGACATGACCCAGCGCATCGTAACCACTCTCCGCTCGCTCGCACTTCTCGGTGCTGTTTCGCTTGGCCTTCGCAAGGGAAACATCGCAGAAAGGCACCCCGAACCCATTCTGGGCAGCCTGCGCCCGGATGATGAGAACGATGCCTGGATGTTCGAGAGGTCTGAGACCAACCTTGCCTCCGGTGCCTACATGCTGGAGCAGGAGTATTCCCGCGTCTCCGGTGCTCTTTCGGCGCTTCGCGGTGTGCTGTCCAGCCTCGCTCGCGTTCCGGAAGCTGCCGAAATGGCTTACAGCGCCCCGGCCGATGCTCCGCTCGCCATCGATCCAATGCTCTTCGACGAAGAGCGTGCGGCGATCCCGGTGCTCACCAACGTTGTTCCTTTCGAGGACGACGACCTCTTTGTCGAACATACATTCGCTCTGCCGCGGACCGGTGCCAGCCATGGGCTGCCCGTCGAAGTCCTGCAGCGCGTAGCCTAAGCACGCCTGACGTACGTTTGACCGGCGGATATCCGCCGGAGGAGTTGTGGAGTTCCCCGGATGCCCGCCGACGGCGTCGCTCATATCAGTCGCGTTCCGGGTATGGGTCTTGAGGCTCCTGCGCGGGACGCGCGTGTCATTGTGATTGGCAATGAGAAAGGCGGGGCGGGCAAGTCCACCGTCTCCATCCACCTGTCCATCTCCCTGCTGCGCACCGGCAAGAAGGTCGGCGTCATCGATCTTGATGTCCGCCAGCGCTCGCTCACCCGCTATCTCGAAAACCGCGTCCGCTGGGCCCAGAACACCGGCGCCACACTCGTCATGCCGGAAATCGTCCGCGTCGAGGCCAGCCAGGAGCGCGACCTTGACCGCGCCGAGGCCGAGGAGCGCGAACGCTTCGAATTCGGCCTCGCCCGCCTGAAACAGACCTGCGACTTCATCCTGATCGACGCGCCGGGCGGCGACACCTTCCTCTCCCGCATCGCCCATCGCAGCGCCGATACGCTGATCACGCCCCTCAACGACAGCTTCGTCGATTTTGACCTGCTGGGCGACGTGAACCCGCAGACGCTTGAGGTCCTGCGCCCCAGCTTCTATTCCGAAATGGTGTGGGACTGCCGCAAGCGCAAAGCCCAGACCAGCCGCCGCCCGATTGATTGGGTAGTGATGCGTAACCGGATGTCGCCGCTGGCGGCCCGCAACAAGGAACGCGTCGGCGGCGCGCTGGAAAACCTCTCCAAGCGCATCGGCTTCCGTCTCGCGCCGGGCCTCTCCGAGCGCGTGATCTACCGTGAGCTTTTCCCGGCCGGTCTCACGCTTTTGGACCTCACAGAAGCCGGCTCCAACGTCGCCTTCACGATGAGCCACAAGGCCGCCCGCCAGGAATTGCGCGATCTCGTCATCGTGCTTCAGCTGCCCGAACTCGCCGGCGCCAGCATCGACTTCTGACGGTCTCCCCGCGTCACGCTTGCGACTTATCCACAGCTGGCCTACCCAAACCGGAATAATCGGACTCGCCAGAAGGCAGGGCCAAATCCTTTTGGGGGAAACCAATGAGCCAGACCGAAATCCACGGGCATGTGGAGCCGCGCTTCGCCGCTGTCCGTGACGCCTTCGCGCAGAACTTCACCAATGGCGCCGAGAACGGCGCCGCCTTCTGCATGACGCTGGAAGGCAAGCCTGTGGTAGACATCTGGGGCGGCTATGCGGACGAAGCCCAAACCAGGCCCTGGCAGAAGGACACGATCGTCAACGTCTACTCGACCACCAAGACGATGACCGCGCTCACCGCGCTTTACCTGGCGGACAAGGGCGCGCTGAAGTTTGAAGACCCCGTCGCGAAATACTGGCCCGAATTTGCCGCCGCCGGAAAGGCAAACGTTACCGTCGCCCATCTGATGAGCCACTCGGCCGGCCTCTCGGGCTGGAAAGAGCCGCTGGTGCGCGAAGACCTCTACGACTGGGAAAAGGCCACCAGCCTCCTGGCTGCGCAGGCCCCTTACTGGACGCCCGGCACCGCGCCCGGCTATCACGCCATGACGCAGGGCTATCTCGTCGGCGAAGTCATCCGCCGCGTGGCGGGCGAAACGGTCGGCACCGTTTTCCGCAAGGAAATCGCCGAACCTCTCGGCGCGGACTTCCATATCGGCCTTCCGGCTACGGAGGATCACCGCGTCGCCGATCTCACGCCCCCGCCAGCCTCCGGCACGCTGGGGCAGGGCACGGCAGACCCGCTCATCGCCAACATGGCCAGCAACCCGCCGATCAACCCGCTCGACACGCGCACCCGCGCCTGGCGCGCCGCCGAAATCCCGGCCGCCGGCGGCACGGGCAACGCCCGCTCGGTCGCCCTCGTCCACACCATCCTCGCCAATGGCGGCTTTGCGGGAGGCAAGCAGATCATGTCCGAAGCCGGATGCCGCAAGGCGCTGGAACTCCAGATCGAAGGCAATGACAAGATCCTCGGCATCCCGGTGCGTTACGGCCTCGGCTTTGGCCTGCCCGGCGGGGTCGCGAATTTCCCCAACCCCAACACCATCTTCTGGGGCGGCTATGGCGGCTCCCTCGCCGTCATCGACATGGACCAACACGCCACCTACGCCTACGTGATGAACAAGATGGCCCCCACCACCACCGGCGACCTGCGCGCCTTCGGCATGCTGATGGCCGCCTGGCAGGTGTTCATGACGGGGTGAGGTGCGCGGTTGGAACTTCCGGAACAAACGCCAACGCGCAGCCCTCACCTCCCACGCCCTTCGGGCGCGGGCCCCTCCTCTCCCAGAGGGAGAGGGGTTAAGGGGAGCGCAACGCCAAACCCCTCTCCCCCAAACCTGCCGCGCAGCCTCCCCACTTGGCTTCCCGCCCCCGCGCGCCTATACGCCCGCCCATGACCACGTTCCCCTTTGAAATCAGCGCCCGCGAGGGCAAGGCGCGCACCGGGCGCCTGAAAACCCCGCGCGGCGACATCCGCACGCCCGCCTTCATGCCCGTCGGCACCGCTGGCACGGTCAAGGCGCTCTATATGGATCAGGTCAAAGGCGCAGGGGCCGACATCATCCTCGGCAACACTTACCATCTGATGCTCCGCCCCGGCGCAGAGCGCGTGAAGAAACTCGGCGGCCTGCACAAATTCTCCGGCTGGCGCGGTCCGATGCTGACCGACTCCGGTGGCTTCCAGGTCTGGAGCCTCGCCCAGCTCCGCAAGATGGACGCAGACGGCGTCACCTTCCAGAGCCATATCGATGGTTCCACCCACCGGCTCACCCCGGCCCGCTCCATCGAGATTCAGGCAGACCTTCTGGGTGCTGACATCTCCATGCAGCTTGATGAGTGTACGAATTTTCCGTGTACGCATGAGGAAGCTGCGCGCAGCCTTGAGCTGTCCCTCCGCTGGGGCGAGCGCAGCCTCGATGCCTTCGGTGCCCGAGACAGCCAAACCCTCTTCGGCATCATCCAGGGCTCAAACTTCCCGGACCTGCGCGAACGCTCTGCCAAAGGCGTTGCGGCTCAGGGCTTCGGCGGCATCGCGCTGGGCGGCCTCGCCGTCGGCGAAGGCCACGCCCAGATGTGCGCCACCATCGACATGACCGTGCCGCATCTTCCCGATCACATGCCCCGCTATGTCATGGGCGTCGGCAAACCCATCGACCTCGTGGAAAGCGTTGCCCGTGGCATCGACATGTTCGACTGCGTACTGCCCACCCGCTCCGGCCGCCACGGCCAAGCCTGGACCTGGGATGGCCCGCTCAACCTCAACAACGCCAAATTCGCCGAAGACATGGGGCCCCTCGACGAAGCCGTCGATTGCCCGGCGAGCCGCGATTACACCCGCGCCTATCTCCACCACCTCTTCAAGGCCGGCGAATATCTCGGCCCCATGCTGCTCTCCTGGCACAACACCGCCTTCTTCCAGGCGCTGATGGCAGAGATGCGCGCGGCCATCGCCGAGGGCCGCTTCGAAGCCTTGCGCGCAGAGCTCAGCGCCCGCTGGGAAAGCACAAAGTCAAAACCGAAAGCGGAGGGTTAGGGGAAGCCCATTGGCGCCCCCTACTTGTACTGAATCTTGCTGTCTTTCTCGAGCAGTTGCAGCGCGCCGAAATCCGGCTGCGCTGGCGGCGGGCAGCCCAGCGCCTGGCCATAGCCCTTCAGATAGGCCCGCCGCTGCGCGCCGATCTTGAAGGCCTGATTGTATTTCTTCTCATGGCTCTGCGCCCCGGTTGCCTGGCGCAGCAGGCCCCGGAAGGGGATCCACCCGGTCGATACATTGCGCACCGTATCCAATGCGGCATCGGCCGCCTCATCGGCCAGGATCTCGCTGTTCAGCCGCGCGTCCGGCGCGCCGCTGTCCCAGTCCCGGCCCAGCACGGCGTCCAGTTCGATGATGTCCATGGCGATTCCGGCGCAGGTCATTTCTTCTTCCGGGCCATAGGGTGAGGCCATGCCCACCAGAAGCTGTGGAATTTCGCGGCGGCGCAGGTTGAAGTCATCCAGCGGGGCGGAGGCGGCTCCCGCAAGACCATCGCGGGTTTGGCTGGCCGCATCCCCGGCGGCGGTGCTGAGGGTGCGGCTCATCGAGCCGCTTTCGGAGGTATTTTGCGCCCCGCTCGCGCAGGCGGAGAGCATCAGGGCGGCCAGAAAAGGCAGTGCAATGTGTCGCATTCGGCAATCAGATGTGAAAAATATGGCCACATCAAGCCTCTGCGTGCAGGGAAGTGTTGACCGGCCCCGACTCCCGGCCTAAATGGCCGCTTCGGTCTTTCGAGGCCGTCGGTCGTGCCCATAGCTCAGCTGGTAGAGCAACTGACTTTTAATCAGTAGGTCACAGGTTCGAACCCTGTTGGGCACACCAAAAACTCCTGAAATGTCAAAACTCTACCACCCTAGTTTGTCGGTGCGGCGAGCGGGTGTGTTTTCGTGTCCGCGCTATGTCCGCTTTTTGGGGCTGGTGAAAACGGCCCGGAAAGCGCTCGCAATCCGGGCCGGATTCAGGTGTCATTCCGTCGAAAACCGGCAGTCGAGCATATCCAGTGCGCCCTGCACTTTGCCGTCGGCCGCATCAATGATTTCACCGAGCGAGCGGACGATCCGCGAGAGCTTCATTTCCAGCGTTTGGGGTGGGCCACTTTCTGCCATTAGAATGAGCGCCTTGGCGGCGGCCAGAAAAGCTGATGCGCTATGCAGATGCTCTTGGGTCTCTGCCTGCACAAATTCCGGATCTCGGGTTTGTAGGCTCCCGACAAGATCCTCTCGTGCTGTGTGAATTGCTGCGTTGTTCATTGGTCTATCCTCTCGGTGGTTGGGCCTGCGGCAGCAGTTACCCGGTGATTTTCTGGATGGTTTCGGCGTGATCGCGCATCACTGCATTGCAGGAATCCATGGCGTCGAAATGATCGCGCATCTCGTCAAAGGCGCGCTCATGATATTTGGCCAGATAGTCCATCAGTTCCTGCAGGAGGATACCTGCGCATCCTGCCATGCCCGTGATGATGGTGGCGCTATAGCCGATCTTGATATTCTGATCGCCAGTGTCGGGAAGAATCACAGGCTGGGGTTTGGGGCCCGCTTGTTTGTTTGAGATAGTGGCCATTTGGGTCTCCTTGGTTGATGGCTTCGGGGGTGTTTCCCGTGCCGCGTTCGAGGCGACACGGGCATTCTGTCAGGCGGCAAGGCGCAGGATCAGGTCATCCAATAGCTTGCTGGTGTCGTTCAGATCTCCGGTCATGGCGTCGATGCTTGAGGCCATCTCCTCCTGATCGGCAAACTCTTTCGCGCGAGCGATCCATGCGCCGGCCATAATGGCGAGGATGTTCGAAAAGAAGATCATCGCTCCAGAGATTCCAATCCGTTCCCAGAATGTCGTTCCCTTGCTCCCGGTTTCGGCCCCGGCTTCAACGATGGCTTGAAGGCGCTGGCGCTCTGGTGTCAGGGCGTCTAGCTTTTCATTTGCGCGCTCGGCACACTGGCGCATTCCAGCGAGCGTGTTCGGCCCAAGACGGCCATCCGGCTTCTCGGTATAGGCGCCCGGCACACACAGGATCAGGAAGCCCTGAGCGGCCTTGATGGCCTCTGCCGTGGCGTCTGCAGCGAGCCCGGCTTGCATGGCGTCGAAGCGCTGGCGCCAGACGGCTATGTCAGCATCAACGCCCGGCAGGGCAGCGGCGGCGGCCGCATATCGTGCGTTCCGGTCGCTGGCCAGCTGGTCAATCTCATCACCGCGCGCCTCGAAGCCCTGAAAGCTGGTGAATCCATCCCCAGCGCAGAGCAGGAGAAGGAATGCGATCATGCCCAGCATCTCGATACGCGACCGGGCGAACCCGAGCGCGGCAGAGACGACAACCTGAGCCGGGGACATAGCCGCCCCGAGGATGCCAGCAATGGCAACGCCGGTCCATTTGGCGGCGCCTTCGTATGAAATCCCGCAGGATGCGAGACTGATGGCGAGGCCGAGCGCGAACGCAACCAGGCCGAGCCAGAAGAGTGGGTGTTTCCACATGGTTGCTCCTTTCGTATAGCTCCCACCGCAAAACCCCGCTGCGATCACGCAAGCGGGGCATGGGCTCCATTCTGGAAATCAGGTCACTGCTTCGTCAGTTCCTCGGTGACATCAGCCTCTGCCATGAGCGCAATCTCTTCCGAGTACGGCTCGATGGCGGCGGCCATACCGACTGCATCCGCGATCAAGGCCACTTTTAGGCCCCGGTGCTTTTCCACGAGCTTCGCCAGGGCAAGCTTGTAGGCGGCGGTGGATGCGTCGATCTTGGTCTTCTTTGCCATGGTGTGTCTCCCGTTGGTTGGCACGCCGAAACCCCACCGCCGTTAGCGAAGTGGGGCAAGGTTTTATTATCTGTCCACGGTGGATAGATGCGGCGGCTGTCAGCGCAGCAGGGCCTGCATTCTCCGAAGCTCCACCATAGCCAGGGCGCGGCGGTGTGGGTCTGTGCATCCGGTAATCAGTAGGCAGGCCTCGCGGATCATTTCAGAGCCGCTGCGGATGTTCTGCCGGCCGATGTGCTGGGTGAGGTCGAAAGTCATTGTGCGGTCCTTTGGTTGCGGGTCCGGGGGCCTCTCGGCCCCCTTTCCTCAGTTTCCGGTTCTGAAGCTCTTGCGTCCGAAGTAGGGGTTGGGCTTTTCCTCGGTGTCGGTGGGCTTCTGGTCTTCGTTCTGGTCGGTGTTCATCAGCTGTCTCCCTGTCTGATAGTCCTTATGTAGTCCATATGTAGTCCCCTGTCAATAGGGGTGGACTACACAAAAGGATTTGGTAAGGTGTCGCCAGAATGGAGACGCTCAGAATGTCGGATAAAAATCAGAAGGCGCAGCAGCGCGCGGCGAAGAAGGCCGAAGGTGGCAGGCAGATCAGCGCGCAGCTCAGCGCCGAAGAGGCGGCATTACTCGACAGGGTGAAGGAGTCGAACCCGCACCTGTCGCAGAAAGAGCTGATCATGGCAGGCCTAGAAGCGCTGGCTGCGTCCAAGATCACGCGGGCACAGGTGCTGGCCTACATGGAGAAGAATTTGAAATAGGGGGCGTGAGGGCAGTGTTGATGGCTGCAACACTGCCCCAAACAGAACGCGCTATCTGCGAGAATCTCGCAGATAGACTTTCCGATGCTCACTGATATTTGTCGCTCTGGTTCGGATCGATGGTGAGTTCACCAGACCCGAAAGCCTCCAGGGCGTCCCGCAGACCCATGGCGTTCTCAAAACTAAAATATAGCGCAGTGTCCGATAGGCATGTGCCGACCGCGCAAAAGTCTGCAACCAAATAATGTTGCTGAGCATTGCCGGAATGCATCGAGAAGCGGATACGGCCATTCTTGGTTTTCGCGCGAGTGATCTCTTTAGTGATCATATCCCCGTCGCGCGTCGCTATCTCGGCCCATTGGGCATACTTGTCGATGGCGGCCAGGTACTCCGGGACGCTGTTTTTCTCCCAACGCAGTGAGCGCGGCATCATCGACTTATAGGCATCGCTCCACACCGGATCATCGACCTCTATGGTCAGGATGTCATTGCCCTTCTTGACGGGCTGGATAGTCGCAAAGGTGGCGGCGTCGAGATACTGGTTGGCTGCGCGATTGTATCCACTCCCCGAAAACGAGACAGGGATACGCTGCGGCTCAGCAAGGGCCGCCATTGCATAGAAGAGCGCCAGAGCGATCACCAAAGTCAGGATTTTCATAATGCCACCTCAATCTGAAGGGGTATGAAGCCCACTTATGGGGGATTCTGCAAGGGCTTCGTCACTGGTCGCGCGACCAGTGAGCCGTTCACCGCGCCTCATAGGATTCCGCGATCATCTGCCGCCGCACCATGCGGGCCAGGTTCGCGGCCGCTGAGAGGCCATCAGTTGGGGAGGGCGCGCCATACCGCGCGATCACGTCAAGAAGGGTGTTGGCCTCTTCTTGGCCATTAGGCAGCGCCCCTTGCAGAGATGACCGGCCGCCGGGCTTCGGACTGCATGGAGTCCATGCGGGCCTTAGAGCGCTGATCGCTGATCGTGACAGCCGCATTGACGCCTTGCCCGACCGCATCATTGACATAGGCCGCCCAATGGCCTTCGTCATCGACGGTGACTTTGATGTGCAGAACACCACCGGCACCGCCGCCATTGTCGTTCGCCGCCGGCATGGCGCCCCGGCGCAGCGCATCGACGTTTTGCCAGCCGCCATAGCGGGCCACATCCTTCTGTGACCAGACGACTTCGCCCTTATGGACAAGGCCCGCCACATCGTATTTGCCACCGGCGCCCGTGTAGCCGCCGTCTGCAAAGCCGCCTGCGAGCGCCTGAATAGAAGCGATGATCGATGCGCCTTCGGCAGCAACGATCCCCATATACATGAAGTTCGCAGGAGGGGGCAGAGCGAGCGCCTGAGCCATGGCCTGCTGAATGCTGACCATTGACGCGGCGATGGCAAAGGCGTGCTGAGCGGCAAAAAGCGCCTTGTAGACGGCGCTCTGTTCGCCCACGGAGTCTTTCATCACACTGGCAAGATCGCCAAATCCTCGGCTCAGCATGGACAGACCGCGGGCGGCTTCTTCCATGGTGCTGCGGGTGTTGTCGTTCGCCGTAGCCAGCGCGCCGGCAGCGTCCAGAATCGCTTGCCCGTATTGGTTCCAGGCCTCCGTTCCCTGAACGATTCCCTGACGCTCGAGATCCCGGAGTGTGATCGCCCGTGCCCGCTCCACGTTGTTCATGCCGAGCAACTCAAGCTCGAACTGAAGATCCTCAAGACTGGTTTGGGCTGTTTTCAGAAGTTCTTCGGCCTTCACTTGCTCCAACGTCAGATCACGCTGTTGACCGAGCATCAGGATCAGATCGGCCATCTCCTGCGTGGGCGCCATCGCCCAGGCTTTCGTGACCTGCAGCTGACGATAGGCCGCCTCGGTGAGGGTCAACTTGTCGATCTCATCCTGTAGCGAGTCGATGAACTGCTGAGAGGCTTTGATCGCGTCGGAATTATCGTTGGCCGGCGTCGTGGGCGTGGTGGGCGTCACCTCCCCGTCTACCCCGGGCACCTTCTGGTCATTCAGCATGCCCGTGCGCTTGCGGTTCGCGTCGATGACGGCGTTCATCTCCGCAATGCCCTCAAGTGGAGCGAGGGCCGCACGCGCCATCTCGGCTGCAGCGGCTAGGTATTCGTCTACGACCTTCTGCTGAGCATCTACAGAGGCTTCGGCAGCCGCCACGCCGTCTTTCATGGCAGCAGTGATACCGGCGCGCGCGCTTTGAATAGCCAGTGCTGTAGGCTTTCCCAGCATCCCGAGACTATCGAAAATATTTGCCATCCCAGCAAGCACATCATCCGATAGCTGAGCGAACATGGTCATCACAGCCGCGAAGGCCTGCTTCCACAACAGGATAAACCAAGCCGTGTACGCACGATATGCGTTGATAAGGGCCATGCCGCCCTTCTGCATCCGGTCCCACACATCCGAAGCGATGTTGTTGACGTAAATCATCGCATTCCCGAAACCGCCGACCGCATCGACCAGCTCTAGAAACTTGCCGACGAGGTATCCGGCTGCCACCACTACTGCGCCGATGCCGGTGCTGATTAGGGCCGTCTTCATGACAGCGAGGGCGCCGGTGAATAGCGTAGTGGCGCCTGCCGATGTCGCCATTGAGGCAACCCATGTGGCCGCAAACTTCACAGCCAGACCCGTCGCAAAAACGATGGCCGATCCGATAACCGTGTTGAACACGTCGCGGACAACCTGACCATTCTCGCGCGCCCATGTAGCAACGTCATAGAGCGCGTCGCCAATGGCCACGAGGGCGCCGGCAAAGGCCCCAGAGCCGCCGGTTGCCTGATCGAACACCCCGACGAGCATCTGCAAGCCAGTCTGGATACGCTGGAAGCCATCCGCCACGGTTGCGGGCATTTCTCCAGCTTCTTCACGCAGCTTTTCAAGGCTGTTGAGCAGGGAGTCCGTCATCACCTTGCCGGTGATCTTGCCTTGCGACGCCATATCCCGCAGGCCGTTGACCGTTGTTCCAAGCTCTTCCGCGAAGGCTTCCGCAAGGCGTCCGCCGTTGGCGAGAACGGTCTCAAGACCATCTGCCTGCAGCTTTCCTACCGCCATGGCCTTTGCCAGTGCATTCTGTACGGATGCCGCCCGCTCGCCCTTGGTGGCCGTGATCACAAGCGCGTGGTTCAGGCCCTCGGTGAAGTCTGCTGCCTGAGACGCGGTATAGCCCAACTCCCTCAGCACGCCGACATTTCGAGCATAGATTTGCACGGTCTGGTCAAGCGGAGCGTAAGAGGCGTTGGCAATATCCGCCATCCGCATCATCATGTCCCCGGCGCCTGCCATATCCTTTGTGGCAGCGCCAAGTTGGCTCCGCATATCAGACCAAGCATCTGCTAATTTTATGTACCCGACAACCGACAGGCTGGCGCCAACTGCTGCCATGGCTGCTGTCGCCAGTGATCGAAGTGTGCGGTTCAGTTGCGCCGCCGCGCCCTCGGTTCGCCGAGCCTGATGCTCTACATCCTTTAGGCGATTGGTGCCCTTGGCGAGCCCGTCGCTTCTCAATTCGAGGCCCAGCGATGCGATGTCCATGGTTCAGGCTTCCTTTGCCAGCCCTGCGTCTTTCAGCAGCTCAAGGTGTTGTTCAGGCGTGAAGCTGATGAGGCCGCCACCCTGTTCTGCCGCTCGCTGATTAGTGGATTCCCACACGCTACGCAGGAACGTTTCATCATTGGGCGGAAATTGCTTTGCGAGTAGCGCCCGCTTCTCGCCGGGGCCGTCATGCGGATTGTGAACGATCACATAGCGCCGCTCTTCAGGCCCGTGCGGTGACCAGTTTTCGAATTCGTGAGGCAGGGCCGCGCGCACCCGGAACTCTCGATCCGGATGCCGCGTAAACCATGCATCGTCATCCTGCCCGGCCTTCTTGTTGGCGCGGTGGTGACGGTGAAGGGCAAGTTCGTCAGTGTGGGCCAACTTACGCACTCGCTTTGGCAGTTGGACGCAGAGTGTAGCTGTCCCCTGTTTTCAGGAGTTGGCCCCGATCCGCGATCAGCCGAACGGCCTCGCCGATTGCGTTGCGCGCAACCTCAAGGGCGGCGGTGTTCTGCTTGATGAGCTTTTCATCATCCGGCCACAGCGCTGTTTTGGCTGCCTGCAGGAAGGTTTCGCGCTCTTCAGCCTTGAGCCCGCACAGGAAGGCCGGGGCCGAATTCACCGCCGCAACCACCATGGGTTCGGCGCGGTGGTGCATTGCCCAATTCAGAGGGTGTTCCTGTTTGGCCATCATGGCGCGCACTTCTGCAAGCTGCATGGCCGTACTCAGATCATCCGACACAGAGGGCAGCGCGCCGCGCCGCTCTTCCACACTGGTTACAAAACGCTGCACCGCCTTCTCTGCAGCCGGCAGTTCAGTGCCATTTTCAAGGCGCTCGATTGCCTTCAGCGCGATGTCGCCAATCTTTTTCAGGCGGCCTGTCGCTGACAGATCCGCATCGCGTTCGGCAACGTCGATTTCCGCATCTGTGAGGGTGACGATTTCGCGGGCTTTGGTCACGACCGCGCGCAAGGCGTCCCATTGAATGGTTTTGACCGATGGCCAGCGCAGCGATTGCGCGCCGATCATGTTGATCCGGGTGCTGGTAAGTTTGCTCATAGTTGCTGGTTCTCCAAGGTGAGTGCCCAAAGGGGCACGATCGTGCGGCCAACAGGCATGGCCAGGTGCCCGCCGCCTTTCAGCGGCCGGCGGTAGGCGTCGAGACGGATAGTCGCCTCGGCATCAGTCAGTGAAAGGATTGTGCCCTCGTGCGAGCCAACGCGGACACGCTGCCCCTCGGCATATTCCGGGCGCCGCGAGAATTCGCAGCTGGAAAGGTAGGTTGTGAAGGCCTCGTTGTAGGGGTCGCCGGGGCGAATTAGGCGCACGTAGGGATCACCCGTAGGTGAGTGCGAACCCGCGGGCGCTGCCACCCATTCATGACCTTCCGGGCGGGTGCGGATCGTCACAATGTCACCAATGCGCGGGGTCATCACACAAGCCCCCTGATATGCGCCGTGCGCGTTTCAGAAATCGACGCAGCCCCAAGCGAGGCGACACCGGCAATTGCGTTCGCAAGGTCATCGTGACCGCCAGGGCCGTGATCGATTGATTCCCGGCCGCCGCGTCCGGTGCGGCGCTCAAGGCCGCAGATTTGGGTGACCGCCCGTTCATCGTCCAGCAGGTCAATCGTGCCGGAATTCAGCAGCGGCAGAAGGTTCTGATACAACATAGAGCGCGACTGATCCGCGATCCGGTAGACGATCCCGTGGGCGCGGAACCTTTCTCGTGGCCATTCACCGGCATAGCGGTCGCCTGTGACCTCGCTGAGCCCATAAGATTTCAGCAGCGCCGAATATTCGGCGACCACCGAATCCGGGCTGAAGGGCGGTTTGCGCTCCCGCGTTGCATCAATGATCACCTTCGAGCCAACGCGGTGCCCGATGGCCAGCGTCATAGAGTCAGCGCTTCCCCCCGAAGGGTCCACGAAAGCCAGGTAGCTGATGTCCCGCACCGGGCGCCGCTCGCGAACATCTGGGTTCACACAGCTTTCCACCACCTCGCGGCTCACATACTGTTCGATGTCCCGCCGGAACTGCGCAAGGTATTCAGCCGACGCACTCGCAGCATCCCGCTCCAAAGCCCGGTTGATGATGCTTTCAGGCACGGTTGGGTTCATGTCCCGCGTTGACGCCTGCCAGACCAGAGGCTCACCCTCCTTGCCATACCAGCGCCGGTGAGCGTCCCAGAGCGCGCCGCGTGGCGCATAAGGCGAGGAAGCGCAAAGCAGCAGCGAACCGGGGATGGTCGCCATCCCAGGCCGCACCGCGTCGAGGATGGCGTAATCCGGTTCAGCCGCATCGTCGGTTCGCCAGAAGGCAATCTCGTCACACAGCACTGCCGCATAGGAATAGCCGCGCGTCGACCGGAAAGACGCCGTGCCCACCTCAATCGTCACAAAGCCAGCAAGGTCTATCGTCTCGGTGGTCTCGCCCTCAATCAGTTCAGCGAGCGACGGCACACCGTGCAGCAGGGCCTTGATGTACCGCATGATCACCCGCGCCTGCCGGCGGTCTGCGGCGATCGTCATCACGGTTGCGCGCTCGCCAGGCGCGAGGTAGGGCCTGTAGTCTCGGAAGGTGGCCAGAAACGCCGCCACTAGCCCCATGTGAGCCGATTTGCCACCCCGGCGCCCGATCACCATCCACGCTTCGTCAGCGGGCTCTGTGGGCGCATTCTCGCGGCCCGTGTGGCGTTGATAGATCGCAAGCTGTTCATCCGTCATCGGCAGACCGAACAGTGCAGCGAAGAAGGCAAACCATGCGGCATGGCTTTCCGGATCGCGGAACCATGATGCGAAGAGGTCTTCGTGTTCGCAGGCCTGCAGGATGTTCATGCCTTGGTGCCCTCGATGATGTTGCGGAGCTTCGGCGTTGCGTCCCGCGCCACGCGGTTCAAGCCCACGGTTTCGAGCAGACGGCGCAGGCTGTTCGTCAGGGTGGCATATCCGCCAACGTCCACCGGCTCGCCCTTCAGGAAGCGCGCGGCCTGATCCTCTGCCATGGCGTGCATAACCGCCGCATGCTGGGCCAGGAGGCGCCTAGAGGTCGATAGATGATCCTCGCCGCCAAGGTCGCTGCACATCGCGGCATAGGCATCGTCTGCCTGTTTGCGCGCACGGGTGCGGCCGTCCAGGTCTGCCAGCGTCAGCAGACGGAGCTTCCCGCCGCCTTTCTCGGACGCATCCGGGGCGCTTTCGGTGTTCGACGGGGCAGCATCTGAGGGCAATTTTCCGTTCCTTTCGGGGACACAGTGCGGACACAATGGCGGGTATTCGGTCAGAAACACAAGCAGAAACAGTGTATTTTCTCTATCGTGTCCACTGATAACTTATCAGTGCACTACGGATTTCTGCATAGTCAGGACACAGAGCGAGGCAGTGATTCGAGGATGGCCTCGGAGAGAAAAAGGGCGCTTTCCAACTATTCGAGCGGCCACCCCCAGAAACCCCCCAATCCAGACCCTTGGTGACGCGTGTGACGGCTCGTCTGATTAAAGCCCTCCCGCGCGCGCGTGGGGTTGTAAATCAGATCAGGAGTCACATGCGTCACCGATCCCTCCCGCTTGTGTCCAAGGCGATACCGAGGAAGCCCCTCCCGGTGTTCTTCCTGAAGGGCTGGAAGCCCCGTGTTTCGAGCACTTGGCCGAACCGCTTTGCAGATCCTGCGAATTCGCCCTGAGCGTCTGCCCACGCCTTCCAGGAGGCGTACAGGGTGCCTGAAGGCGACCAGGCGCTCGGGTCCACGATGCATTTCTCATCGATCCACGCAGCTGTGGCGTCTTCTGCTTCGAGGTAAGCGGCGGTGGCGGCCTTGACGGCTTCCGGTGGGCGCAGGCCTTCGCGCTGCCAGTCGAGACACCCCTCGATCATCCATTTGAGGATGCCGGGCCATTCGGCGCGCAGTTTGTCCTTCAGGGCAGGGTCGCGTTCCTCTGGCGGGATGGTGACCGTGAAGGGCAGGAGATTGAACCGCCGGCGGATGGCTTCGTCCACTGAGCGAAGGCCGGGCTTGTGATTGCCCGCGATGATCAGTTTGAATTGGGGCGTGTATTCGAAGAAATCCTGCCTCATGAAGCGCGCCGCGATCTTGTCGCCGCCGGTTAGCGACTTGATGCGGGACTCGGCCCATCGGCGCCCTTCCTCGGTTTCAACGGCAGTCACCAGCCGTGCCCCTCTCAGCATGGCGAGTTCGGTAGGGTGCCGGTCGCCGGTCGAGGCCGTGAAAGTCTCGATTGGTGCGGTGCGGTGATAGTCACCCATGATGCCGGCGATCGTGTCGATGAATACGCTCTTCCCGTTCGCCCCAAGGCCGAAAAGGAAGAACAGGGCGTGCGCGGACGTGTCACCGGTCAGGCTGTAGCCGCACATCCGCTGCATAAAGGCCTGCAGCTCCCGGTCACCGGCAGTGGCGCGGTCGAGAAAGGCCCGCCATGTCGGGCAATCTCCGCCGGGGCCGCAGGCGGCAATCCGGGTGATGTGATCGTCAGGCCGGTGAGTGTGCATCTTACCGCTACGCAGATCGATCGTGCCCGCCGGTGTGTTGAATGCCCAGATGTCTGCATCCCAGATGTCCGCCGTCGCCGCGAGCCTGCGATCAGCGCGAGCCAGACGCTCAACAGCAGATTCAGTTTTCGCGCTGGCGATGGCGCCGGCTTTCTTGGAATTGCACTCATCGGCAGCTTCTCGACAAATCGTGCGCGCCAGATGGAACGCATACAGCGTATCATCCTGCTGCCAGCGCGTGCCCGTCCAGCGGAACCACCGGCCCCAAGTAGCGACATAACGCGTATCGTTCCCGTATCGGGCCGCAAAGCGAAGCGCCAGATCCTCATCCGAGAACTTCGGGACGGGATGGTCTGCTTTGTAATCATCGAGGCTCATTATCGGCCTTTCTTTTGGTGTGTGACGCGCTGCTCGGGGCTGGCGCGAAGCAAGCCGAGTTCCGCATCTATCATCTGCTCGCGGATTGCCTCAGCCATTCGTCCGCATAAGTTCGCTTGTCGCGGGAACAGGGGAAGCAGCTCGCGCCCGGCGTCCAGAAGCTCCGCAAACGCGAAGATCAGGATAGGCCAAAGGCGCTGCGCGTCGGGGTGCGTGGGCGGGTCCGTAAATTCGTCCAAGGACATTCCAGCGAATTCCCCGGAGGCCGTAATCGCTTGATCCGGCCCGGGATTTGCGCTATTTTTAGGGCTGCTGGTGTTCGAAGGCTCCGGCTGGTTTTGCGACGCCCCCAGTTCCGACGCTGGGGGTGTTTGCATTTTGGGAAGCGGCATTTCATTCTTCCCCCGCTGCCAAAGTCATGGCGTCATCTCGGCCGCCGGTCGGGTCCACCAAGGCGTCAAACCTGACGTCCGAAAGCGGCACCCAACGCTGATACGACTGGTGAAGAACAGCCTGTCCCTGAGCGTAAGACAGAGCGAACCGGCGGCGAAGATACGGAATGCACGGCTCTGCGATTTGCGCATGCACCGGCAGCTTTCGCCACTCAGCCACCGCGGCGAGCATTTCGTCTGTGATCTGAAATCCTTCCATCGCCATGGTTCAAGCCCTCCGCTTCGCAGCGCGGGAAGGGTTTGGCGCCTTGATGCGGCCGGCCAGCCAGGCCGTGCAGGCATTCAGTGGGCGGTATTTGCGGCCGCCAACATACACAAACGGCAGGCCATCAGGTTCGCGCTCATAGCGATACAATGTGCGATCATGGCAACGCCAGAGCTTGGCCAACTCCGCATCGAGAATGAGCACATCGCCGGGAATTTCGATGCGATGGCCTTCGGTTTCGTCTTTGGTTTCCATTTTCCTCATCCTTGTTTTGGATGAGGCGAAAAGGCCCCGATTGCTCCGAACTGTCAGGAAAGGAAAGGGCGGGAAAGGTCGGGAAACCTACCCATCCAATTGCTGCCTTGCGGCTTCGGTTATCCGTCTGGCCCGATCTTTCAGGGTGGTCTCTGAAACTGATATTCCTTCTCTTTCAAGAAGGCGCTCTATCCATCTCTGAACATCGGCTTGAGTTTGCCACCCGTCCTCATTCAGACGATCGGGGAGGCCCACTGATTTAACCTTCTCCAGAAATGCATCAGTGATGGCGTCCCAATCCGCTTTCTGTGGTGCACCGGGGCTCTTCCTCTGCGCGGCCTTCGCGTGCCGCTCCGGTGGCGGATACATCGTGTTGATGTCGGAAAGCGCCAGGTAGAGGCTTCGAGCTTTATGCCGGTCATCCCGCGCGTATTCACCCTGAGCCCAATCAATCTCGCCTTGCTCAGCGGCGCGAACCCAAAATTCTGCAGGTAGGGCGCGATTGAACTTCTTGCCGCCTTCGCCCTCCAACGGAATCAGTGCCGTTGCAAAAGCGGTAAGCTCGCCGCGCTGCAGCCTTGTGAGCAATTCGGTCACAGCTGATCCGTCGTCAGCCCATCCGCGCGACACCATGACGAATGCGACCGCATCAGCGAAATCTAGGGTTTGCCCGATCCGGGGTGTTTCCTTGTCTGGCCAGTGGGTCATAACGGCATTGGCATCTACTCGGATGCCCTCTGCCTCGATCTCGGTATCCCAACTGACCAGGAAGCCATCTTCTTCATAGGTGTCTCCGATCTTTCCCGAGCTATTGAGCCAATCAATTTCGGCGCGCTGCCAGAATTGCGGCTTTAGCTCGCAGAGCGTGGATCGATGGGGCAGCTTACCCTTCTCCGATACAAGGTAGGATTCGGCTCGGGCAGGGATTTCGCCCCATGCGCACGCATCACGCAGCTCCGTGCGGGCCTGCTCCGGACTGCTGGCTTTCTCAGCTACCAACTGAATCGCTTCGGAGATCGGTATCCATCGCTGCATTAGTCGGTTCCTTGAATGCTGACGACTTTGCCGCCTTTGCCCTTGCTGGGCATCACCACCGCCCCTACGCGATCCGTCGCCCGGCGAAGCGGGTCATCCATTAGGTGCGAGTAACGGGCCGTCGTTGCCGGCTGAGAATGACCCAGAAGCGCGCCGATGATCGGCAGGGACATGCCCGCGCTGGCGAGAAGGCTGGCGTAGGTGTGCCGCAAATCGTGAAGTCGGGCAGATGGTGTCAAAACCACTTTCTCGCGCCCTTTGGCGTCTTTTTCGACGGTCGCCGTGACGATCTCCGCAGAAATGCAGGCTTCGCGCCAGGCACGTTTGATTTCCTGACGGTGCTCCCCGCGGCGGCCAGGGAACACGAAATCACTGTCATTCGATGACACCGCCTGAAGCTCGCTGAGAAGCTGGCGAACCGGGGCAGATAGGGGCACGCGGTGAATTGTCTTCTGTTTCGTGGTTGAGCCAGGCTTCGTCCAAACGCCTTCGGCAAGGTCGAGCTGATCCCACCGCGCCGCGAGCACTTCGTTTTTTCGTGCGCCGGTTAGCAGCAGCATTCGGATGATGTTTGCGGCCTGCTGATCCTCCAGCCCTGCGAGGGCCTGTGTGAGCTTCGACAACTCGACCGGCGAAAGATAGCGGTGCCGTTTGTCTTCGTGATTGCGTTCTATTCCCTTGGCGGGATTGTCGCCCCTCCAGCGCCATTTGATCGCCAGGGCGAACATCTTCGAAAGGATCGAGACTGTTCGGTTTGCGAGATAGGGCGCGCGTTTGCTGATCTTGCGATGCAGGGCGTCCACATCGGAAAACTCGATTGCGGCCACCTTCTTGTTTTTCATTGCGGGGAGGATTTCCCGATCGATAAGCGCGGCGTAGTCGCGTTGGGTCGCGGGGCGTTTCTTCGGAAGGTGCTCTTCCTTGAAGCGCTCGCACAGGTCTTTCATGGTCTTAGCTTCGCGTTCCTCTTTGAGCTCGCCAAGCGGATCTTCGCCCATGTCGATGCGGCGCTTCAGGGCTGCGGCCTCCTTGCGTGCTGCTGCTACGCCCCAGCCGCCCTTACCCGGCTTGCTGTAAGGGCCGATGGTGTAACGCTTCTGCTCCGCCGCCCGATTCCGATAGTTGAGAACAAAGGCCCGCGCGCCGGCGGCCGTCACCCGAACTCCGAAGCCCTTCACCTCTGTGTCGTAGGTGATGCGGTTTCCTTTTGGGGGCGCCGGAAGGCCCTCTACGATTTTATCAGTGAGCTTGGTAGGCATAACCGATCCTTCCTGTGTCCGCACTGTGTCCACTCGCTTCGTTACAGGTAGAGTATCACCGCTGACGAAATGTGCACTATGATTTTCGGATATGATCTGTGAAAAAACAGGGCTCTATGGGGCGTGGCGGGCTTTCGGCTGATTTTTCAAGGCGTTGAAAAATTCGCATGGCACTGACTTTTAATCAGTAGGTCACAGGTTCGAACCCTGTTGGGCACACCATCTTCTCCAGAAATTCAAGGCTTTGATCGGCGCAAAGACGCGCGCCGGAAATCTCCCCTTGCGGTGAGCAAGCTTGCGCGTGATCGCCTCACAATGGGTTGAGCAGCGAGGTTAATCCCGGTCTGCCGGTTGTCAGCCAGGGGAATCCCTGTTCCCTTACCGCACCCGCTGCCGCCAACCGGCGCCCTGATGACGCGGTCTCAACTGGCCTTGCCCCTCGCGTCGCCCCAGAGAAAGGATCGCCCCGACATGCTCCGCTCGCTTGTTCTGAAATCCGTCCTTGCCGTCATGGCGCCCTTGGCGGCGCTGGCCGCCTGCGTTGCGCCTCAGCAGACCGATGTGCTGGTGGTGGATGCCAGCGCCATATTTGATGGTCGCGATGTGATCCGTGATGCCCGCCTCGTGGTGCGGGAAGGGCGCGTCGAGGCGGTTGGTCCGCAGTCGGAGATCGCGGCACCGGCCGGGGCTGAGATACTGGACTATGGTGACCGCTTCCTCATGCCCGGCATGATTGCGTCCCATTCCCATGTTGGCACCGTCTCGGGCACCGAACATGGCGGGCGCTTCTATAGCCGCGAAACCGTTGAGCGCGATCTTGCGCAATTCCAGCGCTATGGCGTGGTGGCTGTGAATGCCCTGGGCCTCAATCGCCCGCTGTTCCATGAGCTGCGCAGGGAGTTGCGCGGGCCGGGTCATGACGGCGCAGACCTTTTCGGCGCCGGCGCCGGTGTCGGCGCGGTGGACGGCGCCCCGCCGATGGACCGGATGGGCGTGATGCCCGATCAGGCGATGCGGCCCGCCACCCCGGAAGAGGCCCGCGCGGCCGTCAGGGAAACGGCTGAAGCCGGGGTCGACATCATCAAGATCTGGGTAGACCCGATGGGGGGCCAGGTGCCGAAAATGCCGGAGGCGATCTACGCCGCCGCCATTTCAGAGGCCCATGCCCAGGGTCTGCGCGCCGCCGCCCACATCCATGATCTGGAAGATGCCAAGGGCGTCATCCGCGCCGGTGTGGACATTGTCGGCCATGGTGTGCGGGATGCACCGGTTGATCAGGAACTCATCGCGCTGATGCTGGAACAGGATGTCTGGTACGTCCCCACGATCAACATAGACGAAGCCAACTATATCTACGCCGAACACCCCGAATGGCTGGAAGATCCGTTCTTCCTCGCCGCGCTCAGCCCAGAGCTGGAGGCCCAGCTGCGCGATGAGGCCTGGCGCCAGCGCGCGCTGGACGGCGCCGGAAGCGCCCGGATGGCGGTGATGAACAATCTGCGCAATCTGCAGCGTCTGCATGCTGCAGGGGTGAAGGTCGCCCTTGGCACTGATTCCGGCGCTACGGCGCTGCGCATCCCAGGCTATGCCGAACACCGGGAGCTTGAGCTGCTCGTACTGGCCGGCATGACACCAACAGAAGCGCTGGCGGCGGCCACCGCAAACGGCGCGGCCCTGATGGGGCTTTCTGATCGCGGCCAGCTTGCGCCCGGCTTCGTGGCAGACTTCCTGGTGCTGGAGGCCGATCCAACGGCAGACATCCGCGCCACCCGCTCCCTCGCCGAAGTCTGGCGCGGGGGGTATCGCGTCGATCAATAAGCGCCCTGTCTGTCACGGGGGTGGCCGAAGCTGTCCGGATTTGTCCGAAAATGTCCGGAAGTGTCCGCCCGTGTCCGCGTCCTGTCCGCTGGATAACCGGAATTGTCGCAAAACCTCCTTGTTTTTACAAGGTTTCGTGGCGTACCAGCCCCTTCGTAGCCTTCCAGCAAAAAAATTACGCCACCCTCCTAAAGTCCGAGCACCCCCTTGGCGATGATCCCCCGCTGCACCTCATTGGACCCGCCATAGATCGAGCCGGCCCGGTTATTGAGATAGCGGGGCATGGCCGTCACCAGCTCCGCAGGCCCAACCGGCGGCGTGTTGGAAAGGGGGTGGACCGCCTCCAGCTGGTGAACGCCCGCATAGAGGCCATTGGCCATCACGGCCACCTCATCCACCGCCTGCATCAGCTCAGTGCGTTGAATCTTAAGCATTGATGCGGCCGGCCCCGGCGGCTTGCCACTGGAAACGGCGGAGAGAATGCGCTGCTCTGTGCCCTTGATCGCCTCCAGCCGGGTGGACAGCTCCGCCGTCCGCCGCATCAGATCTGCCTCGCCCAGCCCCGTCACATAGCGTTGCAGCCGGTCAATTCCCGCCTCCAGCCCTGCGGAGGAGCCGCCCGAACGCTCGAATTCCAAAAGATATTTTGCCACCGACCAGCCATCATTCTCCTCGCCCAGACGCCCGGATTTGGGCACCCGCACATCATCAAAGAACACCTGGTTCAGCTCATGCTCGCCCGCCAGCGTGATGATCGGATCGACCTTGATTCCCGGCGTGTTCATTTCCAGCAGCAGGAAGGTGATGCCCTTCTGTTGCTTGGCCTCAGGATCAGTCCGCACCAGACAGAACATCTTGTTGGCGTGATGGGCATGGGTGGTCCAGATCTTGGTGCCATTCAGCACGTAATCGTCGCCATCACTCACCGCCCGGAGCTGCAGTGACGCCAGATCCGAGCCCGAGCCCGGCTCCGAATAGCCCTGGCACCAATAGTCCTCGCCCGAGAGAATCCGCGGCAGGTAATGGGCTTTCTGTTCCGGCGTGCCGTAACCGATGATGCAGGGCCCCACCATGCCCAGCCCCATAGGCGCCAGCCCCGGCGCGCCCGCGCGGGCACACTCGCTGGCGAAGATATAGCGCTGCATCTCGCTCCAGCCCGGCCCGCCATATTCCTTCGGCCAATGCGGCGCCACCCAGCCGCGTTCATGCAGAATGCGCTGCCAGGGCAGGGTGAATTCCGGCTCGATGAAAACGCTGGTGGCCAAACGCCCGGCAGCGGTCAGTTCCGGGGTCAGCTTGTCCTTGAGGAAGGCTCGCACTTCTTGCTGAAATTCGATATCCTGCGGTGACAGATCTAGGTTCATTGCGTCGCCTCCCGGCTTTTTCTCTGGCTTTTCTGAAGTTGGAGCAAGCGGGTCAGCGCGAGGCAAGCTGACGGAATTGATAGGGCCCCTTTTGATGGACAGCGACGGCCGCGAACCGGCATTCGGCGAGGTCATGCGCCTGGCGCGGGAGATCGACCAGGCCGGGCGGGACATTGGCCTGCCCTATATTGCTGTCAGCGCCGACCTTTCAGACCCCTCGCCGGTGGTGGGGGATGATGGCCGGCCGCTGGCCGAGACGGTGTTCCGCTGGGTGGACCCGAACCTCGCCTATTGGAAAGACCGGGCCTTTGCCCTGCGCGCGGGCATCATCCGTGTGGTGCGCGTCTGCGGAGAACCCTTTTATTATCATCAGGGTAAGATGCACAGCTGGCGGCAGGTGCGCGCGCTGGAGGGGGTGAACCAGCACATCGATCCGGAGGCCTATGGCTCCTACGGGGTGCAGGGGGCGATCATTGCGCCGATCCATTCGCCGATGGGCGTCATCGGCGCCGTCGTCTGGGCGACGGATGACGCATCAGCCGATATTCCCAGTATTTTCAAGGCACATGGGCCGAGGCTTTACCTGCTGGCGCTGCGCTTCCTGTCCGCTTATCGCGACGCGGCGTTGCCCGCGGCGGCGACGGAACTGGTGGAGTTTACCCGCCGGGAAGCCCAGTGCCTGAAATGGGCGGCGGCGGGGAAAACGGACGCTGAAATCGCCACGATCATGGGCGTTTCGGCCCCCACGGTGCGCTTCCACATGACCAATGCCAGCCGCAAGCTGGGCGTTTCAGGGCGCTCGCAGACCATCCGCCTGGCGACGACGCTCGGCTATATCGGGCAGGGCGGCGGGGGTTGAAAACGCCCTCAAAAGCGCCCAAAAAAACTCCAACCATTCCTCCAACGGAAGGGGCAAAAGCTCCAACGGCGTTGGAGTTTTTCACCCCTTCGGCCGCGCCTTGAGGCTGGCCAGAAGCTCCTGCGCGAAGAGGGTGAGGGTATCATCGCGCGCGCCCATGACGAGGATACGGTCGCCCGGCTTTGCCAGTTCGAGGAGGCGGGCGCCGCAGGCCGCCCGGTCACCCAGCGCGTGCGCCTCGCGGCCAAGGGCGCGGATGTCTGCGGCGAGATCCTGGCTGCCGACCGAGCGGTCTACCGTGCCGCCAAAGTAGGCCGGCTCCGGCATCAGGAGGATGTCTTCGGCGTCCAGATTCTCGGCAAAGCAGGCGGCGAATTCCTTTCGCATGTTGCGCAGGGGGCCGAAGCCGTGGGGCTGGAACATGACCAGGACGCGGCCGGGGAACTGGTTCACCGTGCGCAGGGTGGCGGCGATCTTGTCCGGGTTGTGGCCGAAATCATCGATGACGGTGACGCCGCTTGTCGTGCCGATCACATCGAAGCGGCGGGAGATGCCGGCGAAGCTGCCGAGCGCCTCGGCAGCCTCTGCCAGCGTGACGCCGCAGGCCAGGCTGGCGGCAATGGCGGCGAGGGCATTGGAGGCGTTGTGGCGCCCCGGCGTGGCGAGGCGGATGGAAGCGGTCTCGCCGCTTTGTTGGTCGTGTACGGAGAAAGTGATGTGGGTGGGCGCGGGCGCAATGTCGCGCGCCGTGAGGCGGGCGGCGGGGTTCCCGAGGCTGTAGGTGATGGCATCCGGAAAGTCCGCTGCCAGCCGCGCGGTCTCGTCATTGTCGAGGTTCAGCACGACCGTTTCGGCGCGGGATGCAAAGCCGCCAAAGAGGGCGCGCAGCTCGTCCATCGATTTATGGTCAAGCGAGATGTTGGAGATGACGGCGACGCGCGGATTATACCCGGCAATCGAACCATCGCTTTCGTCCACTTCGGAGACGAAGATGCCGCTGGTGCCGACGAGGGAGCTGGCGAAGAGGGCGTCTGGCGTCTGGAAATTCTTCATCACCGCGCCGTTCATCACGGTGGGGCTTTTGCCCGCGTGGTGAAGTATCCAGGCGATCATGCCGGTGGTGGTGGATTTGCCGCTTGTGCCCGCCACGCCGATGGCCGTGGGCGCGGCGTTGAAGAGGGCAGACAGCATCTGCGCCCGGCTCATCCGCTTTGCGCCGACGCGCAGGGCGGCGGCAATATCGGGCACGGTGTCTTCCACGGCGGCAGAGGCGACGACGACCTGCTCAGGGCTCGTCACGCCGCTGCCATCCTGCGGGAAAAGGCGGATGCCGCGCGCTCGCAGATAGTCAAACTTCGCCGGCGTGCGCCCCTGATCGAGCGAGCGGTCTGACCCCTCGATGATGTGGCCCTGGTCAAGCAGGATAAGCGCCAGCGGCAACATGCCGGAGCCGCCAATGCCGCAGAAGAAGTAACGAGTCGGGTGTGTCATGGTGGATAGTCTATAGCACTGGATTGGCATGAAACATCAGGCGTGATGCCGGAAAGATGGTTGCAAGCGCGGGTGCTTTTTCCTGCTGCCATTTCCTTCAGGTGGAATCAGGTGGTATCCTATGGGGGAAAATAAGGAGGGCAGGATGTTAATTCGTTCCAGACTCGTTTTGTATGCAGGTGCCGCGCTGGCATCAACTTTCTCTGCCCATGCCGAGGAGCCTGGCTTCAGACGCTCTCAGGAGGCGTTGAAGTTTTTAACGGAGAGCAACGCAGGCGGGTATACCGATGTCGGCCCCTACCTGTGCAGCTATGAGGGCAGCGCTATTCACTACAACGGTAATACAACACTGCAGCTGGTGATCTGCATGTTGGAGGCGCCGGTGGATGCGCGCCAGCTTGTGATCACGTCTGCGGGCGGCGATGTTGATGTAGCCATGTTCGCGGCGCATCTGGTTTCGGAGATGAAGCTGAATGTTGAAGTCGTCGGAGAGTGTGCGTCTTCGTGTGCCAACTATATCCTTCCGGCAGCAGCGCGGGTTCGCATTGATCCGTACTCTGTCGTCATGGTTCATGGTGGACCATTGCCGCCAGACCGGCAGACACTGATTGAGGCACTGGCAAAATCAGGCTTCACGAGTGAAAAACCAAACTTTGATAAGACTGTTGAAGACAATCTTTTGCGCAGCGGCTTTTCTTATCGACTGCACGCGAACTTCGTCAAAAAATTCTCGGTCGGGTCCGGCTACTACCATTTCGATCCTATCCGCGAGTATATTGCAGAACAGAATGTCTCGCGTCCGTTCATTTTAGTGGATCCTTATTGGCTCAAGACATGCCTGCCCGGCGTAGATGTTGTGGCGGATGAGCCGGACAGGGAGCAACTTGAAAAACTCTTCCCGGGGAGAGGCCTGGTGTTCTTCTCAGATGTTCTCGGAAATCAGGGCGATTGCCTGGGATAATTCCCCGCATATGCCCGCTTCCCCCGGCTTGGAATGCCGTTTAACTGAGCTATTAGGTCCGGGAGAGCATCATGACAAAGGCGGTAACACGCATCGGCATAGTTGCGCCCGGCCGGGCGCTGGATCGGTCTATCGCGGACCGCGTGACCGCCATTGCGGGTGCCTCCGCCGACCTTCTCTTCCACCCCCAATGCTTCCTGCGTGAGGGCCACTTCGCCGGGCCGGATGGGGCGCGGGCGGATGCTTTCGTTGAGTTCGCCAATGACCCTGCTCTGGATGCCATCTGGTTCGCTCGCGGCGGGTATGGGGCTTGCCGGCTCTTGGATACCGCGTTTGAGCGGCTGGGGGAGGCGGCGCGGCGGAAGACGTATATGGGGTATAGCGATACCGGGTTCCTGCTGGCGCAGCTCGCGAAGCGCGGCATTGGCCGGGTGGCGCATGGGCCGATGCCGGCGGATATTCTGCGCGAGGGTGGCGAGGCCGCTGTGCGCCGGGCGATCGGGTTTCTGAGCGGGGCGGACGGCGAGGCGGGCGTGGAGCCGGGCACGCGCGCGCCGGGGAAATATGCCGCCTATAATATCAGTGTGCTGGCAAGTTTGATCGGGACGGTGCATGCGCCGGACCTTTCCGGCGTGACGCTGCTGATCGAGGATGTGGGGGAGTATCATTACCGGCTGGACCGGCTGATGTTCACGCTGACCTCCAGCGAGACGGTGCGCGCGGCGGCGGGCATCCGGCTTGGGCGGTGCGGGCCGATCCCGGTGAACGATGTCGATTTCGGGCAGGACGAGGAAGAGATTGCGCGGCATTGGTGCGCGCGCAGTGGCATTGCGTATCTTGGCCGGGCGGATATTGGCCATGATGTGGAGAACAAGATCGTGGTGTTTGGGGCGCGGGGTGTGGGGGCGTGAGCGCGGTGGGGTGTGGGCTCGCTCTATCCTTCGACTTCGCTCAGGATGAGCTTCTCAACTTCAGCGCATCATTTTCGGAGCTCATCCTGAGCGAAGTCGAAGGATGGGCGGAGGCGGAACAAAAAAGGCGGGCATCGCATTGCGAGCCCGCCTTTTTTGTTTGATTGCGGATAAACGCCCTAGAGCGCCTTGACGATATCCTCGACCATCTTCTTGGCGTCGGCCAGGAGCATCATCGTGTTGTCGTGGAAGAACAGCTCGTTCTCGATGCCGGCATAGCCCGAGCCCATCGAGCGCTTGATGAACAGCACCGTGCGTGCGTTTTCCACGTCGAGGATGGGCATGCCATAGATCGGCGAGGTCTTGTCGGTCTTTGCCGCCGGGTTGGTCACGTCGTTCGCGCCGATGACGAAGGCCACGTCCGAGGCGGAGAATTCCGAGTTGATGTCTTCGAGTTCGAAAACCTCATCATACGGAACCTGAGCTTCGGCCAGCAGCACGTTCATGTGACCCGGCATCCGGCCCGCGACGGGGTGGATGGCGTATTTCACTTCGACGCCTTCGGCTTTCAGCTTTTCGGCCATTTCCTTCAGCGCGTGCTGGGCCTGGGCGACCGCCATGCCATAGCCCGGCACGATGATGACCTTGGAGGCGTTCTTCATGATGAAGGCGGCGTCGTCTGCGGAGCCCTTCTTGTACGGACGGTCCACACGGGCGCCGCCTGCGGCAGCGGCCGCATCCTCGCCGCCGAAGCCGCCGAGGATGACCGAGATGAAGGAGCGGTTCATGCCTTTACACATGATGTAAGAGAGGATCGCGCCGGAGGAGCCGACGAGGGCGCCGGTGATGATGAGGGCGAAGTTACCGAGCGTGAAGCCGAGCGCAGCGGCGGCCCAGCCGGAATAGGAGTTCAGCATCGAGACGACGACGGGCATGTCTGCCCCGCCGATCGGGATGATCAGCGTGATGCCGAGGATCAGCGCCAGAGCCGTCAGCCCCCAGAAGGCCCAATGGGCGGTGCCGCCGGACTGGATGAGGATCACCGTCAGGGCGACGATGCCGACGGCGAGCGCGATGTTCAGCACGTGGCGGGCGGGCAGCAGGATCGGCGCGCCGCTCATATTGCCGTTGAGCTTTGCGAAGGCGATGACCGAGCCAGTGAAGGTCAGCGCGCCGATGGCCGAGCCGAGGCCAAGTTCGATCAGCGAGACGGGGTTGATGCCGGTAACGCCGAGGATGCCGAAGCTGCCGGGGGCATAGAGCGCGGCGGACGCCACGAGCACGGCGGCGAGACCGACGAGCGAGTGGAAGGCCGCGACGAGCTGGGGCATGTCCGTCATCGGAATTTTACGCGCGATGATGGCGCCGATGGTGCCGCCGATGGCGACCGCGCCGATCATCAGGGCCCAGGTGGCCGGATCCAGCGAATCCCAGAGCAGGATGATGGTGGTGGCGACGGCAATGGTCATGCCGATCATGCCGTTGCGGTTGCCCTTCTGGCTGGTGGCCGGGCTGGAGAGGCCGCGCAGGGCGAGGATGAACAGGATGCCCGAGACGAGATAGAGCAGGGGCGCCCAGGTGGAATGGAACTGGTCCATGGGTCAGCTCCCCTTCTTCTTGTACATGGCGAGCATGCGCTGGGTGACCAGGAAGCCGCCGAAGATGTTGACGCTGGCAAGGGCGACGGCGATGGCGCCGAGGATCTTGGCGACCCAGCCTTCCGAGGAGAGGCCATGGGCGGCCGCAGCGACGAGCGCGCCGACGACGATCACGGACGAAATCGCGTTCGTCACGGCCATCAGTGGCGTGTGCAGCGCGGGGGTAACCGACCAGACGACGTAATAGCCGACGAAACAGGCGAGCGCGAAGATCGCCGCGAGGAACACGGTGGAGTTGATGCCGCCAGCATCGGCAAAGGCCGGGAGCGCGAAGGCGGCGAGGGCGAGGGAGCTGGCAAGAGCGCGTTTCATCACTTCAGCCTTTCGCTAACGGTTGCGCCGTTCCGGGTGAGCAGCATGGCGACGACGACTTCATCCTCGGTGTCGAGGGTGAGGGCGCCGCCTTCGGCTGTGATCAGCGGAAGGAAGGCGAGCAGGTTTTTGGCGTAGAGGGACGAGGCGTCTGCCGGCAGGCGGGCGGGCAGGTTTGAGAAACCGGCCACTTTCACGCCGCCGACATCGACGATCTCATCAGCCTTCGAGAGCGGGCAGTTGCCGCCCTGGGAGACGGCCATATCGACGATGACCGAGCCGGGCTTCATCGAGCGCACCATTTCTTCGGTGATCAGCACCGGCGCAGGGCGTCCGGGGATCAGCGCCGTGGTGACGACGATATCCTGCTTGGCGATGTGGCTGGCGGTCAGCGCGGCCTGCTTCGCCTGGTATTCCGGCGACATTTCCTTGGCGTAGCCGCCGGAGGTTTCAGCCGCCTTGAACTCGTCGTCCTCTACCGCGATGAACTTGGCGCCGAGCGAGGCGACCTGTTCCTTGGCGGCGGGGCGCACATCGTTTGCTGTGACGACCGCGCCGAGGCGGCGGGCGGTGGCGATGGCCTGGAGGCCAGCCACACCGGCGCCCATGATGAACACCTTGGCCGGGGCAACCGTGCCGGCCGCCGTCATCATCATCGGCATGGCGCGGCCATAGATCTGCGCCCCTTCGATGACGGCGCGGTAGCCGGCCAGGTTTGACTGGGATGACAGCGCATCCATCGACTGGGCGCGCGTGATTCGGGGCGTGAATTCCATCGAGAGCGCCGCGATATTCTTCGCGTTCAGCGCAGCGAGTTCCTCGGCCGGATAGGCAAAGGGCTCCATCAGCGCGATCAGCGCGGCGCCATCGGGCAGGGCGCCGATCTCGCCAGGCTCCGGGCGGCGGACCTTGAATACAATGTCTGCGCCCTTCGCCGCCTCAGCCGCCGAGCCAGCAATGCTGGCGCCTGCCTCAGTAAAGGCTGCGTCCAGGAAACCGGCAACGGTTCCCGCTCCTCCCTCGACCGTGACCGTGTGGCCCAGGCCAATTAGCTTCTTGACTGTCTCCGGAGTTGCCGCCACGCGGGTCTCGCCGGGTCGCCGTTCTTTGAGCACTGATATCTTCATGGCGCTCTGGATTAGGTTAAACTTTGCGCCGTGCAATAGTTATTTTGAGGGTTTAGGGCATGAGTATGTTTAGTCTGGCTAATCGCGTGGCTTTGGTTACCGGAGCGTCAAGCGGTCTGGGGCGCCATTTTGCGCATGTTCTGTCCGATGCCGGGGCAACCGTTGTCCTTGCGGCACGCCGGATGGACCGTCTGGAAGAGGTTGCCGCCGCGATCAACCGCAAAGGCGGCAATGCGCTTTCGGTGGCGATGGACGTGACCGATGATGGCAGCATCGTGGCCGCTTTCGACTCGATCAAGGAAGCGCTTGGCCGGCCCGCCGACATCATCGTCAACAATTCCGGCATGTCCCGCGAGGGCTGGTTCCGCGACATGAGCGAGGAAGACTGGAACGCGGTGATCGACACCAACCTCACCGGCGTGTGGCGGGTGGCCAAGCATGGCGCAAACGCCATGGTTGCGGCCAAGGCCAAGGGTTCGATCATCAACATCGCCTCGATCACCGGCCTCCATCCGCAGGCGATGACGACGGCCTATTGCGTCTCCAAGGCCGGGGTTGACCACATGACCCGCCAGATGGCGCTGGAAATGGCCCGCTATGGCGTGCGGGTGAACGCGATTGCGCCGGGCTATTTCAAGACCGAGATCAATGACGATTTCCTCGACAGCGAGCAGGGCATGCAGATGATCCGCCGCATCGCCATGCGCCGCATTGGCGACATCAACGAACTGGCCGGACCGCTGCTGCTGCTGGCGTCAGACGCAGGCAGCTTCATGACCGGCTCGACGCTCGTGGTTGATGGCGGGCATCTGCTCAACAGTCTTTAACAGGACGGCTTCCAGCCAGATCCCGATCTTCGTCACACTCGATGCGCGCAGCGCATCTGAGTGCCCATCACCTGAACTTGCCATTGGCTTTATCGGCGAGGTTTGGAGATGGGCGCTCAGATGGCCTGAAGGCCATCGAGCGTGACGAAAGGTGAGGGAGTGGAGAACGGCCATATCCATGCCCCCGCTTGCCGCCCCGCAAAATCCGCATTACAGCGCCTTCACGCGACAGGTGCCCGGTAAAGTCCGGGTGAAAAGGGAAGCCGGTGGGAATCCGGCGCTATGCCCGTAACTGTGAGCGGGGAGCCGTGAGAGCCATACGCCACTGGGAAACCGGGAAGGCAGCTCTCTCCGGCGATGATCCGCAAAGTCAGGAGACCTGCCTGTTGCCGTCGTTGGCTCGCCGTCCGGGAACAGGCGTAGGGCCGCGGAAGGCACCCTTCCGTTCATGCGACATGTCATGAACCCGCCGCGGGGAGGTAACGCACATCCTCCGGCCAAAGAAGGACCTGTGGACCCATGTTCCTCAGACTTACCCTCATGGGCGCGTCTGCGCTTGTTCTCAATGCTTCTCTCGCGCAGGCTGAAGAAGCCCGCGTGCTCGATCCCATCGAAGTTTCCGGCCTGCGCCCGGTCGAACTCGACAGCGTGACATCTTCCGTATCCGTACTGACGGCGGACGATCTGGCCGTTCGCCTGTCACCCAACCCCGTAGACCAGTTGCGCGCTGTTCCGGGGGTGGCCGTTTCCCGTGCGGGAAGCGTTGGTGGTTTGACCCAGGTGCGGATGCGCGGGGCTGAGGCCAACCATACGCTGGTCCTCTTTGAAGGCATCGAGATTTCCGATCCGGTGAATGGTGAGACAGATTTCGGCCTGCTGACGGTGCTGCCGGTTGGGCGGATCGAAGTGTTGCGCGGGGCGGCGTCCTCTATCCACGGATCAGACGCGATTGGCGGCGTGGTGTCGCTTTCGGCGGCGCGGGAAGCAGGGTTCAACGCTTCTGCGGAGGCGGGCAGCTTTGGCACTGTGCGCGGCGCTGCGGGGTTTGGTGGGCCAAATTTTGGTGCAGCGGTTACCGGCTTTACGACAGATGGCGTGGACTCCTCTGGCACGGGCGGCGGCAAGGATGGATCTGAAGCGTTCTCCGGCCTGCTGACCAGCAAGCTTGATCTGGGGGCGGACTGGGCGCTGTCTCTGGTTGGCCTGGCGCGGCAGACGGAGTCTGAATTCGATTCGGATACGGATTATGACGGGCTTCTCAACGACACTGACAATCGCACCGAGGCGGATCAGTGGTTGATCGGCGGCGCGCTGACGGGCGCTTACGGGCCACTGGATCACGTGATCCGCGCCAGCTTCAACCAAGTGGAGCGGGACAATTTCAGTGGCGGGGCAAAGACGGATGACGCCAAGGGCAAGCGCACGAAACTTGCCTGGTCGCCGAGCTATACCAGCGGTATCCACACGCTGACCGGTCTGGTGGACTATGAGCGTGAAACTTATGATCGCCGCGACGTTCAGTATGGTGGCGGGACCGATGCGTCCGAAGCGTTTGAATCTGTCGGGTTTGCCGGTGAATACCGCCTTGCGGCCGGCGCTTTCGACTTCTCCGCATCGGCGCGTCATGACGACAACAAGGGCCGGTTTGACGATGCCACCACCTGGCGTCTGGGCGCGGGGTATGCGTTCGATCAGGTGAACGGGCGCATTCGCGGCTCTGTTGGCACGGGCGTGAAAAATCCAACGTTCACGGAACTGTTCGGCTTCTTCCCCGGCAGCTTCGTCGGCAATCCGGACCTGAAGCCGGAAGAGTCCACCAGCTGGGAAATCGGTTGGGAACAGACGGTCGGCACGTTCAGCTATTCGGCGACCTATTTCAGTGCCGATCTGGAGAACGAGATCTACACCGCCTTCAATCCGGATTTTACCTCCACGGCGGCGAACCGCGCCACAGACAGCGAGCGCAGCGGCGTTGAACTGGCGGCGCGCTGGCAGGCGCTGGCAAATTTGGCGGTCTCCGGCCAGGCGACCTTCTTTGACTCGCAGGACAATAACGGCGTGGATGAAATCCGCATTCCGGATGCCACCGCTTCGCTGGCGATTGACTGGACGGTGAGGCCGGATGGCCTGCGGCTGGGCGCGGCGCTCGATTATGTGGGCGAACAGGGCGACACGGATTTCGGACCGTTTCCGGCCCGCCCGGTGACGCTGGGTGCCTACACGCTGGCGTCCGTCACGGCGGAATATCCGCTCACGGATCGCATTGCGGTGACCTTGCGCGGCGAGAACATCTTCGATGAAACCGCCACTGACATCTACGGCTATAATGGCCCCGGTGCCGGTGTATTCATCGGGCTGAAATTGAAGTGAGACTGAGGCTTGCCGCCTTGCTCCTGATGGGGCTGACCGGCTTTGCTTCGGCAGAGCCGGCCCGCCCTACAATCGTGTCGTTGGACTATTGCGCCGACCAGTTCGTGCTGGCGCTGGCAGACCGGGAGCAGATCCTTGCGCTCTCAAAGGATAGCGAACGACAGTTCAGCCATCTGAGAGACAAGGCGGCAGGCATTCCCAAGGTGCGCGCGGCGGCGGAGGATGTCGTCGCGCTCGCCCCGGAGGTTGTCGTGCGCAGCTGGGGCGGGGACGCGCGGGCGCTGGCGCTTTACCAGCGTTTCGGCATCCGCACGGTCCAGATCGGCTATGCAAATGACGTAGATGGCACGGGCGACCTGCTGCGCGAGGTAGCCTCCGCCATCGGGCAGGGGCCGCGGGCGGAGGCTATTCTGGCGGCAGCGCCCAAGCCGGCTGCGCCGAGCGGGCGGGCGGCGCTGTATGTGACACCGGGCGGGGTGAGCGCGGGCAAGGATACGATGATCGCCTCGATCATGACGCATGCGGGTCTTGAGAACGCCAATGCCGGAACGGGCTGGACAAGTCTGCCGCTGGAAAGTCTGGTGATGGAGCCGCCGGGGCTGATGTTGGCGGCGTTTTTCGGGTTTGATGATGATGCGACCGACAGCTGGTCTGTCTCGCGCCATCCGGTGATGCGGCGGCTGATGGCGAAGGCGCAGGTGATCGATATGGACGAGTCCCGCGTGTCCTGCGGCGCCTGGTTCGTGGCGGATGAGGCGGCCGATATTGCCGCCGCATTGGAGGAGGCGCGATGAGCCGCTTGACGCTCGGGCTGGCGCTGGTGGCGGCGGTTCTGTTTGCGATCTCCGGGCTGTTGGGCACGGCCGCAGTGCCGATCGGGGACGCGCTGGCTGCGCTTGCCGGGCAGGGCGACGCGCGTGTGCAGGCGATTGTCTGGGAGCTGCGCCTGCCGCGCGCGGTCGCGGCGTTTGCCGTGGGCGCAGCGTTGGGGCTTGCGGGGGCGGGGTTGCAGGGATTGTTGCAGAACCCGCTGGCGGAGCCGGGCGTGCTGGGCGTGTCTGCCTTCTCAGCCCTGGGCGCGGTGGTGGCGATCTTCTTCGGCTTGGCGGCGGTGAACAGTTTTGCTGTGCCGGTGGCGGCCGTCCTGGGCGCGGGCGTGGCCACGCTGTTGCTGGTGTTTGCGGCGATGCGCGGGGCAGGCAGCGTGACGCTGCTGTTGATCGGCATCGGGCTTTCCAGTTTTGCCGGGGCGCTGATGTCTCTGGCCCTCAACATGGCGCCGAACCCTTACAGCCTGGCAGACCTCGTGAACTGGATGATGGGCTCGGTCGCCAACCGGTCCTGGCACGACATTCTGCTGGGCGCGCCGGGATGGGTGATCGGGGCGGCGCTGGTGTTTCTGGCGGGGCCGGGGCTGCGGGCGCTGAGCTTTGGCGACGAGACGGCAACCAGCCTGGGCGCAGACCCCCGGCGCATTCGCCTGCTGGTGATTGGCGGCACGTCGCTGCTGGCGGGCGCCAGCGTGGCGACAGCGGGCACCATCGGCTTTGTCGGTATCGTGGCGCCGCATGTGATCCGGCCGTTCGTGCGGTATGACCCGCAACGGCTGCTGATCCCGTCGGCGCTGCTGGCGGGCATCATCCTGATGGCGGCGGATATTGCGATCCGCGTGCTGCCCTTCCAGCAGGAGCTGAAGCTGGGCGTGGCGGCGGCGCTGGTGGGCGGGCCGGTTTTCATCTGGATCGCGGCGCGGCTGGGGAGGGCGTCGTCATGATTTCGGCGGAGCATCTGAGCGTGACGCTGAATGGCCGGGATGTGGCGCGGGACGTTTCCTTCTGGCTGACCAATGGCGAGATGGCTGCGCTGGTTGGCCCCAACGGCGCGGGCAAGAGTTCGGTGCTGAAGGCGCTGGCGGGCGTGGTGCCTTGCCAGGGAGAGGTTCGCATAAGCAGCGCCCCGGCGGACAAGCTGAGCGTGCGGGAGCGGGCAAAGCATCTGGCCTGGCTGCCTCAGACCCGGCCAGTGGCCTGGAACCTGAGGGTGGAGGATGTGGTGGCGCTGGGGCGGTTTGTGCAGGCGCCGGCACCGTTCGACCGCATGGGGCCGGCCGATCAGGCCGCGGTGCGCGAGGCGTTGGACAAGGCCGACGCGACCCATCTTTCCGGGCGGCCGTTTCAGGCGCTTTCCGGCGGGGAGCAGGCGCGGGTGCATCTGGCGCGGCTGCTGGCGTCGCCGGCGCCGGTGCTGTTGCTGGACGAGCCGTGCGCAGCGCTGGATGTGGCGCATCAGCTGGACCTGATGCAGGCATTGACGACGGAGGCGAAGGCGGGGCGAACGCTGCTGATCGTGCTGCACGATCTGGAACTGGCGGCGCGGTTTTGCCCGCGCATTCTTGTGATGCACGCGGGCGCGCTGGTCGCCGATGGCGCGCCGGAGGCGGCGCTTTCGGCGCAGACGCTGGCGGATGTTTTTGGCGTCCGGAAGAACGACAGCGGGCGGCTGGAGCGTGCAAATCGCTGATATTACCGGCCATTTCAGAGCGTTATCTGGAATTTTCACTGCCGCGTTAGGGCGATGTTAGGCCAGTTTTGGGACAAATCCGGACAATTCGGGACAAACAGATCCCAAGGGTGACCCCATGAACGCCGTCAAGAAACCCCACGACCGGGAACCGGAAACGCCCGCCGCCAAGCCGGCCGGCGAAATGGCAGAGGCGCCGGCGCGCACGGGCCACCATTCCCCCGTTCATGTTCTGCATTCCCGTCTCGAGGCCGCCTTTACGCCGCAGAATGAAAGCCGGCTGATGCGCATTCTCACCATGCTGCTTGTGGTTGCACTTTCGACCTGGCTGGCAGCGCAGGTTCTGCTGGGCGGGGCCTGAGCGATTTTCACCTGACACTCGCCTGACGGGCGATTTGCTGGACACAGGCAGGATGGGACGCTAGGTCACTGCCGGGTTTAAAGGAGTTTTACGCGCATGCGCGTCAGAAAAGCTGTTCTTCCCGTTGCCGGGCTCGGCACGCGTGTGCTGCCGGCCACCAAGGCCATCCCCAAGGAGTTGCTCCCGGTCGTTGACCGGCCGGTGATCCAGTATGTGGTGGACGAGGCGCTGGAAGCGGGGATCGAGCACATCGTGTTCGTGACCGGCCGCAGCAAGGGCGCCATCGAGGACTATTTCGACCATGCCTATGAGCTGGAAAGCCAGCTGACCGCCAAGAACAAGACCGACATCCTGAAACAGGTGGAGGCTTCGCGCCTTCCGGCAGGCTCGTCCAGCTTTGTGCGCCAGCAGGCGCCGCTGGGGCTGGGCCATGCCGTGTGGTGCGCGCGCGATGTGATCGGCAACGAGCCTTTTGCCGTGCTGCTGCCCGATGTGATCGTGAAGGGCAAACCTTCGAGCCTGAAACAGATGATCGACGCGTATGACAAGGTGGGCGGCAATGTGATCGCGGTAGACCCGGTTCCGGAGGAGCGGGTGTCTTCCTATGGCGTGATCGCGCCGGTGTCGCGCGACGGGCGCCTCATCAAGATGTCCGGCATGGTGGAGAAGCCGCCGCGCGAGAGCGCGCCGTCAAACCTCGCCATCACCGGCCGCTACATTCTCCAGCCGGAAATCTTCGGCCTTCTGGAAAAGCAGGGCGCAGGCGCAGGCGGGGAAATCCAGCTGACCGATTCCATGGCGAAGCTGATGGATATCCAGGATTTCTACGCCTATGAGTTTGAAGGCAGTGTGCATGATTGCGGGAACAAGACCGGCTATTTCGACGCCGTTCTGGCCCATGCGCTGGATAATCCGGATACGGCAGACTTTGCCAAGGCGCTGGTGAAGAAGACCGCGCAGGGGCTTTGATCTGATTTTTGCCGGGGCGCGGGCTTATGCCGGCGCGGGCCTTCCCTCCAGGGGATAAGGGGCACTCAGGCTGACGGGGTGAAATATCCTGTCACATGAAGTGGGAGAGGCGGGTCTTTTACCCGCTTTACCCGGCGTCGCTCTTCTGATTATCACGGCGCCATGACAAAACCGCTGAAACTCCCCGCTTTCGAAGATGTTCTTGCTGCTGCCGAGCGCCAGCGCGGCGTGGTGCGCGAGACGCCGGTACTTTCGCATCCGGCGCTGGATGAACTGGCCGGGGCGGAACTGCTGATCAAGGCTGAGTGCCTGCAGGTGACCGGGAGTTTCAAGATCCGCGGGGCGATGAACCGGCTGGCGCAGGTGCCGCCTGAAGGAAAGGCGGCCGGCGTGGTGGCGTTTTCTTCCGGCAACCATGCGCAGGGCGTAGCGCGGGCCGCGCGCCTTCTGGGGATGCCGGCGCTGATCGTAATGCCGGCCGATGCGCCGCAGGTGAAGGTAGACGGCGTGATCGCCGATGGCGGCGAGGTTTACCTTTATGATCGCAACACCGAAGACCGCGAGGAAATCTGCGCGCGGCTGGCGGCTGAACGCGGCGCCGTGATTGTTCCGAGCTATGATGATTTTGACATCATCGCCGGGCAGGGCACGGCGGGGCTTGAGTTTGCGCGCCAGGCAGAGGCGATGGGCAAGCCGCTGGACCATCTGATTTCCCCTGCTGGCGGCGGCGGACTGATCAATGGCGTGGCGCTGGCCTTCGGGCAGCTGTCGCCAGCCACAAAAATTTGGGCGGCGGAGCCGGAAGCGCATGACGATTGGGCGCGGTCTCTGGAAGCGGGCGAGATCCTCGCCAATGCGCCGGGCACACGCTCGATCTGTGACGCCATCCTTACGCCAAAGCCAGGCTATCTGACTTTTGCGCTGGGCCAGCGCCAGCTGGCGGGCGGTTTGCGGGTTTCCGACGCAGAGGTGCGCGAGGCCATGCGGATGGCTTTCCGTTACCTGCGCGTTGTGGGCGAGCCGGGCGGATGTGCTGCGCTGGCGGCGGCGCTGAAGGGGGTGCCTGAAGGGATGAAGGGCAAACGCATCGGCATCATCCTTTCAGGCGGGAATGTGGACGCCGCCCTTTATGCCGGGATCATTGGCGGGGCAGCCTGAAACATGGTTGACGCGAATTAACCCTGTCTGCTTACGGATAATAATTCGTAATCGCACTGCCAGTATGGTTAAATTCACCTTCCGCCCCCGGATGAGATTAACCGCGTCTCTTTCAGGAGACCTTATAACGCATTGCTTAAACCTGTAGCCGGGAACGCAGCAGAAGCTGTGTTGATAGAGGGCTTCAGAATGAAAGCGATACCCCTGATAAGCCTTGGCTTGTCTCTGGCGCTGGGCGCGGGCGCTATTTTTTTCGGGCGTGAATTCATGGGCAACAGCAGCCCGGAGGCGAATGCCGCCGTGGTGGCGGCGCCTGCAATCCAGATGACGCAGATTGCCGTGGCGAAGACAGCGATCGAGCCCGGCAAGCTGATTGATCCTGCAATGGTGGAGCTGCGGGACTGGCCAGAGAACGCCGTTCCGGCGGGCGCGCTGCGCGCCGTTTCCGATCTGGGCGAGAAAGCTTATTCCCGCGGGTTGATGGTGGCGGGTGAGCCGCTGCTGGCGGAGAAGATCGACATGACCGGCAGTGTGCTGACATTGGCGGCGAATATCCAGCCGGGGATGCGGGCCGTTTCGGTGGTGGTTTCCAACGATACCGGCGTGGCAGGGTTTGTGCTGCCGGGCGACCGTGTGGATGTAAACGAGTTTGTCGAGGAGAAGGACGCGCGTGCGGCGCCGGAAGATGCGCGGCGCTCGGCCAATGTGCTGGCGCAACCTGTGCTCAGGGGCGTGAAGGTTCTGGCTGTGGACCAGACGTTTGAATCCGGCCTTGAGGGCGCGCGGCCTTCCAATACTGTGACGCTGGAAGTGACGCCGCAGGACGCGCTTCTGCTGGGCGCGGCGAGCCGGCGCGCGGCGCTGGGCCTTGCGCTGATCGGGCGGGAGGAAGAACTCGCCGAGGTGATCGAGGCGCCGAAGGCGGCGAAGAAACCGCAGACACGCCCGGCGCGGACGGCGCGTGCGCCCACGACGGCCACTGTGCGCGTGATCAATGGATCGGAGGATACGCAGGTGACGACACCTGTGGCGCCGCCGGCAGTTCCTGCTGCGGCAACGGGAGGGGCAGGCTGATGCGCAGCATGAAACGTATACTGATGGCTGGAGTGTTGGCGGCGCTCTGCGCGCAGCCCGTGCTGGCCTGGACGCAGCGGTCCGCTGCGGCGGGGGCTGACCGGCTGGAACTGCGCCGGGGGAAATCGGCAGTGGTGGAGGCGGATGCGTCCTTTGCGACCATCGTGGTGGCCGATCCGGAAATCGCCGAGGCGATGCCGACTTCCAACCGCTCTTTCTTCGTGCGCGGCAAGCGGCCGGGCGGGACGACGGTACTGATCTATGATGAAGCGGGCGCGATTGCCGAGCTGATCGAAGTTGAGGTGAAGCTTGGCCTGGACGAGCTGCGCGAGGATCTGCGCCGCCTTCTGCCGGGGGAGATCATTGATGTGTATGCGGTGCATGACGGCGTGTATCTCGACGGCAAGGTGACGACGGCAGCGGCCGCGGAAATGGCGCTGCAACTGGCCGAGCGGCATGTGCCGGGCGGGGTGGCGAATGGGCTGTCTGTGGGGCAGAGCCAGCAGGTGATGCTGGAGGTGCGCTTCCTGGAAGCGAGCCGCAATGCGGTGCGTGAAATCGGCTTTGGCAACACGATCAACGCCAATGATGTGGTGGTCGGCACGGAGAGCGGAACGGTTTCCGGCCTGCTGGAGAAGACGCTGGCGGTGTTCACCAATGTGGGCGGCGAGAATATTGATATCCGCCTGCGGGCACTGGAGGAAAAAGGCATTATCCGCACACTGGCGGAGCCGAACCTGGTGGCGCTGTCTGGCGATACGGCGAGCTTTCTGGCGGGGGGCGAGTTTCCAATCCCGGTGGCGAGCCGCGACAATGAAGTGACCGTTGAGTTCAAGAAGTTCGGCGTGAGCCTTGATTTCACGCCGACTGTTCTAGGCGATGGTCTGGTGAACCTCCGTGTGCGGCCGGAAGTGTCGGCGCTGGATCGGGGAAATGGCATTCGCGCGTCCAACATCGATATTCCAGGCGTCTCCGTGCGCCGGGCGGATACGACGGTGGAACTGCATGACGGGCAGGCCTTTGCCATCGCGGGCCTGCTTCAGAACAATTACAGCAATGACGTGCGCCAGACGCCATGGGTGGGCAATGTGCCGGTGCTGGGGGCGCTGTTTTCTTCCAAACGGTATCAGCGCAACGAAACCGAGCTTGTCATCATCGTGACGCCGCGCCTCGTTCAGCCTTTCTCGCATCCCGAGGCTGTATCCTCGCCGCTGGACGTTGTGGCCGAGCCGACAGAGGCGGAGTTCTTCCTGCTGGGGCACACTACCGCAAGTCCCACCGTATCTTCAGGGAACTGACCATGATCAAAATCGTGCGACTTTCAATTCTTGGGGCTGTGTTCACTGTTGCAGCCTGTGCCTCCTATGACCGGCAGGATCAGTATGTGCTGGGCGAGGCGACGCGGGCGAACATTGCGGCGCAGGCTGTGCGGGATGTGAACCTGCCCAATTCTCGCCCTGTGGAGACGAGTTCCGGCGTGCGCGCGGCCAAGGCCGTCCAGGCGCTGAATGAGGGCAAGACGAAAAAGCTCGCCGATGCCGGCGGAACGGGGGGCGGGGAGTGACCCACGGAGCGATAGCAGCGCAGATGCCGGGCGCAGAGGGCGGGCGAGCGCCCCTACCGCCGCTGGCAGTTCTGGCGCGGGAAGACGTCGCCGCGTCGCTGGCGCCGATGTGTACGGAGCTGTTTGATGTTTCCGCGCTGACGCCGCCGGAGACGGTGTTGCGGCATGGCGGCGGGCTGATCCTGATTGAGCAGGGTATGCCGGGATGGGACCAGCTATTGCTGTTGTTGGCGGTGGAGCGGCCGGGCAGCGCCGTGATCGTGGTGTCTGATCAGCTGCCGGCGCATATGGTGCGGGCCCTGATGAAGATCGAGGCCTCCGACATTCTGCCCTCTTCTGCCGGCGCAGGCGATATAGCGGGCGCTTTCGAGCGTCTTTGTGAGACGCGGGTGGCCGAGCGGGAAAAGGCGCCGCCTCAGGCCTCTGTCTGCTGGGCATTTCGCGGCGCCGTGGGCGGGGCGGGCGTTTCCACTCTGGCGATTGAAAGCGCCTTTGCGCTGGCGCGGATTGTGGGGCCCGGCAAGGTATGCCTGGTTGATCTTAATCTCGCGGACGGGATGACGGCATCCTTCCTCGAAGCAGTGCCGAAGCTGGACCTCAAGGCGCTGTCTGCTGCGCCCGAGCGGCTGGACGCGCGGCTGATGGCCGCCTGGTGCTGGCAGCATGAGGATGGCGTGTCGATCATTGCTTCGCCGCGTGATCCCGATGCTGACGCGCTGGCAACCGAAGCCGCCATCCTGCGCCTTCTGGATGTGGCGTGCAGCAGCTTTGAATATGTGCTGCTTGATATGCCGCGCCACATGATGCCCTGGACGAAGCCCGTTCTGGCGGCAGTGGATCAGGCTATTGTGGTCAGTGAGCTGACAGTGCCGAGCCTGCATGCGGCGGCGGATATGTGCCGGGATATTGACGCGTTGCGCAAGGATGGCAGCAAGGCGCGGCTTGTGCTGAACCGCATGTTCCCGAAGAAGAATTTCCGGGCAGGATTTCCGGTGGAGAAGGCCGAGAAGTCCATCGAGCGGAAGATTGATGTGACCATTACCTCTGATTGGGACGCAGCGCGCACCGCCGTGAACCTCGGCAAGCCGATTGCCGACGTGAAGCCGAAAAGTCCGCTGGTGGCCGATGTGGCGGGGCTGGTGCGCAAGCTGGCGCCGGAGGAGGCGCTCGCCACGCTGGCGGCAAACCATAAAGCCAAGAGGGCGAAGCGATGAGCCGGTTTGGATTTACCAGCGCGGCGCCCAAGCTGCCGGAATCAGCGCCCGTGGCCGTTGCCCCGGTATCGCCCGCGCAGCGCGGTAAGCCGGAGCAGGCTGCGTTTGACCTTCTGGACGCAAAGCTGCGCGTGCATGCGAAGCTGATCGACGAGCTTGATCTTTCCGCGCTCGACAAGCTGGACGACGAAACGATGCGCCGCCGCGTGCGTGGCATCATCAGCGAGATCATCCGCAAGGAAGAGATGGCGCTGTCTGCGGCCGAGGAGGCGTCTTTCGCCGATGCCGTGATGGACGAGATGACAGGGCTTGGCCCGATTGAACCTCTGCTCAAGGACGATTCCATTGCGGACATCCTGATCAATGGCTGCAATCAGGTATATGTCGAGCGGCGCGGCAAGCTGCAGCTGGCGCCGGTGCGGTTTGCGGACAATGATCACCTGCTGCGGATCGTTCAGCGGATCGTGGCCGCCGTGGGGCGGCGCGTGGATGAGAGCCAGCCGCTGGTGGATGCGCGCCTGCTGGACGGAAGCCGGGTGAACGCCGCTGTGGCGCCGATTGCCATTGATGGACCGCTCGTCTCTATCCGGAAGTTTTCAAAGTCTCCCCTGACGATGGACAAGCTGGTGGATTTTGGCGCAATTCCAAAGCCGGTGGCGGAGTTCATTCTGGGCGCTGTGAAATGCCGGGCGTCCACGGTCATCTCCGGCGGCACGGGCTCTGGCAAGACAACGCTGCTCAATGCGCTGTCTTCTGCCATAAGCCCCGACGAGCGCCTGATTACCATTGAGGACGCCGCCGAACTGCAGCTGCAGCAGCCGCATGTGGCGCGGATGGAAACACGCCCGCCGAATATCGAAGGCAAGGGCGAGATACGCCAGCGGGAGCTGGTGAAGAATGCCCTGCGGATGCGGCCGGACCGGGTGATCCTCGGCGAGGTGCGCTCGGAAGAAGCGTTCGACATGCTGCAGGCGATGAACACCGGCCATGAAGGCTCGATGGCAACGATCCACGCCAACAATCCGCGCGACGCGATCACCCGCCTGGAGCAGATGGTGATGATGGGCGGCATGAAGATTTCCGAAGAGGCCATCCGTGGGCAGATAGCCTCTGCGGTGAACTTCATTGTTCAGGCAACACGGCTGTCGGATGGTTCGCGCAAGGTGATCTCGATTGCCGAGATTACCGGTATGGAAGGTTCTGTTGTGCAGTTGCAGGAAATCTTCAAGTTTGAGCGCACCAGCACCTCGCCTGAAGGCAAGGTGCTCGGTCATTTCGCTGCGACGGGCCTGCGTCCCAAATTCATGGATGAGATGGAGCGCAAGGGCGTATTCATGCCTGCGGGCCTGTTTGATCCCTCAAGCAAGTTCTGAAGGGGCCCCGCCCGTGTTTTCCCTGCCGGATATTGCAAATCTCGACACGCGGCTGGTGATCCCGGCGATCATGGCAGTGGGCGCGCTGGTGCTGGCGGCGCAATCCGTGCTGAGCCTCATTTCGGATGTGCGTACACAGCAGATTGTGAACCGCCGCCTGCAGTTCAAGGAGCGTTTCGCTACGCACAATGAAGCGATGGTGGAACTGCGCAAGAGCCGGGGTCTGGACCGCGACGGCAATCTCACCATGTCGCTGCATTGGTTGAACCGGCTGATCGTGCGCTCTGGCCTGAAATTCCAGCCGGCGCGCTGGGCGGGCATGTCGCTGGCGGGCGCGATGGCGTCCGGTGTGGGGGCGTTCATCTATCTTGGCGGCCTGGTGGCGGCCATTCCCGTTTTCCTGGTTGTTCTGATCGGCGCGCCGATTGTGGTTATACGGCACATTGCCGGCGCGCGAGCGAAGAAGCTGGCGACGCAATTGCCGGATGCGCTGCAGATTGTCTGCCGCAGTCTGGAGGCAGGCCACCCGGTCGCCACCGCCGTGAGCCTGGTGGCGCGGGAGATGCCAGACCCGATCGGTACCGAATTCGGCATGACAGCCGATGAGGTGTCTTATGGTATGTCGCTGACCAATGCCGTGCAGCGCATGGCCGAGCGGGCGGGGGATCCGGATGTGGAGCTGTTTGCCGCGACGGTTCGCCTGCAGGAGAAGACCGGTGGCAATCTGACAGAGTTGCTAAAATCGAACACCAATACCATCCGTGAGCGGCAGACCATGCGTCTCAAAGTGCGCGCGGCTTCTTCCGAAGGGCGGGTTTCGGCAATGATCCTTACATCTGCGCCGTTCATCGTGATGGCAGCGATCCATATGCTGCGCCCGGAATTCTATGGCAGCGTCATCCACGAACCGATGATCCAGTACAGCTTTGCGGGGCTGCTGGTGTGGATGGGCATTGGCAATCTGGTGATGAACCGCATGATCAATTTCAAGATGTAGGGAGACGGAGGATGTCTGCGCTGCTCACGTCTGGTCCGGTGGTTCCCATGGTTCTGGGATTGCTGGCATTGTTGTTGGCGTTGCCGGGGCTGATCTCCTTTGTGCGCAGCCGGCAGGATGCCGGTGATATTGAGCGGCGGCTGACCCAGCGGCCGGGAGCCGCGCCCGTTGAAGCCAAGCGCGGCGAGAACCGGCTGGGCAAGGCGGTGATGGGCATTGCGGACAATGCGGCGCCTACGGATGGCGCGGAAGTCAGCGCGGCGCGCGTGAAGCTGAACCTCGCAGGCTTCACCGCGCCGAAGGCCGTGCCACGCTATTTCTTTGCGCGTTTCGTGTGTGTGGTGATCCCCCAGGTGGGCCTGTTCTTCGCCCTGCCTTATCTGCAGGATTTTCCGAAGTACGCCCCGATCCTTGCCTCTATCACGCTGGTGCTGGCGGGGCTGGCGGCGCCGGGCAAGTTTCTCGACACGCGCATTTCCCAGCGCAAGCAGGCCTGCTCGGGCGGCTTTCCGGACATGATGGACCTGATGGTGGCCTGTGTGGAGGCGGGGCTCAGCCTGGATGCCTCGGTGCAGCGGGTGGGGGAGGAGCTTGAACTGCGCCATCCCATCATTGCGGGGCATATGCGGACCCTTTCTCTGGAGCTGCGGGCGGGCAAATCGCGGAAGATGGCGTGGCGCGCCTTTGCCGACCGGATGGGAATCGAAGAGGCCGGATCGCTGGCCACAATGCTGCGTCAGGCCGAGGAAATGGGCACGTCCCTGGGGCAAACCCTGCGTGTTTTCTCGGCAGATATGCGCCAGCGGCGGATTTTGATGGCCGAGGAAAAGGCGATGGCGCTGCCCGCCAAGATGACATTGCCTTTGATTTTATTCGTTTTTCCTGTGCTGTTGGGGGTGCTCATCCTGCCGGCAGTGGTGATGTTGACCAAGACGCTTGGCTGAAAAGCCGCTAGGCGAAGCGGAATGGGGTTGCTAGTTAGGCGGCCATGGCAACCTATCTTGAATTCGAAAAACCGATTGCGGAGCTTGACGCGAAAATCGCGGAGCTGGAGGCGCTGGCCGCCCGCAAGGATGGCCCTTCCATCAGCGATGAGCTGGCGAAGCTGAAGACCAAGTCGGTCCGGCAGCTGAAACAGATCTATTCGGAGCTGAACGCCTGGCGCATCACGCAGGTGGCGCGGCATCCGGACCGGCCGCACCTTTCCGATTTCATCACCACCGTCTTCGAGGATTTCGAGGAGCTGGCGGGTGACCGGGTGTATGGTAACGACGAAGCCATCATCGGTGGCATCGCCCGCTTCAAGGGCCGCTCCGTCGTGCTGATGGGCCATGAAAAGGGCCGCACCACCGAGAAGCGCCTGAAGCACAATTTCGGCATGGCGCATCCTGAAGGCTACCGGAAGGCGGTGCGCCTCATGGATCTGGCGGAGAAGTTCAATCTGCCCGTGCTGTCCTTCCCGGATACGGCCGGAGCTTATCCCGGCAAGGGCGGGGAAGAGCGCGGCCAGGCCGAGGCAATCGCGCGGGGCACCCAGCGCGGCCTGTCGCTGGGCGTGCCATTTGTGACGCTGATTATCGGCGAGGGCATGTCGGGCGGGGCCATCGGCATCGCGGCGGCAAACCGCGTTCTGATGATGGAATATGCCATCTATTCAGTGATCTCGCCGGAAGGCTGCGCCTCAATCCTCTACCGCGATGCGACCAAGGCGAAGGATGCGGCTGAGGCCATGGGCATCACGGCGCCGGAGCTGCTGAAGCACCGGATCGTCGATGGCATCGTCAAGGAGCCGGTCGGCGGGGCCCACCGTGACCCGCAACGTGCCATGGCGGCTGCAGCAAAGGCGATTGATGCCGCGCTTCAGGAGCTGGAGGGCATGACGCCGGCAGAGCTGCGGGCGCAGCGGCGGGAGCGGTTTTACGCCATCGGCCGCGAGGGCCTGTAAGGGCCGCTGATGGCCGAGAAGGACTGGATCCGCCGTTATTTCGCGCCGCTGGCAAAGGCGCCGGGCGCGGCGGGACTGACTGACGATACCGCCGAACTTTCAAAGGGTTATGGCCCCCTGATCGTCACTGTCGATGCGATGGTGGAGGGGGTACACTTTTTTTCCGATGACCCGATCGAGACCGTTGCGCACAAGCTGGTGCGCGTGAATGTGTCGGATATTCTGGGCTCTGGCGCGCGGCCACGGGAGGCGCTGCTGACCCTGGGATGGCCCCAGGCGGGGCGCGATCCCGGACAGATCCGGACATTTTCGGACAGTTTGGGAACAGAGCTGGACAGATGGGGCATCCTTCTGGCCGGGGGCGACACCGTTATCACGCCGGGCGGCCTGTTCCTGTCGCTGACCCTGACGGGCGAGTGCCTCGGCCCTGCGCCCGTGCGCCGGGGTGGGGGCAGGCCGGGGGATGAGGTCTGGGTGACCGGCGAGATCGGCGCGGCGCGGCGCGGGTATCTCTGGAAGACGGAAGGCCGGGACGAGGCGCGCTGGCTGAGCGCGCTGCAGGCACCTGACCTGCCACCCCTGGAGGCAGGAAATCTCATCGCCAGCCATGCCAGCGCGGCGATGGACGTTTCTGACGGGCTGCTGGGGGATCTGGCGAGCCTGGCGGCGGCGAGCGGGCTGGCGGCGCAAATCGAGCTTGAGCGGGTTCCGTTTGCCGGCAGGGCAACAAGCCTTGTGGAAATGTTGGACCTTGCCTCTTGGGGCGATGACTATCAGCTGCTGTTCGCGGCAAGCCCGCAATCCTCTGGATTTATTGAAAATTCCGGTTTCAAGGTGACCCGGGTCGGGCGATTGACCGAAGGGGCGGGGCTGAGCGCCACGGTCTGTGGAAAACCTGTTAACTTACCGGAAACCCTCGCCTTCGAGCATGGCCGAGTCGGACAGCCTCCCGCTCGCTCCTGACGCGATGCATCTTGCGCGCGTCCGGCGCGGCTGGCAGGCAAGACAGTCTAAGAAGAAAAAGGAAACCGGACCGGGGTATAACCCGGCTGAGTTTCACTCTCGGGGAACGCAAGGAGGAAACCCTAATGACATGGTACGCGCTCGCGCTTGGTGCGGGTATATTATCGGTTCTGTACGGCTGGGTTCAGATCCAGTCGATCATGAAAGCCCCAGCGGGCAATGCCCGGATGCTGGAAATTGCCGCCGCCATTCAGGAAGGCGCCAACGCCTATCTGAAGCGCCAATACCGCACCATCGGCATCGTCGGCGTGGTCGTCGCGATTGCGCTGGTGATCCTGCTGAGCTGGAAGGCGGCGGTTGGTTTCGTGATCGGCGCGGTGCTTTCGGGCGCGGCCGGTTATATCGGCATGCTGGTTTCGGTGCGCGCCAACGTGCGCACGACGGAAGCTTCGCGTCAGGGCCTGAATGCGGGCCTGCAGATGGCGTTCAAATCCGGCGCGGTGACCGGGATGCTTGTGGTTGGCCTCGCGCTGATCGGCATCGTTGGCTATTACGGCCTGCTGACCGGCCCGATGGGGCTGAGCCTGAGCGATGAAGGCCAGAAGCGGGAGATCATCGACTCGCTGGTGGCGCTCGGCTTCGGCGCTTCGCTTATTTCGATCTTCGCCCGTCTCGGCGGCGGCATCTTCACCAAGGGTGCAGATGTCGGCGGTGACATGGTGGGCAAGGTGGAAGCCGGCATCCCCGAAGACGATCCGCGCAACCCGGCAACCATTGCCGACAACGTGGGCGACAACGTGGGCGACTGCGCCGGCATGGCGGCTGACCTGTTCGAGACCTATGCGGTGACCCTGGTTGCCACGATGGTTCTGGGCGGGATCTATTTTGCGGCCACGCCCTACATCGCCGAAATCATGATGCTGCCTCTCGCCATCGGCGCGGTCTGCATTGTCACGTCCATCATCGGCACCTTCTTTGCCAACCTGTCGAAGGGGTCCACCAATGTCATGGGCGCGCTCTACAAGGCGCTTAACGTGACGGGCGTGCTGTCCATCGGCGGCCTGGCGCTTGCGATCCATACCGTTCTTCCGGGCGGTCTTGGCGGCACGCTGGAGGGCGCTGGCGCGCTGCTCGGCCTTGTTGACCCGGTCACCGGCGAAGCAGCCCAGATCACGGGCTGGAAGCTGTTTGCCTGCGGTGTGGCCGGTCTCTTCGTGACGCTGCTGATCGTGGTTGTCACGGCTTACTATACCGAGACGAAGTACCGCCCGGTGCGCTCCATCGCGAAAGCGTCGGAGTCGGGCCACGGTACCAACGTCATCCAGGGGCTTGCCGTTTCGCTTGAAGCGACCGCCCTGCCGGCCATGATCATCATTGGCGGCATCCTGCTGACCTACAACCTGGCGGGTCTTTACGGCATTGCCATTGCCACCACGACGATGTTGGCGCTGGCCGGCATGATCGTGGCGCTCGACGCATTTGGTCCGGTGACGGACAATGCGGGCGGCATCGCCGAAATGTCGGAGCTGCCTTCGGATGTCCGTACAACGACGGATGCGCTGGACGCAGTGGGCAACACGACCAAGGCTGTCACCAAGGGCTATGCGATCGGCTCTGCCGGTCTTGGCGCACTGGTGCTGTTTGCGGCGTATGCAGAAGATCTGAATTACTTTGCCGCCCGCGCGACAGAGGGATCTTTCTTCTACGGGATCAATGTCGATTTCTCGATTGCCAATCCCTATGTCGTGGTTGGCCTTCTGTTCGGCGGTCTTCTGCCATTCCTCTTCGGCGGTATGTCGATGATGGCTGTGGGCCGCGCGGCCCAGGCCGTGGTGGAAGAAGTGCGCCGCCAGTTCCGCGAAATGCCGGGCATCATGAAGGGCGAAGTGAAGCCCGATTATGGCCGCGCCGTGGATATGCTGACCCAGGCGGCGATCAAGGAAATGATCGTGCCGTCTCTGTTGCCGGTCCTCTCGCCGATCGTACTGTTCGGCGTGATCCTGCTGATTGGCGGATCGGGCGCGGCGCTGGCTTCTGTGGGAGCCATGCTGCTGGGCGTGATCGTGACGGGCCTGTTCGTTGCCATCTCGATGACATCGGGCGGCGGCGCATGGGACAATGCCAAGAAGTACATCGAAGACGGCCATCATGGCGGCAAGGGCTCTGAAGCCCACAAGGCTGCTGTGACGGGCGATACGGTCGGTGATCCCTACAAGGATACGGCCGGCCCCGCCGTGAACCCGATGATCAAGATCACGAACATCGTGGCGCTTCTGATGCTGGCGGTTCTGGCCGGACACTGATTGTCAGTGGCAAAATCAACGGAAACTCCCGGGGGCAACTCCGGGAGTTTTTCTTTGTGCGGCGCACATATCGGCAAATTCTATGACGGGGTATGACGCTTTCGATTGGGCGTGGACCCCTAGGCGACTATTCTTTTCCGACGCAGAAGCGCCGCACGTCAGAATGCGGTGCAGGGAGGTTCAGCAGGACAAACGAGGCCCCGGTAGGGGCACCGTTGACACGCCAAGCGTCAAAGGATGCCCCGGTGGCCACTGGCGGCCGCCGCTTGCCCTTTCTGAACGAAGAAGGCCGCAGCCGGATTCCCGGTTGCGGCCTTCGGATTTCTGCAGGGGCATCAGCCTCAGCGGCGCCCGGTCGGGTTGTCGGGCGTGCGCTCATCTGAATTTGGCAGGCGCATGGCGCCCACGGTGCCGAAGATCTGTTCCCAGAAGCCGAGTTCGCGGCCACGGGTTGGGGTTTCACGCGAGGCGTAGGAGACGATCTGGCCGTCATTGACGCTGTAACGCACGACTTCGTCCACGGCGTCGTCTTCGGTGAAGCGGATGGCGACGATGCTGCGCTCAACGACTTTCGGGCGATAGAAGGCGAAACGCTCCTGAATGTCGGAGTAGTAGAACCAGACGTTCGTATCGAAGAGGCCCTCTGTGGAGGGGGAGCCGAGCTGGGCCAGGACGGTCGAACGGGTGTCTTCGCCCGGCTTGATATCGATGGGCTGGACTTCATCTGCGATATAGCCGTGGAAATCCCGCGCCGGGCTGAGGCAGGCTGTCAGCGGCAGTGCGGCAAGAAGGCCAGCGGCTACAAGGGAAAGACGCGCCATTTATGGCTCCTATAGGCTTTGACCGCAGACCTAGCGACAGGTAACCGGGCTTGGCAAGCATTGGAGTACAGGGTTGATCGCTTTTTCAGGCAGCTGGTTCCGCAGGCGCGGGGCGCTCAAAAAGGCTGTGGCCGAAGCCCATGGCCGGCTTGTGCGCGAAGCCCTGATGCCGGTCCACTACGAGACACGTGGTGTGCCTGATACTTTCGAGGGTCGCGCGCAGATGGTGACGGTGATGACGGCGCTGGCCTGCGCACGTTTTGCCGAGGTCGGCGGACCGCTGGCGGCGGAGCTGACGGAGCGGCTGAACGCCCGGGTGCTGGATGGATTCGATGCGGCCTTCCGGGAGAAAGGCGTGGGCGACCACTCCATCGCCCGCAAGGTGCGCACATTGGCGGAAGCCCATTCGGGGTTGGGCCGGGCGCTGGTGGAGGCGCTGAAAGCAGATGATTCGCGCGAGGCGCTGGCCGAGGTGTTGCAGCGCAACGGGGTGACGCGGGCCGACACGGCAGGGGCGCTGGCAACAGCGATGCGCGGGTATCAGGCGCTGTTTGCGGGGCAGAATGACACCGAAATCCTGTCGGGCGGGTTCGCCTGTGGCGGGAGCGCGCCGGCGGTCTGAACCACAATCGGGTGTGGGCCACCGCATCTCTCCCGTTGCTTTGAGGGGCGGCGCCACTTAAACCACGCAAAAATACGCACAACGCCGTAACCGCGGTCTTTTCTCCATGCAGCGCAAACTGACGCTCTCGATTGATGCCATGGGCGGTGATGCCGCGCCGGGTGTCACCATTGACGGTACCGCCGAGTTTCTCGCGGATCGGCCGGACGCGCATGTGCTGCTGCACGGCGATGAGGCGCTGCTGGCGCCGCTGGTGGCGGCAAAGCCGGGCCTGGCGGCGAAGGTGACCATTGTTCATGCAGCCGAAAAGATCACCAGCGACATGAAACCCAGCCAGGCGCTGCGCCGGGGCAAGGGCACGTCGATGTGGAATGCCGTGGAAGCGGTGAAGGAGGGGCGGGCCGATGCGTCTGTCTCCGCCGGAAATACCGGCGCGCTGATGGCGATCTCGATGCTGCAGCTGCGCAAGATGGAGGGCGTTCACCGCCCGGCGATGACAGCGCTGTGGCCGACGCTGCGCGGGCGCACGGTGGTGCTGGATGTGGGCGCCAATGTTGAGGCCGATGCCGAGCAGCTGGTGATCTTCGCGATCATGGGCGAGGCGTTTGCCCGCGCAACGCTGGGCATCGAGCGGCCATCCGTGGGTCTGCTGAATATCGGCTCTGAAGAAATGAAGGGCCATGACGAGGTGCGCGAGGCCCATGAGCTGCTGCGCAACTCGCCGCTGAAGATGGATTATCGCGGCTTTGTCGAGGGCGATGACATCTCCGCAGGGGCGGTGGATGTCGTGGTGACCGATGGCTTCACGGGCAATGTGGCGCTGAAGACAGGCGAAGGCGTGGCGCGGATGCTGGCGAGCCGGATGCGGGAAGCGTTCACGGCAAACCTCGCATCAAAGATGGGCGCGGCACTGGCCATGGATGGCCTGAAGCGCCTGAAGGATTTCATGGACCCCAGTAATGTGAACGGCGGCGTGCTGATCGGGCTTGGCGGGGTTTCGGTGAAGAGCCATGGCGGGGCAGATGCCCGTGGGTTTGCGCGCGCCTGCGTGCTGGCCGCTGACCTGGCATTGAGTGATTACCGGACCGAGATTGCGGCCAATATGGCGCGTGTCGGCACCGGCGGTCTGGCAGCAGAGTAACGGCGCAGCGCGCCAGACGAGGATACGTAGAATGGGAAAGCGCAGCTTTATCCGTGGAACCGGCAGCTATCTGCCTGAACGTGTTCTGACGAATGACGAACTCTCCACGATGGTCGAGACCACCGATTCGTGGATCCAGGAGCGTACCGGCATCAAGAAGCGGCATATTGCGGCTGATGGCGAGCTGACCTCCGACATTGCCGTGCAGGCCGCCCGCCGGGCGCTGGACGCCGCAGGCATGAAGCCTGAAGAGATCGACCTGATCGTGCTGGCGACGACGACGCCGGACCAGACCTTCCCGGCGACGGCGACGGCGGTGCAGGCGAAGCTGGGCACCGGCCCCGGCGCGGCGTTTGACGTGCAGGCGGTGTGCTCGGGCTTCCTGTTCGCGTTGGCAACGGCAGATTCGCTGATGAAGCAGGGCCTGTTCAACAAGGCGCTGGTGATCGGCGCGGAGACATTTACCCGCATCCTCGACTGGTCCGACCGGGGCACCTGCGTGCTGTTTGGCGATGGCGGCGGCGCCGTGGTGCTGGAAGCAGTGGAGTGGGACGGGGCAGATGATGCCGGCATCATCACCCACCATATCCGCACCGACGGGACGAAATCGGACCTGCTCTATGTTGACGGCGGCGTCAGCTCCACGGGCACCATCGGCCATGTGCGGATGGAGGGGAACAAGGTGTTCAAGCATGCGGTGACCAACATCTCCGCTGCCATTGAGGCCGTTCTGTCGGAGACCGGGCTGACCTCTGATGACATCGACTGGTTCGTGCCCCACCAGGCCAACAAGCGTATCCTCGACGGGGTTGCCAAAAAGATGAGCATTCCGGAGGAGAAGGTGGTCGTTACGGTCACCGAACACGCCAATACGTCGGCGGCGTCTATCCCGCTGGCGCTGGACCATGTTGTGCGTTCGGGCCGTGCAAAACCGGGCGATCTGGTCCTGTCAGAAGCGATGGGCGGCGGGTTCTCCTGGGGCGCCAGCCTCTTCCGGCTTTGATTCGGAAGAAATCTGACACAAATTTAGCTAACGCCTCTGCTAGGAATTCGTTAAGATTGCGGGCTTAGGCTTCATTGAGAGAAACGGGCTGACAGAATGAGCGACCGTACACTTACCCGCGCTGAAGTGACTGATGCCATTGTCCGAGAAGTGGGCGTGACGCGTCAGGAATCCGCTGACCTGCTGGACAGAACGCTGGACCTGATCGGGGCGGCGCTGGAGCAGGAACAGGAAGTGAAGCTGGCACGGTTCGGGAACTTCGTGGTTCGCTCCAAGGCGGCCCGTGAAGGACGCAACCCGAAAACCGGCGAAGAGGCACCCATTGCCGCCCGCCGGGTCGTGACGTTCCGTCCCTCGCCGATGCTGAAATCGCAAGTCGGCGGAGACTAGGCAACCAAGGAGGCACCTGCATGCCGGCACTCAAGGCCCGGATCGAAAAATCAGCAGATGCCTACAGGTCCATCGGTGAAGCCGCAGCTGAACTCGGCCTGGAAACCCATGTGCTGCGGTACTGGGAAACGCGCTTTCCGAAACAGGTAAGCCCCGTGAAGCGGCCCGATGGCCGCCGCCTCTTCCGTCCGCAGGATCTCGACGCGCTGCGGGCCATCCGCATTCTGGTTCATGAGCGAGGCATGACGCTGAAGGGCGCCAAGGCCGTGCTGACCCAGCAGGGCGTTGGCGCTGTTCTGGAAGGCACTGCCGCGATCACGCCGGACGCCGCCCCCGCCGCCGGCCATGCCCGCGCCTTGCAGGAAACGCTGGCGCGTGCCTATGGTGATGTGCCGGCAACCCCGGAGGCCCGCCGCGAGCGGCTGAACGATACGCTGAATGAGCTGTCGGAGCTGAAGGCGAAACTCGACGCGCTGCGGGCGCGGCGCGCGTAGCCAGCTTTTTTGTGTTTGGGATTGCCAAGACTTTCAACGTCCTGGCAGGCGCCACGATTCCACTGATGACGCCGAGAATGGCCGAGCAATGGGCCGGGGCTTGCATCTGAGCTATCCTCTCCATACTCCCGGACGTTGGGGGTGTCGGCTTCCCGGTGCCCCCGTTATCCCACTTCCTTGGTCTGACCATTATGATGACACCGGAATTTCTGAGAGATTTTCGCAAATCGCTTGGCCTGAAGCAGGCGGACTTCGGCGCCTGGCTGGCTGCGCGTTTGGGGCAGGACCGCCCCTATGCCCCCAGCGAGATCAGCACTTGGGAGAAGGGCAACCGCCCTGTGAGCTATGCAGTACAAGCGGCGATCTACAAGCACCTCTGGGAGGGGTGCCGCTGAGGCGGCAGGGTGACTGACTTGCTGAATGAAGGTCCCGGCCCAGCGGCCGCAGGGCGGCCTTGGCCGGGATGACACCGGCAGGTCCGTCAGGTTTGGTTTTCCCGGAANNTGAGCGACCTGAGACATAGGTGACAGATTGTACCGGACACATGGGTAACACTTTTCGCTTTGGCGGGAGGTTGGGATGCCATGGAAGGACGGAACAAAGATGGATGAACGCCTGCGATTTGTGGCTCGCC